>Ga0209628_10001488_pt1 | contig 15237 bp, 13 predicted proteins | sample TergutCu122P4_FD_187285 | JGI IMG/M metagenome (GOLD analysis project Ga0209628, IMG submission 187285) | Cubitermes ugandensis P4 segment gut microbial communities from Kakamega Forest, Kenya - Cu122 P4 (SPAdes) (version 2) | ecosystem: Host-associated > Arthropoda: Insects > Digestive system...
AGGTTTGTTACACTGTGGAGTTTGCTGAACATGATTGCTATTCAATACCTTTGTGTAAAGTTCATATAATTATACAGGGGCATTATTTTATTGGACACATTGCATCATATCTCATACAGACCAGTTTATGTACAGGCAATGACTGCAACTGTTCCAATTTGCCATTTTGCCAATTTGCATTTTATGCAGTGTATTGCAGTTAGTATTAGGGTGATTACTCACCATATTTAATGAAAGTGCTGGAAATTGTTTCCCTCAGCTTGCAGATGCACCACATCTAGCAAACATGTTTATTTCACATTGAAGTTATGCTGGTGAAATTGAATGCAGTACATCCTGAATGATTTTTTAATGCTGTTTTCAGTGTGAGAGTTATTACTATACACTCTGTACTTTACCTACGAGTAAAATTTGTACTGACTCAGATGTTTCAGATGAGGAGGCCACAATCCATTGCTGATTACCAACATTCTGTCACCCAGAATCTATAAACAGTGTATACAGGCTAGTTGTTTGTGGCATGAGCTGTTTACATGGCTGTGCTGAAAAAAAGATGTATTTCATAATCATAGGGGTGTTCAAAATCAGTGAATTTATGGTCTCAGAAAAAAATTAGACCCACTAGTCCTAGTTGTGCTTGCAGCACACCACACACCAACCGTAATATCATGTAGTGGCCATTAGTGAATTAACATTGGATTTTCTGCAGACCAGTACCTGTTCTTCATTCTGGAGTCTATGTACCCACTTAGCTGAAGTTATGACAGCTAAACAGAACAAATGTGTGGCCTGTGTTTTCCAGCATGAAGATACCAGTTTACAAAATTATCTTGCTTGACAATGTGGCATAGTTTGTGAACCATAATTGTTTCAATTTTTGCAAATGCAGCAGCTTTGTTGCATTTCCTGCTCATGATGCGGACACTTCCATTTTCCTTGCAGATTAAGCTAAAAATTTTCATGGAGCTTTCTGTAATTGTATAGTTTTTATTGTATAGTTTTTCCTCAGTTAGCATATCTGGTGTGAGTTATCTTATATACTAGAATGGAACCTGTTAGTCAAATCCTTTTCCCTAATTTGTAAATTGTTTTCATGTTTGAAACAGGCACATCAGGAAACTGTTGTCCCTATTTATGGCATCACTTCTTGCAAGAATGCAGTGAATGTGTATGTCATACAGAATCACCTCATTGCAGCTGATGATGCATACATTCCTGACAACCTTAATTCGGTAACATGTGGGTTAGGTAGGGATGGGCTAAGTTAAAATGCAAAAATACACATTTGACTGACAGTATTTCTCAGATAAAGTAATGCCCCTATAGAACATTTGACTCCCTAAAAGAAATTTATGACATGATAAGATAGGTTGGGCATATTTCAGATCTGATCAACACGCCCAAGCCGGATGAGCGTGCCATTATGACCTATGTGTCTTGCTACTATCATGCCTTCCAGGGTGCTCAGCAGGTAATCGGTTGGAAATGCAGTAATGGCTTTGTGCTTCAGACATAACCTTACACATAGTGGCATGGAGTGTAAGCCCAACTTAACTGATTCTTGTTCTCTGTTGTTTTGTTGAATGAGCTAGCAAGTAAAGCATGGACTGTGTGCTCTAAATGTTAACAGGCGGCCACACAACCTAACCAAATTTACTTTCAGGTGCAAGTTCATTGAAGATGCCTTTTGGCAACTCCATATTTTCATATAATTTAACATTTGCTGATGTATAGAATAGCTCATTAAATGATTGGCTGTGCCGTGGATTAGCATGATATGATTGCCAGCAGGGGCAGGTATTTTACTTGCCCTCTGCATCCAGGCCTGGTCTGGGGACCAAGCCAGCCTTCTAGGAAGCAAGTGCTGGCTGTTTTTTCATGCTAGAGTGAAATGGCTAGAGTGTGAAGCTGGCAGCACACCTCCTTAAAGTGATGAAGCTAAGGACATATGGAGTGACTCGCCGGTTGGACAATAGGGTTTTGATCCCCAGCAGAGGCGTGGATTTTTCTCTTTGCCACTGCATGTAGGCTTGTACTTGGATCCACTCATTGTTGGTATCAGATGGACATGAGGGATGTCTTGTTCTTACATTCCTTGTGTATCCATGCCATAATACAAAGTCATTTGGACATCATTACTGTTATCTAACATTTGCTCCTAACATCACTGTAACAAAGTGTGTGACGTTTACTGCTTCTTCGCATGCTGCAGACCTGGTAAACACTGCGATGCCAGATGAACGTGCCGTGATGACCTACGTCTCATCATATTACCACTGCTTCTCAGGCGCACAGAAGGTACACAGAAGGCATAGGATATGATGCTTTTTGAAATAGGGTGTATACGTGGTGTGGCTATAAAATAACCAGACTGATGTTAGAAGATTTTTTATTCAAAAAATTACACAATAGAAATGTTGTCACCCTCGATGTACTCCCCTCCCCGATCCCTACACCACTCCATGAGGATGTTCCACTGTTGGAAGCAATGCCGCAGGTTGTCTTCTGATAGCTTATTCATGAGCTCCGTTGCTTTTGCCTTCACTGCATTTATGGACTCAAACCTGGTTCCTTTTAACACAGACTTGATCATTGGAAATAAAAAGAAGTCACATGGGGCTAGGTCAGGTGAGTATGGTGGATGTTTCAACACAGTGATCTTGTGCTTCGTCAAAAACGTTCTGACAGGCGGGGCGTTGTGTGCCGGCACGTTGCCTTGGTGAAGAACCCATGAGCTGTTCTTCCACATTTCAGGTCTTTTTTTTCTCACCTGTTCACGAAGGTTTGTCAAAACCTCCTTGTAGTAGACCTGATTAACAGTCTGACCTTCAGGCACCCAATCCATGTGAAGAATCCCTTGGATATAAAAAAAAAAGATTATCTTTGCTTTAAATTTAGATTTGCGCTGCCGTGCTTTCTTTTGCCTTGGTGAACTGGGGATCTTCCAATGCATGGATTGGCACTTACTTTCTGGGTCGTATTGAAAAAAACCATGATTCATCACAAGTTACTACGTTCTCTAAAAAGTTTGGGTCTTTTCAATGTTTTGAAGAATGTCAGCACATATGTTCATTCGAATTTCCTTTTGTTCAGGAGTGAGGAGTTTCGGCACCATCTTTGAACACACTTTTTTTTATGTTGAAATTGTTAAGTAAAATCTGTTGAACAGTTTCCTTGTCAATGTTAATTAACTCAGCAACTGCACGAATGCTCAGGTGACGATTTTGTCAAACAATTTCACCAACTTTTTTGATGTTAGCATCTGTGTTTGATGTGCTGAGACGATCGGGGCGCTGGTCTTCTCCGATCTCTTCCCTTCCCTCTTTAAACCTGTTAAACCACTCGAAAACTTGAGTACGAGATAGACACTCATCACCGTAAACTTTCTTCAACAAATCGTACATTTCTGTAGAGGATTTTCCAAGTTTCACATAGAATTTCACATTGACGCATCGCTCCACATTAACACTTAACATGATTCCAACAAAGAAGAAGAAACACAATCCACTTCAAGCAAAGGCTACTGCCAAACTGTTTGCTGCACGACCTTGAAATTGTAACTGTGAATGGAGGGGAGAACACAAGCCAATACCACACACCGCTCGCTGTTGCCAAATTTACAGGGAAGAGGAAAAAATTAAGTACGGTTATTTTATAGCCACACCACGTATGTAGGTCATACCAAAAGTAATGAGCAACATTTTTTTTTATAAATTAAAATTTGTTATGTAAAAACGAAGTACATCATCTTAATCCATAGACATCTGCTTGTTTTTCTACATAATCCCCATTTCTCTTTACACATTTTTCCCACTGTTCTGGAAGTTTGAATATTCCCTTGTGGTAGAACTCCGTTTCAGCTGCCTGAAGACATTGACATACAGCTGTCTGGAGTGCCTCGTTTGTCTCGTAATGTTGGCCTCGCATCTGATTCTTCACAAAACCAAAGAGTTGTAATGGGAAGGTGCCAGATCAGGACTGTACAGAGGGTGAGGGAGAACTTCCCACCCCATGTTCTCATTTTTTTCCAGGGTCAAACGAACAGTGTGAGGCTGAGCGTTATCGTGCTGCAGGATGACTTTCTTCTGGGACATTTATCGCGCAATGCACAACGAAGCTTGAGTAGTGTCTGGACATAACGAGCAGCATTTATGGTTTTTCCAGGTTCCAGAAATTCAATCAAGATGCTCCCCCCTGCATCCCAGAAGATGGTGCCTATAATTTTCTTAGCTGATGGCATTGTCTTTGGTTTCTTTTTTGTTGGTGAATCCAAATGATACCATTCCATACTCTGCCGCTTCGTTTCAGGGTTGGAATGGTGAAACCAACTTCTGTCGCCTGACACAATACTGAGCAAAAAATCATCTCCATGTCGATATCTTCGAAGCATTTCTGAAGTGATGGCTTTTCGCTGAACTTTATGGTCTTCAGTCAGTAAACGCAGTACCCAACGGGCACAAATTTTCGAATAACCTAAGCTTCCAATCATCTCCTGAACTGCATTGTGCCCTAATCCAAGTTTTGTTGCAATTGTGTCTAGCGTCACACCTCTGTCTTCCTTAATGATTTCATTAACTCTTTTCTTGTTGGGTTCAGTTGAGGCTATTTGAGGGTGACCGCTACAAGGCTGATCTTGGATGCTTGTGTTCCCATCTTTAAAATGCTTTACCCATTGTCTAACACTACTAGCACCCATGCATACATCTGCATACACACACTGAAGTCTGTGGTGAATATCAGCAGCAGGAGTCTCCTCTTTAACAAGAAATTCAGTGACGGCACGCTGATGAAACGAGACTTCATTGTCGGCCATTTTGTATCACTTCTTTATGGTTGTGTGATGCAAGCTACTGATGCCATACCTCACTCAAAGATATGACAATAGTTGGTGCCATCTACCATACGATACTCAATCGTTTGATGTTGCAGAGTTGCCAACTATGCGACGTTGCTCATGACTTTGGGTATGACCCTCATATTTATCTTTATTTGTGAATAGAAACTTCATTAAAGTATATAGACCTTCTGTGTGTGCATCATCTGTGAGAAAAATTCTTAGAGGATTAGTGAGTAACCAGTAAATGATATTACCCTTCTTTTCCAATACACTGCATCTGTCTTTGTGAGTGTATATAAATTAGTTTTACCATTGTATGAAAATACATAGTTTTGTTCTGGAAATGAAACATATTCAGCATTGGCATCACATGTCATACATACAGTTGCTAAGCAATTTTCAAGCTCTAGTCATGTACACTGCAACATGCCATTGTCAACTGATGCAGTATCGTCTTCAGTTTTATTCAGCTGTTTGATGTTGGCCACCAGAGTGGGACACACATGTGCACATGGCTATCCCTGTAGGAAAATCGACAGGGTGTGATTTCCAGTTACTTTGCTGGCCAAGAGTTGTGACCATCACAGTTTGTTGGTTTGAGAAGTGCTTATTACAACATGCGCAAATGTTGAAGCTCCAGTTTGGTTGTGCACTGTGTTGCTGCTAGAACAAGGCAGGCTGCAGTTCTATTAACTATGGGTAGACAGAGTTTTCTAGCATATATGATTAGTGGATGTCACTATAGCTTTTGCATTGAAAGAGGGACATATCAAATGATCGTGCAGCAGGCCACATTACACATTACCTTTAAAGCTCTGTGTATTGTGCTCCACTGTAGTGGAAGGGTATGGTCCCCAGATGTGTACATCCTCGTAACCTTCCTTGGAGTGTGGAATGCCACTTTATTTACTTTATGAATTCATTGTCTTCATCCAGTTTCACATACTTGATTATTGCTACCCTGTCATCTGGCATAATTGCATGCATCGCTTGTAGCTTGTGAGTGTACAGACAAAAGTGTTTTCGTAACACCCAGTACACTGTCAATCATGGCATTGAAGCTAATGCACTGTAGCATACATCATCTTACTTTGACTTTGGACACGGTCCTTGTGTATGTGTTAGACATTTTTATCAGACCTGTGAATGCTTTGCAGTTTCCTTGTGTGGAACGCTTCCAGTCTCCTTGAATATTTGTACTGAGCATATCAGTGGTCTCAGTGGTGGCGTCTTTTGACACGTTCTGGAACGTGTAGTGACCTGTGTGTCCGATCTCATTTTGATAAAACACTCCATTCACTCCATTAACAGAGCTGATGATTCACACACACACACTGATACAGTGCGATGGAAAATGAGTGACGCTACCATCAACCAGGTACTTAGGGAAAGAAAGTGTGAGAGTTTCTCTCACAGATGATGCAAAAACCAGTATCTCTATATCTTTTCATAAAGTTTTTATTGACAAATGAATTTATAAAGATAATTTAATACACCCTGCACTTCTTAGTTTAAAAAGTTAGTAGAGAAGAACTTTGTCACTCTTTGAAACCAGAAAAATAGTTGATTATAAAGTGAATATGTTGCTATTATAGTTCTGTGCTTTATTAGCATAATTTCTGAGTAATTGGAAACTTTACAGATAGGTATGGATTACTTTTGAACAAACAAAATTTCCAGTGCTTTTTGTAAGTCTGTAATAAGATTGTACACTTTAATGAGCAGCGATATGAGAATGTTGTGAAATTTATTCATGTAAGTTGGATGGACACATTCCTTGCACTGAATGAAGAGTCAGGGCATTTTCCCTTTGTGTTATTGAACCCTGTTTGTTCATTTTTCAAAAGATTAAACATATATGTTGTCATAATTTCTGTTTGGTGTACAGTTCCATGTTGAGTTACTGATGATGATTATTATTATTATGACACTGATTGTCATTAAGTTATAAACTTTTATGAACACCGTATTAGTTATCGTAAATAGTACTTCATTTTGCAGGTCTGATAGCAGCTCTGTCTTCCTCTGTGTTGTACTTCCTCCCATATGCTGATAATTTTGTCATCATATTTGCTTTTTGCATTAATGAGCATGTTTGTTTATATAAAAGTCTAGTGCACAGAAGGCTGATGAAAGTTAAACAAAACCTTACAAATGGTATTTCATTGGAAAGTATTTTCTTTGTAATAAATGAGTAGTTTAGGTTGTGACAAGAGCCAATTATAAATTATGTTTATGTGTGTTATAAACGAATAATGTTCATTCATATTTTTTGATACATGTAGTACTGTAAGTCATGAATGTGTAGTTTTTACTTTAAGGGACTGGTAATTCTCTGTTATGCATATTTTTTTAATATAGCAGGTTAATTTCACATAAGTTACATGCAACTAACAGCGATACTTGTAATTAAATCTGAAATTTCAACATTGCGATTCCTAAAGCTGTCAGGAAATTTGGGATACTAAAGTGTTAAAGATGATAAGGGTCCTAGTTTATTCCCTTCTCTGTATGTTCTGCAAGATTTAAGTTGGTGTGAGTGAATGATGTACCATTTTCTTTGTAGGCAGAGACAGCTGCTAATAGAATCTGCAAGGTTTTGAAAGTCAACCAAGAAAATGAACGCCTTATGGAAGAATATGAACGGCTGGCTAGTGACGTAAGTAAAATAACTGAATTTTTTTTATCCCTTTACATGGATTAGAAATACTGTTCCTTAAAGTGATAACAAAGCAAAATTAATTTTTTGATTCTCACGCAGCTGTTGGAGTGGATACGTCGCACAATGCCATGGCTGAACAGCCGCCAGACAGACAATTCGTTGGCTGGTGTGCAAAAGAAACTTGAAGAGTACCGTACTTACCGGCGCAAGCACAAACCTCCTCGTGTTGAACAAAAAGCAAAATTGGAGACAAACTTCAACACCTTGCAAACAAAGTTGCGTCTGTCTAACAGGCCTGCCTATATGCCCACTGAGGGCAAGATGGTCTCGGTGAGTGTTTGAAGTACTACGCTATCTTCATTTGTAGTGGCTTTGGGCCATTGTATCCATTATATAACAATGAAAGTGAATAATGTCACATTATCACATTGTGACAAAGTACATTTACGATTGTGTGCTGCCGAAACTTTGGACCAATATGACTCAAAATTGAACGTTAGAAGTGCTGTTCTGTGTGAAGGTGTATGTATTGTAATGATTATTGCACATTGTTTTGAACAAAAACTTGTCATTGTGAAGTTTACATCTGTAAGTTAATAGAACACATCCCATTTTGTTATGTCTCAATCAAGAGAATAATAAAATTTCAGTTGAACACAACTTATAATCTCAGCCAGATATGTAGGCTGTGGGAGCACAGTATCCCACATATGTTGGTGACCCTGACGATGAACACACCACCAGGCTATTATGTTCTTGTGTCAATTGATGAGACAGGCTGTACTGGCGGAAACTGACTTAGTAGAACACATCCCGTTGTGTTGTGGCTTAATCAAGGGAATAATAAAATTTAATTTGAGCACAACTTATTTTCTCAATCAGCTGCATGGGGTTATGTATCTGATCGAGTATATAAGTTGTGTTCGACCGCAATGTTGTTATTACTTTGATTTTCAGCTGTTGTTGATGTTGTTTCTGTTTGGGGTTTTTTGCACTCAATGGCATTAGAATTTGTTGTCTGCATTTGGAGGTACTTGCTGCTTTCATCTTCAGGGTTGAATTGAGTGAGAAAAGAACATGTTCAGGTTTTGGGTACATAGGCACATCTCAGTGAGGGTCTTGTAGTAAAATTGAAATTGGCTCCACTTGCTTATGAAGGTCATTAGATATGTTGGAATGAAGTTGAGTTTTAGTAAATTGAAATTACCATATTTACTTGAATGCAGGATGAGGTTTTTTCGTGTAAGTTGGGTGTGTGAATATGTGAGGCCGTCTTAAATTTGAATTTGATGGGCTGAACTGGATCATGCCAAACTGGATCACTCTGAACCAGACGATGCGAAGCCAGACCAAGACCTGCATTGCCAAGTTATAATATGAAATCTGCGCTCTTCTGAGATATTATACAGTGTAGAGTGATAGTTATGTACCAATATTTCAGGTCAACCTCCCAGTCCAGTCTTCAGTGGTCAATAAATCCCAAAGAGAGAAAAGCTCATGACTGAAGTTAAGTGACAAATTCCTCTTTTTTGGGACTTTGTCAATTTTCTAATTTTTTAAAGAAGCACTGGCTTTGTTTCTGTTTTCAGGCAAAGATGCACCTAACTTGGTCAGCCCCTTAGATACAGCTATTCTCAGTCACTGGGCACCATAGCAACGGGAAACTTGTTATGATATGAGAACGAATGTAGCCTAAGGGTAGTAACAGGGGAATGGCTATTGAAAAATGAAAAAGTAACTACAAGACTCAAATATAAAACCTGGACCAATCCACAAGTTATTAACCTAAAAAAGAGCCACGAACACAGACTGATCAGAACATAGACACAAAACAAAAATCCAGAGCACATGAATTTAAAGTTGTGTGGACACCCCTAACACCATTTGTGGAGAAGATTATTTATCTTCATGGGTTCATATACGTTTATAAACCAAGAAATGAAAATGTAGTATTTAGTCAGTGTGGATCATAGTGATATAACAGCTCATCTCACCAGAATTGACTGAAGGGTTTTAAGAAGTGATGTGTATCTGATGCAGTGGATGGTACTTGTGATATGTAGTGGAATGACAGTGAAGAGGATGGACATGTTAGGAGTGAATGTGAGGAAGATGAGGGCACTGACTGGAAGATTGGTAAAGTTAGGTAGCATATGACATGCTATATCTATTAAGTTCATGAAATTAATAGTAAAATATTTTTTATTAGCAGACATTTTATTTTGTGGGGGATCATCTTATATTTGGATAAATACACTTTACCTGGGCAGATTTTTTTGGGTGGTTGGGGTGGGGTCATCTTATATTAGAGTCGTTTGCATTCGGGTGAATATGGTAGTAGCAGGTATAGGAAGTACATGGACTCAGTGCACATGCATATTCGAAAACTCAAATTGACCATCATAGTTTGGAAATTCTGCTTATATAGATTTCATGAAACCGGCAGGAGTTGGCAATAATAGAAAGGCAGGTAGGGTGTGATAATTCTTCATGCTTATCACTTAACTTGATTGTCTTCCGTAGATGGTGCTAGCGAAAGTGGGTAATATATTACATATTATTTTCTTCTGGATCACTGTTTGTGTGATAGGTCATAGGTTTTATTTGGTTATGTTAATTTCAACTTGTATTTCTGTCATAATTTTGGTCTTTTTTGGTTATTCTTATGGCTAGGTGCATACACAGATGTGGGTTGTGCAGTGACTGAGCATGGCTGTTTTGTTGGACACAACTGGGTAGCTGCCTGCCTACCCTATTAGCGGTGGACACAAACAGATGTAATTTGTGGAACATGTTCATCTTTGTATGTGAGATGGTGGACAAACTTAAGAAACTGAAAAATCCCAAAACACTTATTGTGGTTACATAGGCCTATTAGGAAAATGTGTTCCTTTGCCAGTTAGGCATTCATCCCATGTACCAGGTCTTCTACATTCTCGGTGCTGTTGAAGATTTTACCTATGGAAGTGTCTAATAAGATAAATACAATAAAATCCTTATTTAAGATTTCTTTAATACAATTTAGGGACATTAAGTGGCATCTCTGCTTTAAATGAGTACTAATTTTCATGTTTATTACAGGACATAGCCAATGCCTGGAAAGGCTTGGAACTCTCAGAGAAGTCTTTTGAAGAATGGCTCTTGTCTGAGATGATGCGGTTGGAGCGCCTGGAGCATCTTGCGCAGAAGTTCAAACACAAGGCTGACATCCATGAGGACTGGACACGAGGAAAGGAGGAGATGTTGCAGAGCCAGGACTTCCGTCAGTGCAAGCTGAATGAGCTGAAAGCTCTTAAGAAAAAGCATGAAGCTTTTGAGTCTGACCTGGCTGCACATCAGGACCGTGTTGAACAAATTGCAGCAATTGCTCAGGAACTGAAGTCAGTGCATTTTTTGTTTAACATGACTTACCATACATAGTTATAATTAAGACCTGAGAACATTTTCCAAAATGCATTTTTTTTGGTGATTGCATTCTGTATTGTGGCCATAGGGCAGTTTGTTGAAGATGCAAAACTTGAAGCTAATCACACCAAAGATTTTATATTGCTGCATAGAGTTAAGAAATTATTTTGCCTTTTATTTGGTTAAATATTCACTATACTTCTAACGAAACTTGCAGGTAATGTACGTTGGAAGCTTTATTGCAAAGCGAGGGTTGTATTGAACTGATATAATTTTGCATGTAAATTCTAAATATCAGACTTCATCAAAATATGTTTGCCAGATTTGGAATTTCAATATGCAGCAAGTTGCACCTTTTGCATTTTTCATTCAGTGAATGCACATTATGCCAAGAAATTACAAACGTTCAGTTTCAATAGTGAATTGCATAACAAAGACGACTATTTAATGTGCTTCTTAGAAATTCTAAAATCTTTCAAGTGAGTGGTAAATTCTGATCTGTGTAATAAAAATAATTTTCACCATAGCTGCTGAGTTGAAAAATAACAGATTTGAAATTATATTTCTTGTCAAAATTCATTCATTTTTGAAAACCCATTCTGTGTAACTGAGTCTGTCAGTGGGCTAGTTGGTTTAAATTCTTTTACTGAAAAAGAGGAATATTAAGTTAACTGTACATTATATAAAAATGTGTCAAATGAAGGTTATAATATTTCATAAGACTGATCTTAACCAAAAGTTGATCAGGCTCTGCAGGCTGGATTCATCAGGCTGAGGGTAGCAACCACTGGAGGTTTCTGTGAGCAAGTATTGAACACACATGCTCCATAAAATATAGGGAATTTTTGTGAACAGCTTGAGCAGCTTTTAGCCTTTGAGTAAGAACTGTGCTGCACAGAGTTAATCAGTTCTTAAAGAGATATTTACATTTATGAGAAATTAGATAATATTTGAGTTGTGTTTGCAAAAAGATTGGTTAAACATTCACAAGAAGAATTTTCATGAAAGGGTCGTTGAACAAGTTAAAAGTGGATAATGCATTTTGTTTCGTGATGGTTTTTTATTGGCTCTTGTTTATCATTGTCAGTATACTAAGTGTTGACATATATCATCCTTTCTGCGTTTTATCTTGTCATGTGTTGGAAATCACTGTATTTGTTTGTCACTTTATTATTTAAGTTGTTGTTAATCATTTTATTCCACTTCCAGGTCTGTTGCACAGTTGTGTATGAGTCAAGTTCATAGTGCACAACATGGGGAAGGAATCTTGAAATGTTAAGGTTTATGTTTGTGATGTGCGTTATCAAGGAGAAGTGCTGTCAGATGATGAGAGCATTTGTGAAAAATGTTGTAAAAGAGAGTTTGCTAATGACTTAGGCGTGGCTTTTTGTTCCATGAGACATGTTTCAGCATTCCCCTGTCAAAATGATGAGCTTCAACTGTGTTTAGAACAAAGTGATGCTTTAATAGCCACTACTGTAATGACTTCATCAGTCATCATGAATGATGAAACACCCAATGAAAAACATGGATTAGCACGTGAATATTATGTTAATCCCACTGTATCTACTCTTCTGTATAATTCTTGTCCTTTGAGGTCTGTTGATATGTACTGTCAAATGGGTATCATCGTAAGTTTACAAACAGAAAAGTGAAAATTGATTCTGTTGTTCCAGCCATGTGCAATGAAACCTGTGTGCATTGTTTTCCTGCAAGTATCATCCATGTTTTCTGGTCCCTATAAATTGCCCAAGTGAACGATGTATAACATTTTATTGGCATCATCATTATTTGAAGTAGTGTTTTACCACATCACTTGTTCAGACTTCCTGGTCCTTACCACCAGTATCGCCTGAACGATGATTTCTGATAAGGAAATAGCAAAAGTAATGCAGTGTTTGGAAGTGCAGTAATGGTAACTTGCCTATTGTACCGTTAGAGCTGCAGAGGTACTTAAAAAATGTCATGTGCCATAACTCAGTCAAGTGGATAAAGGAAGTGGAGTTGTCTTGGTGAGGGGGAGGCAAGCCTCAAAACTGTGTTCTACAGTATTGCAGTAGTATTGTCTCGCATCATCTGTTCATGTCAGTGAATTGGATTCGGTGCTTAACAGTGATGTGATGTAGTGTTGTTATCCCTGTTACTGCATGCTGTTATTCCTGTTTTTCCACTGTTATTTCTTGTACATAATGCCACCCATTAGAGCTGGCTATATTGCACCTTACAGAGCAAATAAGGATGCTTCATGAAAACTGAAGATCATTGAAAAAGTGGAGGAGTTTAACAGTGCCCGTGTTAAGCTCTGTTGTTGCAAAGGCAAGGAAAATATGCAAACACATTGACCAGTACAGCAAGTCCTGTAAGAATAGGAAGATGGGAAGAGTATATGCTTTCCATTAAATTGAAAGCATCCTGTTGGATTGGAACCACAACATACATGCATTGTGTATTCCTGTCAATGGTACATTGTATGTGAGAAAGCCAAGAAGGTAAATGATAGAATGTAGGTTGACATTTCTGCTGTATTGGATGGACGGATGGATCTGTAGGTTGAAAAATTGTCATGGCGTAATGTACAAGAAACTAGCTGGAGAATGTGCTTCTATTGTCATTGGTATGATTGGCCTGTGACTGGAGAGACTTCCAACATTAATGGATGGATGTATGCCCTAGGACATGAGCAGTACAGATGAGATGGGCATTTGCTACAAGTGCCTCAGAGGTAGAAAGCTGACATTGTAAGGCCAGCCCTGTCACTAGGCAGAAAAGTGCCAAAGAGAGCATAACAATGCTACAGTGTGTGAACAGTGATAGTGGTGACAAATTTATGCCAATTGTGATTGGAAAGGCATTAAAACCACATTGTTTTAAAGACGTAAAAGCCTTCTTGTGTATCCTGTGCAAATTAAAAAGCATGGATGATCATGATCATTTGTATGGACTTTTAAGGGTGCTGTGCCTCCATGGGTGTACATATTGTTGTGGACAGTTGTGTTACTCACTCACAAGATATGTCATTTCAAAGGATGTAAAAATTGTATGTTGTCCACCAAACTTCACAAGTGTGTTACAGCCTCTTGATTTGGGCATAATAAAATGTTCCAAGCAGTTGTACATAAAGCTTCTAGTACAAAGGCTGTGTGTTTGATGGACCGTGGAGAGGATATTGAACTGAATATCATTGTTTTGCGTGTGATACATTTCACAATAGTGGCTCTTCAACAAGCCACACATGCAACAACTGTGCATTGTTTCTGTCAGTGTGACTGTAGGTGTGAACTTAACTTGGACTGTACACTGTCTACATATCTGTAGACAGTGAGTTAGACATGTTATGGCATACTCGAGCTTCATTGTGTTGTGTGATGACTGCAGAGGTGAAGCAGAGAAAGTGGTTGATGAACATGAGCATGAACTGGTGCCAGCCTCACCAAATTGTGCACGTCAATTCATTTGTGCACACAGTGCTGGTGAATGTAACAAACAGAACATTTTGAACTTACAGTTGGCACTGTTTTATCCCTGATGCATACAGTGTGAGCAAAACAGTTTCTAGTTAGATTTCTTTGTAAAAAAAAAGTGATTTGCCTTCACATTTTTCATTTTTTATTGTTTTCTCAAGTTTCTGACATATTTAATACTCTCTTGCAGCTGTCATTTTTCTGTGGTGTGTTCCCTCCCCCTCCCTTGCTGCCAAAAATGATGGATTGGGGTTTGACTTTTATTACCATGCAGTGCATCTAAAGTCTGTATAGTAAGGACATTTCTGGGGTCTCTTAACAGTGCTCAGTTGACTTCATAATTCTTCTTTTTGATCCAGACTTTTCAGTAGTAGGGAATGGATTGATACACTGATCCTGTTACTTAGTTATTTGTCTGCACAAAGTGCATAAAGTAAAACAGAAGTTATGTTTATTTTCCACATTTTTCATGCCTGAAGCTGCTTTACAGTTTTCAGGAAGACTTATTACTGGAAGTTATACTAAAATTTAACATAACTTCCATATATTTTCTTTCCTGAGTTTTAGTGTTCATAAAACATTAAATATGTGTTTTGCCCTATATTACCACACTAGGCCACCTTCCAGTGAAAACAAATCTGAATTCTTCTTGGCTTTTCAACAAGTTATTATTCATTCTTTACAGCACGTTGGAGTACCATGACAGTGTGTCTGTGAATGCACGGTGTCAGAGGATTTGTGACCAGTGGGACAGACTAGGTAACCTGACTCAGCGCAGACGCCAGGCTTTGGATGAGGCTGAGAGGATTCTTGAGAAAATAGACATCCTGCATCTGGAGTTTGCTAAGCGTGCTGCAGTGAGTTGTACTGCA
>Ga0209628_10001489_pt1 | contig 15236 bp, 7 predicted proteins | sample TergutCu122P4_FD_187285 | JGI IMG/M metagenome (GOLD analysis project Ga0209628, IMG submission 187285) | Cubitermes ugandensis P4 segment gut microbial communities from Kakamega Forest, Kenya - Cu122 P4 (SPAdes) (version 2) | ecosystem: Host-associated > Arthropoda: Insects > Digestive system >...
CGACATAGGTAAATATATGGACGGTTACCGCTTAACCATTACATCTTCGGGGAATAATCCAAGTAATGCAATTATATACCCTTCTTCAGGTGCTGGAATTGTGTTGTCGCAGTCGCATAATGTTACGCTCAAATCGCTTACTGTGGACGTGAGTCACTACACAACCCCCGCCCCTGCTATTCAGTTTACAGGACCTTGCAACAACGTTGTGATTCGTGATTGTAAATTGTTGGCAGATGCAGCAACTACAAATAATTCGGCAACAAATGCACTTATATACAAAGCATCAAATACGGGCGTTGTGGACAATGTTTCTATTATAAATAATTTACTCAATGGCGGATATTACGGCATCAATTTCGATGGCGGAAGTTCCACGTCTCAACTTGGAACAAATTTTGTTTTTGACAGCAATCACCTAAGTAATCAATATTTAGAAAGTATATACACACAAAACGTGTATTTATATTGTTCTTACAACTTAATAGAAAGTAGAGTTGTCAACACACCTACATCGTGGACGGCTATACATCCTCGCTATTCACGCGGACATATTATTGGAAATAGAATTATACAACGCAGTGCAAATATTACAAACTCCGTAGGAATAAATATGGATGGTTATTATTATAGCAATAGTCCAAATAGTGGACTTGTTGCCAATAACGAAATTATGTTAAGCGGCACAAGTACCGGAATTATCAATCCAGCAAACTCGCGAGCCAACGTTGTACATAATTCTATTTATATTACAGGAAACGGTGTAGCGAAAGGAATTGATATTAATAACGGTGGTTCGGGTCAGCTATCTGTACAAAACAATAACATTGTATTGACCGCTTCTTCTGCCTATCCGATTTACGTTACAGGACAAAATGATTTAACGGCTGTATCTACTATGAACTATAATAATTTATACGCCCCCGATTATGTTGGATATTTTGCTAATGTAAGTATAAAAGATATGGCAACGTGGAGACAGCGAACGGGAGTAGATTTAAACTCGGTAAGTATATTGCCTACGTTCACTAATGCGGCAAACAATCTGAAATTAGCAAATAGCAGAGGTTTATACTGCCTTCCTACACTAAATCCCCCTGTGGAAGAAGATATTGAAAAACAATCCAGAACAAAAATATGGCTCACTACTATGGGTTGCTACGAAACAATTCCCACTGTAAATGTAAATGCCGCTTTGACGGAAATTAAAGGCTTGAGAAACGGTGAAATTTTGGGAGAAACAGATATGATTCAGGCGGTTGTATATAATACGGGTTCTACGCCATTAGATTCCATCAATTTGGAATGGTCAATAAATGGGGTTTCACGAGGAACAAGCAGTCATTCCATCTCACTAGATCAAGGGCAAAGTGTTGTTCTTAATATTGGACAAATTATCTATCCCGTTGGTAATGTGGAAATAGCGGTATGGATAAACAACCTTGGATATTTAGCAGACCAATATTCTCAAGATGATACTTTATTTGCGTCTATTTCTGTATGCCCTTCAGGCGGATTTAGCGGAGTGGTAACTATCGGAAAAAATAAGGATTTTCCAACAATAAAACAAGCCTACAATGCCCTAAATATGTGCGGAGTAAGCGGAGATGTAACCTTTGTTTTAGACGCAGGAATTTACGATGAACGTTTGGATTTAACAAACAGCAACACACTATTTAAAAATCACAACTTTACAGTAACATCTGCAAATAATAATGCAAATAGTGTCATCATTCGTACTTCTTCGGGTTGGGGAATACGTTTATCAAATACAAACAATTTTACGTTAAAAGCCATTACCATTGATGCTGCTACAAACGGTACAAATGCCATTGAGTTTGCAGCAGCTTGTACCAATATTGTAATCAAAGATTGTAAACTATTGGCAAACACAACAACAACGTCAAACGTACACAATCCCATTTATAGACCCGCAAGTACAGATATAGTTTTCAATATATCGTTTATAAATAATGTATTAGACGGTGGGTATTATGGGTTTTATTTCTACGGAGGAATAAACAATTCAATGTACGGAAATAACATTATTTTTGATAGCAATACGCTAACCAATCAATATGCGTATGGTGCTTATCCTTATTATGTAAATTTTACAAGTTGTTCTAATAACAGCATAGTAAGCAGAACATCTAATGGTGCAGATACGTGGACAGGCTTATCTATAAATTATTCTAATGGAAATATTACGAAAAATAGTATCATTCAAAAAGATGCAGCAATTACAAAGCCCTGCGGATTATTTGTAAATTATCACAATACGCAAAATACAACAAACATGGCTTTAATTGCCAACAATGAAATTATTCTACACGCTAACAATATTGGAAATGGAATAAATGTAGATAACACACACTCAAAGGTGATGCACAATTCGGTTTATATTACAGGAACAGGAGCGGCAAGAGGAATAAATATTGTTAATACAGCAACGTCATTAAATAATATTAGTATTAAGAATAATAATATAGTGTTGTTGTCTAACACTGCCTACCCAATCTATTTTACGGATATAGGTAATTTAAGTCGGTATAATATTGATTACAACAATTTATCTGCTCCAACTTACGCAGGCTATTACGGTGGAAACAAAGACTTAACGCAATGGAAGCAAGATATATCTACCGACCAACATTCAGTAAATGTATCGCCGACTTTTGTAAATCCTGCTCTTAATTTGGAATTATCTGCCTATAATAGTGCTTTATTATCGCCAAGATTAGATATAAAAACAGATATAAAAGAAGTTGCTCGTCCACCGCTTACCACAATGGGTGCTTATGAAAAACAGCCAGACGGTTGCGATTTAATGCTTTGGGCTTTACTTCCTTCAAAAGATAAGGTTGTTCATCAAGAGTCTGTGCAGGTTCAGGTTGAAATATCAAACAATGGTAAGATTACAGCAAATAGTGCAGTTTTTGGTTGGAGTATAAACGGAACGGTACAGCAACCTTCTGTAAATCATACTTTTGGTACACCTTTAACTTCTTTGGAGCGAGTAGTTGTTCCTATCGGTGTATTTGCAACTGATGCAAGCATTTCAAACCATTTTGATATTGTTGTTTGGTTAGAATCTGTAAACGGAAATTCTAATTTAGATGCAATAAAATGGAACGATACAGCACGAACAACTTACGTTATTCAGCCGTTGGCAGAATGGGTGGCTCCTATTACAAAAGGTATAATCACCAACCAGTTGTCGTTTGATGTACACGCAAAAATACAAACGGAAACAGGTGCGCCTATCACGGCTCCTCATTTGAAGTTAGAAACTAAAATTAACGGAAACACTGTTATAGATTCCGTTGCTATGGTTTTGACAAACGGTATTTGGACGGTAAGCGTTCCACAGCAATATTACAATAGTGAAGTAATTTATTCATTAACCGTATTTGATGCACTTGGAAACGACATCACGTTAAAAGATACGGTTTATCCGCAGATAGATTACACTCAACTACAGCCGAATAACGTTATTATTGGAACGGGAACGAGTGTAAGTACGACACTACCAATAGCATTTACTGGAATGACATCAAGGAACAGTTGGTCTCGTCAGTTGTATTTGTACAGAGAAGTATGTCCCGACCTCAATCCAGATGGTACTATTATTACTAAAATTGCGTGGGAATCACAAAATATAATAGATTATTTTGATAATCAAACTTGTTATATGCGTGCTGTTAATGATAGTGTGGAAATGGTTGGTTACTTAAATCCTGTCCTTGCTACTCAGGTATGGGGTTCGGCAAGATTAACTGTTACAGGTACAGGTTGGGCAGAAATAACGTTGAATACGCCGTTTTATTTACCGCCCGGAAAAAATCTGCAAATTATTTGGGAAGATAGGAGTAACAAAACACTTACATCGCCGAGTACGGGTTGGAGATATACTGTAACTCCTGTCAATCGGGCAATTTCGGCTGCTGATATGATTTTTCCAAGTACCGTTGCGGGAACACTGACTGTAAATCGCCCCAATATAAAAATTACAACAGAATCTGTATTTGAAAAGTATATAGGTCATAATTTAGCCCTTGTATCGCTTATTCCGCACGTATATGATACAACCGATTTATGCGAAGGAAGCAGTTATTTGCCCGTAAAAGTCGTTTTAGAAAATATGAGCGAAAATGATTATAATTTTGCCATAGACTCCATTTCAATAGGGTATAAAATAACAACTCCCCTGCAAACAACGCATAGTGATTATATAACAATATCTTCGGGCAGATTAAAATCAAAAACAATCGATACATTTGAGGTAATATTGCCCGTTATGTACGCAGGAAAATATGACGTGAAGGCGTTTGTAATATCTCCGCTTGACAATTATCCTTACGATGATACCAATAGCCTCTCATTCACATCGGGACGAATTGGTTTACCGCTTGAAGAATATTTTGCCGGCGTAAATATTCCTTCCGAATTTGTTTCTGTAGCAATTATCGGGACAGAAAAATGGGAAGTTTATGTTCCAACCCCAACTTCTCCGCAACCTACCCCTATGGGTACAAATACACTCCGCTATGCAGGTGCAAAAGGCGATATGGCACGCTTAATAACCCGTCCGCTTGATTTGTTTGGTACTGTCAATGCAAAACTTGAGTTTTGGTATTATCACGATGCCTCTGCCTCGCTGTTAGACGATTCTTATACCGATGTAAATATTATTGTAGATGGCGTTCCAACCCGATTATATACCGCTTATAGAAGAGATGGTCGTCAGGGCTGGCAACAGCATATTGTTCCGTTGAGTTCCTACCCTGCAAATCTTTGTGTGCAGATACAATTTGAGTCTATGAATAAATCGAATGTGCCTGTTGCACAATACATAGACCGTATTATTATCACTTCCGAGCCTGATTTGGCAGTAGATGAAATTTTGGTAAGCCCCGAAATAACTATCTGCGATATGAAAAACAAGGATATATCGGTTGTAATTCGCACTACAAGCAATCACACCATTGATTTTTCACAATATCCGACAAGTTTAACGATAGAAATTTCTGGTTATCAGCCAACTATCTATCCGTTGCAGGGCTTAATTTTGGGACATACTTCGGATACGATAGCCATTCCGTCTAAATTTAATTTCAAAACGGGAATAAACACTGTTAAAGTGTATTTAACCTCTCCCGTAGATAATATTAGTGCCAATGATACGGCTGCACCTTTTATTATAGATATAAATCCTGCATTAGCAGTTACTGTACTCCCAATAACGAGTGAAAATGCAAATTGTGTCAAAAAAGGCTCGCAAATGCAACAGAGTATAACGGTAAAAAATACAGGAGATATGGATATTTCTGAAATATCGCTTATATTAAATGTGGACGATGCGGTTTCTTCTCATCAAACTATTCGCAAAACGGTACAGGTAAATTTACCTCCGAGTGCAGATACTACAATAACGTTTGACCCATATATTGTTCCGTCGGAAGAGCATTATTTTGTGGCGGCAACTGTTTATTTGACTTGTGATTCGGCATTGGCAAACCATAAATCTGAAATACGCGAATGTACAGATATGGAAGACCTTGTATTAAAACTTATCAGACCTGAGCCAAATACAACAGATGCAATAGGTACAAGCAATGAAATTCAAGTTTTAGTAAAAAATGCAGGTTTTTCTTCTTATCAAAACATAATTGTTACCGCCCGTATTGAGAACACAAACGGCAATTTGATAGATAGTATTGAGTTTAAGGAAGTTATATCAAATATTGAATTTCAAGACAGTGCATTTCATACATTTAGTAAAAAATATACTGTTCCCAACGAGTTTGCATATTTTATAAAGGTATTTATAAACAGCCAAGACAATTATCCCGAAAACGACACGGTACGAGTAGAACGCCATACGTCTGTGGGTATAATTGCGAACAATGCAGATGAGTTTGTTTTACAGCAAAATATTCCAAATCCTGCTAAAAACAATACGATGATAGAATATAGTATTCCAACTTCTGGAGAAATAATATTCAATGTTTATACTATAACAGGTCAGTTGCTGTACGCAAAAACGATACAATCTAAGTCTGGAAAACATAGTATCGAATTAAATACAAGCAATTTTGCCGCAGGAATTTACTTTTATTCAATGGAATACAAAGGACAAAAACTTGTTAAACGAATGAGTGTAAGAAAGTAGTTATTAGTGCTTAGCGGTTAATGATTAATGATTTTTAAAATCATAATTTAAACAAACCAAAGGCTGCCCTACGGGCAGCCTTTGGTTTTTGGCACAAAATTTGTACATATATGAATTGTAAAAACTAATAACTAACTCATAAAGTCGTTTCTAAAAATAGAACGACTTTTTTTGCTTTTTTCCCCTTTAGGTGGTTAGGGGGCTTTTTACACGCCCAAACAATTAACCCCGACATTAACGGCATAGTTTATGTAAATAAAAACATAAGGTAATTAAAAATTAGTCAGAACAGGATTGAAAAGACAGTAGTTTTATTCGTGTAAATATGGGCAATTAACGGCTAAAGTCTTTTCACAAAAAAAATGTACCTTTGCAGATTGAATATGTAACGTACCAATATGTCTAAAATAAGGATAGAGGGAATGCAATTCTATGCCTATCACGGTTGTTTTGCAGAGGAAAAAATTGTCGGAACACACTTTATAGTTGATTGTTATTTAAAAACGGATAATCAAGTGGCGGCACAGACAGATGATTTAAGAAAAACAATAAATTATCAAGAAATTTATTGTTTGATTGCCAAGGAAATGGAAATATCATCTTCTTTGTTGGAAAATGTAGTATATCGAATATTGAAAAGTCTGCACGCTCGTTTTCCAATGCTGAAAAAGGCATGGGTTTCCGTCAAAAAAATGAATCCCCCTTTGGGCGGAAAAATAGAAAGTGTGAGCGTAGAAATGGATACGAATGAGTTTATGAATATGAAAAATAAGTGGACAAAAAAAATTTTATAAATACAAAAAAATAATAATATATGAAAAATAAAATAGTTGCAGGAAACTGGAAAATGAATAAAACATTTCCCGAAGCAGAAGAATTATTGATAGCAATAGCGGAAGGTTTAGATGAAATGTCTTTGGAAACAGAAATTATTATTTGTCCGCCTTTTCTTTATTTGGAAATGGCAGCCGATGTAGCAGAAGAGAGTGCTTTTTTAGTGGGTGCTCAAAATGTAAGTACGGAAGAAAACGGAGCATATACGGGCGAAATTAGTGCTTCAATGATAAAATCGGCGGGAGCAGATTGCTGTATTATAGGTCATTCAGAGCGAAGAACACATTTTAACGAAACTAATTCTGATTTGAGAAAAAAAGTAGATATTGCTTTGGAAAATGATATTCTTCCTATATTTTGCATAGGAGAGCATTTGTCTGAAAGAGAGGCAAATAAGCATTTTGAGGTTGTGGAAAAACAACTTGCAGAAAGTTTGTTTCACTTGAAAATTAAGCAATTTGAGCAGGTTATCATCGCCTACGAACCCGTTTGGGCAATAGGTACAGGTTTAACCGCAACGCCCGAACAAGCACAGGAAATGCACGCATTTATTCGCTCTTTGATTGAAAAAAAATACGGAACGGAACAAGCCTACAATACGTATATATTGTATGGCGGCAGTTGCAACCCTCAAAATGCCTTGGATTTATTTATGTGCAAAGACGTTGACGGTGGGTTAATCGGTGGGGCATCACTCAACGCAAATGATTTTATTGCAATTATAAACGCTGCTGAAACAAGTGTCAAAAATGATTAAAATATTGATGTGTTGGTAGTTTACAAATTTTTCAACTTTACCATTATTTTTTCATTATAGAAAATTCAAATTCAATTCTATTTAATAATGAGCGACTTAATGTTATTTCGTCGGCGTATTCTAACTCATCGCCGACAGATAATCCGCGTGCAATAACCGTTACTTTGATAGGATATTCAGACGACTGTACATGTTTAAAAATATAATATCCTGTTGTGTCTCCCTCTGTGGTTGATGGTAAAGCCAAAATCAGTTCTTCAACTGACTCTTGAGCAAGACGTTCAAACAAAGACTGCAAATTTAGTTCTGCAACACCAATCCCGTTCATGGGTGAAATAACACCTCCTAAAACGTGATAAACTCCGTTATAAGCACACGTATTTTCAATAGCAATCACGTCACGAATATCTTGTACAACACAAACAAGCGATTTATTTCTTTTCAAATCTCGACAAATTTCGCACTGCTCGCTATCTGAAATATTATGACAACTTGTGCAATAAAATACTTCATTACGCATCGCTAAAATAGCTGAAGCAAAAGCACACACATTTTCTTCTGATTGTTTGAGGAGATACAATGCCAACCTCACAGCCGTTCTTTTTCCTATTCCAGGTAGTTTAGCAATTTGATTTACCGCATTTTCCAATAATTTTGACGAATAATCCTGCATGGTCGCAAATGTACAATTTTTTCGGTTTGTAAATAATGAAAAATAAATAGTCCACAAAAAAAATCACAATTTCGATTTCACCATTTTATATTCTTTTTTTACGATAATTGCGGTGTAAATGAGAAGAATAAGTGTATTTATTATTATTTTTGCAATAAAATTGTATTCCCCGAAGACATCAAAAGGAATGATAAAATAACTCAATGCAAATAATAATAAGGCGAGAGCGATATAAAAACCAATTTTCTTTAAATCGTAGGGAATGGGGTAAAATTTTTGTCCAATTAAATACGAGGCGGTTGCCATTGCGGTATAGGTGATTAAATGTCCCCAAGCAGCGGCGGTGTACCCTATTATTGGAATAAATATCCAATTAACTAACAAGGTGATAACGGCACCTCCTACGGTTATGTAAGCACCGTATTTTGTCTGTCCCGTTAGTTTGTACCAAATTGATAAATTAAAACAAATTCCCAAAAACATATAGGCAATCAATATTATCGGAACGACGGGCAAGGCTTCGCGGTAATTCTCACTGACAAAATATTTTACAAAATCAATATACATCATTGTTGCCAAGAAAATGAATGTACAAACAATTACAAAACAGGTCATTACGAGCGAATATCCTTGTTTGGCATCTTTTTGTTTATATAAAGAAAAGAAAAAAGGTTCTGCCGAATACCGAAACGCCTGTATAAAAAGATTCATAATCACTCCAATTTTAAAGCACGCAGAATAGACTCCCAAATTATGCATCGCAATGGTTATATCATTGGACGATAGGTTTTTAATCATAATTCTGTCAATAGTTTCGTTCACAATTCCTGCAAGTCCTAAAATCAGTAGCGGAAAAGCGTAAATAAACATTTTTTTTAATAAAATTTTGTCAAAAATAGGTCTTACTTCTTTGCAGGTAAAAAACAGTAAAATTGTCTGCACAATCGAGGCGATGAGGTTGGAAATAAAGATATATCCTACTCCTATTTCGGGGTTGTAAATTACTGTAAATAAAGATGTTGAAATTTCGTGGTTTATCATAAACGGACAAAACCAAAGAAAGAAAACATTAAAAAATACGTTGATAATAATCGTTGTAATTTTAATTCCTGCAAACAAAAAAGGCTTGTTATTTGCCCGCAATCGAGCGAAAGGAATGGTGCTGATTACGTCCAATCCGACAATAATCACAAACCAACGAATATATTGAGGGTAATTTGAATAATGTAAAATATCGGCAATGTTTTGAGAAAAGACCAATCCTAAAAGAATAAAAACGGAAGTTGTTGTTAATAAGGAAGTTATCGCCGTTCCGAAGACTCGGTTTTTGTCGGGTTCTGTTTCTGAAAATCGGAAAAAAGCGGTTTCCATTCCGTAGGTAAGCAAAACCAAAAGCAAAGCAACATAAGCATACATCTCGCCCACAATGCCGTAAACACTCGGAGTAGTGAAAATATACACGTGCAACGGAACGAGCAAATAATTAAGCAAACGTCCTAAAATAGTGGTCGTTCCGTATATCGCCGTCTGATTTGCTAAACTTTTTATTTGAACCATAAATTATTGTACAAGTTTCACTTCTTCTACTTGTAATATTTCGTAAGTATCTAAATTATAGACAAATGCTATAATATAGCAATTTTCTTTTTTCCAAACCTTACCGTTAAAATCGATGGAATATCCTTTTACTACGGACTCGTCTTTTACCGATAGTTCTACATTATCACCCCAAATAGGTGCAAGAGAATGCCTTAATACGTGATTATGAACATAGTTTGTGTCTATTTTTGAACCGTTTTGTTGAGGCGAAACAATATTATTTTCTGTCAAAAGAACACAAAGACGTAAATTTTCTGAAATATTGTTTAACAGACTTGTTTTTACAAAAACACAAGCAATATCATTGTTAAATTCCGTTAAAACCTGAATAGCCACAGCTGGTGGTTTACGTGTAATAGTATCAAATGTGCTTTTCCATTTATTTGCAGAAAGAGTTCGATTGTTTCCAAAAAACATCCTATTAATTGTTCCATGAGGATACGCTTGGGGAATATTAAATTTTGTGTCGTATTCTTTACCTGCTTCCGTCCTATAGTCGGCAGAGAAAGGTTCTCCTTTGGGTTCGGCATAACTTCCTGCATGGATAGCAATTACAATAAGCGTATCTCTTAGAGAAGATAAATCATTGACAATAATATCGTGTGCCTTCGGACAGTTAGTACAAGTATGCCCCGTGTAATCTTCCAACAGATATTTCCGTATAAGATTATCCAACGCAGGAAAAGAAGGGGTATCGCATTCCAAAAAATTTTTCTCAACCATATACGGTTTTTTCACTTTATCGCAAGACGTAAACCCCGTAACAATCAGCACGATAAGAACAAATTTTGACAATGTTAGTTTTAGATAATTCATTTTGTTATTATTTTTGTTTCTTTTCAAAGGAAAACGAAGTTTGTTTTAAAATATTGTGATTGGTGAGATGAAATAGGCATATCTAATAAAAATTTATGGCAAAAAAATAAAATAAATTTCACCCTTTTGCGTTGCCTCATTCTGAATAGCATTTCAAAGTATAAATTAGCAGTGGAAATTTTTCGCAAGTTACGGGAGAATATTAAACTGTCAATATGGGATTATATTGACATTGCACATCGAATTTTAAGAAATGTAACGGCTATTGTTTCGACTTTGGCGATGGGTGCGATTCTTTATTATTACGGATTTCCACAAACAGAAAAATCGCAGTTTTTTTGCGACATCGTCATTCGTTGCAGTTTGATATTCTATATTTTACGCTTTTTTTTATCTGCATTTTTCAACGTACATTCTACGCGGTATATTAAAAAACATTTAATAACTGGGCTGGTCGTTCTGTTCATTATTATTGATTTCTTTTTTCCGTTTAGCGACATCATTATGTTGCTTGTTCAGTTATATTTTTTTATAGCGATGCTTGGCGATTTATTTTATGCTGGAAATTTTCTGGGAAAAATCAAAATTCGTCCGGGCGGATTGATAGTTGCTTCTTTTTTGGTTTTGATATCAACAGGAACGATGTTGTTGCTTTTACCCGAAATGACAACGAATAAAATATCTTTTATTGATGCCTTGTTTACAGCTACGAGTGCAAGTTGCATCACAGGACTTTCATCTTTGGATTTAGGAGCAGATTTTACCTTCAAAGGACAGTTTATCATTCTATTATTGATACAACTCGGAGGAATTAACATTGTTTGCTTTGCGTCTTTCTTTACTTATTTTTATAAAGGTAAACGACTTAAATATCAGTCTGTTATGAAGGAGATGTTAAATACAACTCTGGAAGATTCCCGCAAATTGACGCGTGAAGTTGTATTATATACCCTGTTTATCGAACTCGTTGGGTTTATTTCGTTGTTTATTTACCTTAACATCACACAAAATTATAGCGAATTTATTTCCGAAAATGCTTTTCTGTCGGCTTTTCACTCGATTGCATCGTTTAATAATGCAGGATTTTGTTTTTTAAACGGAGGTATGGCAGATTCTTTCCTTCGTTATGATTATTATGTACAGACAGTTACTATGATTTTAATTTTTCTGGGCGGAATCGGTTTTTTAACTATGAACGACATATTAACTCTTCCCAAAGGAGTAAAAAATCGTTGGAAATATTTACAAATAACATCAAAAGTCGTTTTAAAGTTATCGCTTGTATTCATTCTTTTTGGTGCGGTATCTTTTTTTATTTTAGAATATAACAACGTAAACGTAGGAACTTCTTTATTGGATAGAATATATACCGCATTTTTTACTTCCATTTCTAGCCGAACTGCGGGATTTAACACAGTGGATATACCCGATTTAACCATGCCCACACGGCTTATTCTTATTGTTTTGATGCTTATCGGTGCGGCGCCCGGTTCTACAAGTGGAGGTATTAAATTAACAACTTTTTATATTTTATTTAAGTCGGCAACCGCCACCGCCACAGGAAAACGGCAAGTTACAATGTATAACCGCTCCGTTTCATTTGAAGTAGTAGATAAGGCATACGTAGTGTTGGTTTTTACCATTGTTGTTGTGCTATCAAGCGGTTTTCTTTTGACTGTTATCGAGCCACAACTTTCACTTGAAGAAATCTTTTTTGAAGTTGCCTCAGCCTTCGGAACAGCAGGAGTATCGTCAGGAGTTACGGCTAATCTATCTGCATTGGGAAAACTTATTATAATTATTACCATGTACATAGGTCGAATTACTGTATTGACACTGGCTTTATCAATAGCCAGACGTGCTTTTTCACGCTACTCATTAGCAGAAACAAATTTTGGAATATAATTTTTGGATTGCCTTTTAAAAGTTCGTTTTTAAGATTTTGTTCAATTTTTTTTGACAATTATGGCTTTTTTGTATTTTTTACTTTTTACCATCTCTTCCCGTTATGTCGCAGAATTGAAGGTAGTACGAGTAATAATAAATTTTGTTACGTATTAAAATAATAAAATATATTTTTATATTTTGCGTTATTTGATATTACAACAATGTATCAGAAAATTTTAATTTAAACAAATTCAAAAGATAGATAATGAAAACTCCCGAAGAATATCATAAAGAAGTTAAAAAAAAAGCAATTGAACGTTGGTTGAAAGATGGTAACAACGCATTCAAAGGTATGGAAGAAGACCCGGTAATAAATCTTCTGTTATCGGCTTTATCGCATCAAGCATTCCATATTCAAAAAAGTATAGAACAATACGAAGAAAATACGCTTCGAGATTTGAGAGACAGGGTTATTCCCTATCATTTGATAAAGCCTATTCCTGCGTTTTCTATAGTCGAAGCCAAGTTGATGAAAACAATGGATGAGGCAATCGCAGATGAAAATTGTTTGTTTGAATTTAAAAAATCTAAATTCTGTCCATTATTAGAAACAAAAATTATAAATGCCGAAATTAAAAATATAAATCAGCAAGAAAATAGTGTTTTGCTTGAATTACAATCGGAAAATCCGTTAGATGATCTGTGTGGACTATCTTTTTATATAGACACAGACGAATTGATAAGCATAGAATCTATAAAATACGGTGGCAAAGAACTCCCTTTGATAAAACCCTCGCAATACAATGAATTGCCCTTTATGAAATGGTTTAATAATGCTCATTTATTCCAAAACCAAAATTATTATTTGTTTGGAACCTACGATTATTGGCAAGAAATATTTTTAACAAACACCAACCAACTGTTTTATATTGGCAAGTACGATACAAAAAAAATACAGTTAAGTGGAGAAACCATTGAGTTGGAAATTACATTAAATTCATCCCTTGATATTAGTAATAAATTAAAAATTAACTGTATTCCTGTGGTGAATGTTGAAAAGAAAGAGTCCGTTTTGAACGACAGAAATCCTATTCATAAATTAGTATCCGATACGGGAGAGTTTTTAAACCTATTGTGCAATAAAATTGACGAAGAAAACATTGAAGAATATACCGATTCCTTTCTTATAAGGCAGTATGGCGTTGAACGATATAATCCTAAACTATTATTGGAACAGATGCAGGAAATTGTATATCGTTTTGCGTCAGATTATTATGCATTTCAATCTATTAGCGAACTGAAAAGTGGCGACAAATTGAGAAGGGTACAGGAAATTATAGAAGAAATATCAGATATTGTAAATAAATTTGAAAATGAAAACTTAAAGAACCATTATTATGCCGTTTTGAAAAAAAGTAAATTGGAAAAAAAAGATGTTTATTTGGAGTATTTGCTCACATCAGGTACCGCTGCAAACGGAATAAGAAAAGACGAAAAGGCAATAAAAGCACCAAATTATTTTGATAAAAATAAAACCATTTTGCTACTCGAAACAAAAGGAGGAAAAAATAGCGTTAAAAATGAAATACAAAAGGAAAATATTGCTAAATATTATTTTCAAACCAAAGACAGACTGATAACATCGGCAGATATAAGAACATTTATAAAAACATATTATTATGATGAAAACAGCAAATTAGACGATGAAATCGAAACTATTTCTATAAATCACAAGTACGAATATATTGAAATAATCATAACTATAAAAAATGACAGCTTGCTAAAAAATACGGAAAAAGCACAATCATTGGCAGAACTATTGCAAAATAAAATTACATTGCGGTCAACAGATATTTTACCCTTCAGTGTGAGAATTTTATAAGGTTTTTTATTTTGTATAAAAAAAATTGTACACTTACAAATCGGATTTGTAAAAATAGTGTATCCTTGCAAAAAATAAAAATAAAAAAAAACATATTTTCAAACATCGTGGCAAGAGAGAAAATTGACTATGTTATTTTAGAAAGTTGTAACGGACAACTCGAATTGCACAGAGGACGGGGCGGTTACGCTTGGAAAGGGCAAAAAGGGAAGAAATTGGAATGGATTTTGCCAATAAAAGTTCAGGACAACGCAGACGAAATGTTAAAAATCATTTACAACCTGCCCGAATGGAATAGCGTTGGCAAAGGCAAAGAATGTAGTTACGACAGCAAGGACTTGCGTTCTGCCATTTGGCGAAAAATATTTCCGCTGCTTTCGATTAAGCATTTACAAAAAGTAAATGAGTTTGGAAATATGAGCGGGCAAGTACGTATGAATAAAACAAGAACCAAAGGCAGATACAACGATGATGAAGATATGATTTCCATAGAGAGCGATGAATGTTATACTTTTTATGATGATGTAGCGACCATTGTGGAACATTTTGGCACAGATTATTGGAAAAACAAAGTGGTTTATATGAATTGCGATGACGCAGGGCAATCGGCTTTCTG
>Ga0209628_10001491_pt1 | contig 15232 bp, 10 predicted proteins | sample TergutCu122P4_FD_187285 | JGI IMG/M metagenome (GOLD analysis project Ga0209628, IMG submission 187285) | Cubitermes ugandensis P4 segment gut microbial communities from Kakamega Forest, Kenya - Cu122 P4 (SPAdes) (version 2) | ecosystem: Host-associated > Arthropoda: Insects > Digestive system...
AATCCGAGCAGGGTGTAGAGCTGCCGGGTGAACGCCGAGTTGGGCAGGACGACCGTATCACCGATGGAGCCGTGCCAATCCGGGGCACTGCCCACACCACCGTTGGGATCGAAGTGGATCGTGTACTCGTTCGCACGCCAGTGCGCATAGAGCGTCAACGTGTTCGTTTCGGCGCAGACGACGCCGTTCTCGGTACAAAGAGTGGTTCCACCCGACCCGAATATCCACGGATCGCCGTCCAGCACACCGCGTAGGATCGGACTGAACGTCAGCGGGAGGACGTACCAACCCTCGAATGCGTACCCGGTAAGGTACGGATCGGGATCCGGCGCATGGGAGATGATTTCGTCGTAGGTGCCGGTCGTGACCTTGTCGGCTGAGACGCACGGGATGTTTTGCGCATCGTACTCGTCTGCTCCGACATAGATATAGATGATGTTGAGGGGTTGCGCTGACCAGCTTCCGACGAATGCGACGTTGCAATCGGGCATGGTGAAGGTGCCCGATCCATCGACCGTCGCATCGGCCGTGGTCCATCCTCTGAAGGTATAGCCGGCAACCGACGGGTTCGGCGCGACCGTCTGGTCGGTTCCATACGCCACACCGGACCTCTGATACCCGGCGCCCAGTGTCGGTGCCGAGGACGGGACGAAGCCGTTGTAGGCGTAACTGATAGCCCACAGATTGATCTCCCAGACCGCGTACAGGACCACGTCTTCGGTGATGGTAAAGGTGTCGAGCGGGTCATAGGTGACGGTGCCCGCGATCGCGTCGGCTTGGCTGGTCGCCCACCCGATGAAGGTATAGCCCTCTTTTACCAGGGTACCCTTGCCGAGCACCTCGACGGTGCTGCCTGTATAGAAACGGTTTCCGCTCAGTGCGTTGCCGCGGGTCTCGATCGGTACACTTCCTGCGGTATTACCGTTGCCGTTGTAGGTGATGGTATGGATCGGTACCGGCGTAAACGTCCAGTAGCCGGTGAGCGCGACATCGTTGTCCGGCATGATGAACGTGCCGCCCGACGGGGTCACCCCTCCGCTGGCGACGGCCCATCCATGGAACTGCCAGGTACCCAGATAGCCGTCCTTGGTCGTCTCGGTCGTGGTAAGCGGCCCGGCAACCGTTACCGTCGCGTCGCGTTGATGCGCCTGCGGGGTCGTCGGCATCCCGCTCTCGGTTGCGGGTCGGATATCGACCACCGAATACGTGACGTCAAAGTAGGGATTGGGAGTGAACGTCCAGTGACCCGTGAACACCACGGTCGACTCAGGCATCACGAAGGTGCCGTCGGTACCGACCGTCACGCCCGGCGTCCTCGTCCTCCAGCCGCTGAACGTCCACGTCCCAATCTCGGTACCCCTGCTCGTCGACGTCGTGGTGGGATCGGCAGCCACCGTGACGATGCTTCCCCATTGATGTGCGTGCGGTCTGCCAGGCATGCCGCTGACCGGGGAAGGCTTGTCGGGGCCGGTAATCTCGTAGACGACACGATACGACGCGTTGGGAGTGAACTGCCAGACACCGGTGAACGCGACGTTGCGCTCGGGCATGGTGAACGCGCCATCGACCGGCGTCACGTCCTCGCTGTCCCACCCGATAAACGTCCAGGTGCCAAGTTCGCTTCCCCGGGTCGTCTCGGTCGTCGTCAGACCGCCGGCGACGTTTACCGCCTTGCCCCATTGATACATTTGAGGCGTGGTCGGCATACCGGCGAAGGTTGCAGGATTGTTCGTGCTGGTCACCGTGTAGGTCACCTGATAGGACTGGTGGGGAGTAAAACGCCACTCGCCACGGAAGGTGACATCGAAGTCGGGCATCACAAACGTATTGCCGGATCCGATCGTCACGCCTGCGGTCTCCAACGTCCACCCGACGAACTCCCAGGTGCCTAGCTCGTCACCTCTGCTGGTCGCCGACGTGGTCGGTGTCCCCGCGACGGTCACGGTCGTCGTATGTTGATGAGGTTGAGGCGTCGTCGGTAGACCCGAGATCGTCGTGGGCGCGGGACCGGGATCCTCCACCCGATAGATCACATTGTGGTACCCCTCGGGCGTAAAGACCCAGTGGCCCTCGAACACGACGTTTTCCTGAGGCATCGTGAAGGTTCCGTCAGAAGCGATGACGACGTCGCCGCTCTGCATATACCATCCGCTGAACGCCCACTGTCCGACCAACGCTCCATTGACGAGAGAAGTCGTCGTGGGGATGGGTTCGCGTGTGACGGTCGATCCCCACTGATGGGACGTCGTTGCGATCGGATACCCGTTCTCGGGAGTCGGGAAGTCATACGCCACATGGTCGACCACATAGGACACGGTATAGTCCGCGTTGCGGGTGAACTGCCAGGTACCGGTGAACGCGACGTTGCGGTCGGGCATGGTGAACGCGCCGTCGACCGGGGTCACGTCCGTGGTGTCCCACCCGATAAACGTCCACGTACCGAGTTCTCCGGTTCCATTCACCGTCGAGGTCGTGGTGGGAATCCCCGAAACCGTTACGGGGTCGCCCTCGTAGTAGTTCTGGGGCGTCGTCGGCATATTCGAGACCGTGGGAAGAGCGGGACCCGTCACGGTATAGGTCACCTGGCGGGGCGCTTTGCGGGCCCAGACACCGTAGAGGGTGACATTGTCGTCGATGGCGAAACCGGCCGGTCCGACGATGGCTCCTGCGTCATCGACCGGGAAGTCCGGTGTCGACGCGGTCGCACTTCTCGCCCAACCGATGAACGTGTATCCCAGCTTGACCAATGCGCCGGCACCACTGTTGCCCAGCACCGTGACCGTCGAGCCTTGCCGGTACCCGTTCTCGCCACCCGGTGCAGGGGCGTTGCCATTAGTATCCATCGGCGCGGAACCCAGCTGGGTGCCAGGACCGGTCGGCCAGTTCGCCTCGTAACGCACGATTGGATGGACGGTCAGTGTCCCCGTGTCGGCTACCACCCGATAATTCGCGGTCACGTCATGCTGGACGCTGGTTATCGGGTCGACGTAGTAGATGCGTTGCACCGAAAACGTGTTGTCCGTCTCACCGACGTCGGTGATCGTACCGGTGACCGTGTATTCGATGCGGTGCGCCGGCGTCAGGTCGGCAAGCAGACCGTTCCAGCCAAAACGTTCGTTGATGTCGGTCTCGTTCGGATCGGTCGTATCGCGCAGGGAAACCGCGGTCGGAGTCGGCTTCGTCAGCGCGGTCCCGTCCCACTTCTTTTCTGCTGATGCGGTCGTGATGGTAAGGGGGCGCTCGATAATCGTGAGCTCGCCCTGGATGACGACAGCCGGACCCATCTCGTCGTGGATGTCTGCCCACCATAGACCGTCGGCATCTTGCACGATATGCTCGGGAGCGAATACCGTTGGATCGGGCTTCCATGCGGAGCCTTCCGGCGGGTTCTTGGGACGGTAGAGCACTTTGTAACCGTCCAGAAGCTCGAGGCTCTGCTGATAGGTGCCCACATTGATTCCGCCGGGATTCGCCAACACCACACCGGTTCCGTCACCGGACGGAGCGGGAACGAACTGGTAGAGGTTGCCGTCATTGGGCCATTCGATCTCGTAGAACTGCGTGCCGGGGGACAACAGGTCGCTGAGCTTTTGCTCCTGCCCGTTATAGACCGTCGTGGCAGCATCTCCCAGAAGCCCCTTGATAGTCCAGGTGAAGCTCTCGTCATGCAGGTAGTACAGGCGCAACGTCAGTCTGATGCCGCCTGACGGCACCGTCCCTGATGCGATGGTTTTACCCATTGCCGGATAGCTGTCCCAACTGGGATAGTCGATCGTGACCAGGTCGTAGCCGGGAATCGTAATGGGTCTCGCGGTCACGAACGTACCGGAATCGGCGACGCCGGGTATCGTTGCGCGCAATCTGAGGTTGAGTGGTTTGATCGCACCGTCAAGCCCATCGTAGAGCCAATGCTCGGTCACATAGCTGATGTTGGTGAACTTGAGTTGCTTGCCCCAGATCGAGTGTGACGGACTGCTCTCATTGACCACGTTCACCTCGGGGGTCCCGTTGATGATCGTCGAGGCGATCATGCTGGCGGGGATATCGACTTTGAATACCCGATACATCTTCAAGTTGCCCGGCACCATGCTGTCGTATCTTCCCACGACGGTGCCGGTGATTCCGGCGTAATTCATATAGGATCCGGCCACCTCGAATTGTTTATTGTTGGAAGCGCAGAGGAAGTAAAGCGTGGCGTTACCGCTCTCGTCGATGACGAGATACACATAGTCGAGAATGGTGTGCCCATTGATCGACACGTCGTCGAAGAGCAACCGCATCGCGTTGGCAGGCGGAGACCACCCCATGATCGCGAGGGCCGCAGGCCAGTCGCGCGTGTACTTTCCTCCTAGCACCTGAGCGGTGTAGAGCGCGGTATAGGTCATGTCTTGGGTGACCGGCGTGGATCCGTTGTAGGCGGGAGTGCCGCCCGCCGGACTCCAACCGCTGAACACGTAGCCCGGTTTGGGTGTCATCACCGGCGTGATGTCGACGAGCAGTGTCCCGTCAGCCACGTTCGAGCGGACCACGTTGCCACCCACCGCCTGCGTACCGGCGTTAAACGTCACCGTCCAGGTATCGCCAAGTGCAGTGGGAACGATCTCGATCGGCGTGGACAGCGGTTCGCCTTCCGGCTCGAGGGTTGGATCAAGAACCGCAAGCCCTTCGGTTCCGGTCGTCTCGAACGATTCGAGTGCGAGCACGACGCCGGTGAACGGGTTCATCAACAGGGTGAGAACCAACAGCACCTCTATGAGGGTCTTGAGCGCAACCGATCGTTGCTGTCTGGTGAATCTGATCCGTGGTGCGTGAGAGCGTCTACCGTCAGGGGTATCCATACTCTGCATCTCCTTTCCTTCCGAGGGAGATTCGTGAAGTGTCTGTTCACCTCGATGAATCCCATGCATGGGGAAAGGAGATCATGCGCAGATGGGAACCGTCCTTCCATTCCTATCCCCATGCAACATGATTACGTCACGCGATTATACGCTATTGATGATAAAAAATGCGTAGAAAATTCCTTTTTTGTTGTTTCATACCCTCACGACACCGTTTTATGCGTCTTCACACTGTGCTTTCTCGCCGGGAGAGCGGGGTGCTACAATGAGTGCACCACGCCAAGCAGGTTGCTCGTTACAACACACCATTCGTCAAAGGAGTATGCCATATGCCACAGACGCACGAAGCGGGATCGAACCTCAAAAAGCTCACCATCCTGCATTCCAATGACCTGCACGGAGACTTTCTTGCCAAGGAGGTCGATGCCGAGTTACTCGGCGGGATCTCCATGTTGTCGGGTTACGTCAAAAAGGTCCGCGCCGAGACCGAGAACGTGATCTATGTCATCGCGGGCGACATGCTCCAGGGCTCTATCATCGATTCCGAATTCTTGGGGCTGTCCACCATCGAGATCATGAACCTGCTCGGGCCCGACGTCGCCACCGTCGGCAACCATGAGATCGACTACGGGCTCGCCCACTTGCTCTTCTTGGAGCGCTGCGCGAAGTTTCCTATCGTCAATGCCAATCTCTATATCAAGAACCCCTACACCCGCCTGTTCTCCTCGCATCACATGATGAAGGTCGGTGGGATGCGCATCATGTTCATCGGCGTGACGACCGAGGACATACTGATGGGTATCAAGAGCGACGTGCTGGGTAGCTTCGTCGACATCGAGGATGCCGCGCGCGAGGTCGGTGCCATCTGCAACGCACACCGACGCATCGACGTCGACTACACGATCCTGCTGACCCACATCGGGTTCGAGGAGGACAAACGGCTCGCCGAGCTGCTGGACTCGCGCTGGGGCGTCGACCTGATCATCGGCGGGCACACGCATACGATTCTGGAGGAGCCGGCGCTCATCAACGATATCATCGTCGTCCAGGCAGGGGTCGGCACCAAGCAAATCGGACGGCTCGATCTGGTCATCGACACGGATCAAAACGACGATGTCGAGTACGAGTGGCAACTCATCCCCATCACCGAGGAGCACTGCCCGCGCGACGAGACGATGGAGCAGACCATCGCTAAGTTCAAAGAGGAGACCGACGAGAAATACGAGCGGATCGTCTGCTCGTTTACGCGTGAGCTGACCCATCCGGACCGCTATCAGGAGACCGAGCTGGGCAATCTCATCTCCGACATCCTGCGCAGCAAGCTGGGCATCGACCTCATGATGGTGGGCTCGGGCTCGATCCGAAAGACTTCGATACCGACGATTCTTACGCTGTTGGGTCTACGCGAGCTGTTCCCCTACGACGACAAGGTCCGCGCGGTCACCGTGACCGGCGCGCAACTCAAGCGGATGCTGCTCTACATGTTTCGCGACGAGATGTTCGACAGCGACCATACCGAGTTCTACCAATTCAGCTACGGTATCAAGATGGTCTATGACCGCGCAAAGAAAGAGCTCGTCACGCTCGAGCTGGACGGCAAACCGATCGAAGACGACCAGACCTATATCGTGGGACTCCAGGAATACCACTTCATCAACTTCAACGACTGCTTCGGCTTCTCTGTCGATGAGGTTGTGGCCAACGCCGAGGCGAAGATCGCATCGACCTCGATCCAGGATATCCTTGTTGAGGACCTCTCCTCCGACGGGGTGCGCGATGCGCAAGTCGAGGGAAGGATTGTCGTCTCAGGACCGCTCGGAGAGCGTGAGCCGTATCACGAATGATGGGGGGATGGGGGGAAGACTAGTTCTGCGAGAGGATGAAATGAGGCGCTTCTCGACGTGCGGGCTTCCCTTCCCAGAGACTAATACCGACTCCCCTTCATAAATGCTTCTAAATTAGTATCATATTAGTCCCTGTCTGTCAGTATATCGTTTAAATGCACCTATGACAAGCACTCTGCGCGATTTATTCAAAGGGGTTTTTCTTATTACGAAAAGAGTCGACACCGCATCGTTGTGAGACCCGCGCGGAATGGTGAGTTCGTTGTTGTAGAATGGTACAACCGATTGAAGGAGCCGAACGTGAATATCGATACAAAAAGTGTGCATGCAGGATGGCAACCCGAGGACGCCGATCCTCGCCAGATCCCTATCTATCAGAACACGACGTGGTATTTCGATTCGAACGAACACATGGCGCGTCTGTTCGATCTGGAGGAAGCAGGCTATTTCTACACACGCCTGGCGAATCCGACTAACGATGCGGTCGCAGAGCGGATAACCGCGCTTGAGGACGGAGTTGCCGGCGTGTTGACCTCCTCGGGGCAGTCCGCAAGTTTTTTCTCAATCTTCAACATCTGCCAAGCCGGCGACCATCTGCTCACGTCATCGGCACTCTACGGCGGGACGTACAACCTGTTCGCCGTCACGTTACCGAAGATGGGCATCGAAGTCGACTTTGTCGATCCCGACGCGCCGCTCGATGAGCTCAAGAAGGCGGTCACGCCCCGAACGAAGTGCGTGTTCGCTGAGACGCTTTCCAACCCTTCCCTCAACGTGCTCGACATCGAGAAGTTCGCCACACTGGCCCACGACGCCGGTGTGCCCTTGATCGTCGACAACACGTTCCCGACACCGGTCAACTGCCGTCCCTTCGAGTGGGGCGCCGACATCTCCATCCACTCGACCACGAAGTATCTCGACGGACACGGCACGGTGGTCGGAGGCGCGATAGTCGACAGCGGGAATTTCGACTGGCAGGCGCATGCACAGAGCTTTCCCGGTCTGACCCAGGCCGACGACTCATATCACGGGGTCGTCTATGCGGAGCGGTTCGGTAAGGGAGCCTACATCACCAAGATCGTCGCGCAACTGATGCGCGACCTCGGCTCGATCCCCTCTCCGCATAACTCGTTTCTCCTTGGCGTCAATATCGAGTCGCTTCCCTTGCGCATGGCCAAGCATATCGCGAACGCGCAGAGGATCGCGGAGTGGCTCGACGCACATCCCGCCGTCTCCATCGTGCGCTATCCGGGACTGACAGGCGATCCCTATCACCATCTTGCGCAGAAGTATTTCGATAAGGCCGGAGGGTGCGGGGTGATCGCATTCGATCTGAAGGGAACGCGCCAGCAGGCCTCGGCGTTTCTTGACGCACTCGAGGTCATCTCGATCGCGACCCACGTCGCGGATGCCCGCAGTTGTGTTCTGCACCCGGCAAGCTCGACGCACCGCCAATTGAGCGACGAGCAACTGGCTTCCGCCAAGGTCACCCCGACGCTCGTGCGCCTCAGCGTCGGCATCGAGGATGCCGACGATCTGCTTGCCGATCTCGACCAAGCGCTTGCGAAGGCGCTGGCATAGCCGGCGTGAAGGATGCGTAGCCATGGCGGTCATCGAGCATCTCTGGCAGTGCACGGGTAACACTCCTCTGCTGCATCTCGGTTCGTGGGCAGACAACGACGCGTGGTCCGTCTTCGCGAAACTCGAATCCGCCAACCCGACCGGAAGCGTCAAAGACCGGGCGGCGCTGAGCATGATCGACGATGCCGAAGCACAGGGTCTGTTAGGACCCGGGGGAGTGATCATCGAGCCGACGAGTGGCAATACCGGTATCGCTTTGGCGAGTATCGCTTCCGCGCGCGGATATCGCATCATCCTGTGCATGCCCGAGACGATGTCGAATGAGCGACGTCAGCTCATGGCCGCCTTCGGGGCTGAACTGGAACTGACCGACGGCTCGAAGGGTATGCGGGGCGCCATCGAGCGGGCAGAGGAGCTTGTCGTCTCTCACCCCGGCTCCTGGATGCCCGATCAGTTCAACAATCCCGCCAATCCGCGCGCCCATTATGAGACGACCGGTCCCGAGATCTGGCGTGACACGGACGCGCACGTCGACATCCTCATCTGCGGTGTCGGAACCGGAGGAACGCTCACCGGAACCGGACGCTACCTCAAGGAGCGCAATCCCGCTCTCCGTGTCGTCGCGGTCGAGCCGCACGCATCGGCGGTGCTCAGCGGCGGGGACGCCGGTCCGCACAAGCTCCAGGGGATTGGTGCCGGTTTCGTACCGTCGATTCTGGACATTGCGCTTATCGACGAAGTCGCCGCCGTCGCCGATGACGACGCGACCGAAGAAGTACGGCTCCTCGCATGCCGTGAGGGTCTACTGGCCGGCATCAGTAGCGGAGCGGCGCTGTCCGCAACTCGGCGCATCGCAAGTCGACCTGATGCCCGAGACGCATCCATTGTGGTAGTATTGCCCGATACGGGTGAGCGGTATCTCTCCCTGGGCGTATTCGCAGACGGGCAAGGATAACGGATAAGCAGAGCACATGCCGGTAAAAATCGCAGATAAACTGCCTGCAGTCGAGACACTTGCGAACGAGAACGTGTTCGTTATGACCGACACGCGCGCCGAGACCCAAGACGTGCGGCCCCTGCGTATCCTGGTGCTCAATCTGATGCCGACCAAGGTCGAGACCGAAACCCAGCTTCTGCGCGCGCTGTCCAACTCGCCACTCCAAAGCGAGGTGCGGTTCATCCATACGGCGAGCTATCAGCCAACGCATGCCGATACGCGCCATCTCGACGTGTTCTACCGCACGTTCGAGCAAGCGCGCAAGGAGAAGTGGGACGGGCTGATCATCACGGGGGCACCCGTCGAGAATCTGCGCTTCGAGGATGTCGCCTATTGGGATGAGCTGGTCGAGATCATGGATTGGGCCGACAGCAATGTCTTTTCCACGCTTTTTATCTGCTGGGGGGCGCAGGCTGGACTCTACCATCACTATGGGATCGATAAGGAGCCGCTCGCACGAAAGGTCTTCGGGTCGTTTCTCCACACCGTGACCGATGCGAAGAACAAACTCACGCGCGGATTCGACGACGCGTTCTGGGCTCCCCATTCGCGCCATACCACGGTCTCCGAGCAGGCGATACGAGACGAACCGAGGCTGGAGCTGCTCGCGTCAAGCGACGAAGCCGGTGCGTACCTCGCCGCCTCGCTCGACGGGCGTCGCGTGTTCGTGACAGGGCACAGCGAATACGATGCCGACACGTTGCGAAAAGAGTACGAGCGCGACCTCTCGGCAGGCAAGGAGATCGAGATACCGCAAAACTACTTTCCCGACAACGATCCGACGCGTGAGCCGCACGTGCGCTGGCGTGCGCATTCGAATCTCCTGTTCACCAACTGGCTCAACTACTGCGTCTACCAGGAGACGCCGTACGACCTGTCTGAGCTCAAGCGCTTACACACGTAGCGAAAAGCGCAGCCTACCGTGCGGGACATGCTACATGCTCAAACAGTCCTCGACGCGTCATCTTCTCGGTAATGAATGCAATCCCCGTCTGCGGAACTGCGCGTGTACGCATATCCCGCACGGTAGGCTGCGCTTTTTGCTATCGCATGTCCAGCATCATAAGGAACGGCAGGGCTACGATGAGCGCGACCAACAGGATCGCCGTGATGATCATCAGCCAGCGCCCGACCGGATGCCCGACGTTGGTCGTCCACCCCATGCCAACGCGCTTCTCGACGAAGAGCGAGGGATCCTCGCGATTGTTGTAAAGCGTCCCGAAGAGGATCCAGTTGCTGTCGTCCTCGGCGACCTCGCTGGCTCGTGCGCGCTCTTCGTCGGTCCTCTCCCGCTCGGTCAGACGATACCCGCCCTGCCCGATCGCGTAGAACACATACCCCATCCCGCCGATGATGAGCGCGAGGAACGCGAACGTCGCCCACAGGATGAACTGGGGTGTGAGAAGCCCGAGGATCGACAACTGGGTGCCGGCGAGGATCCCGATCAACGCAAGCCCAAGCCAGAACATCGCTTGGCCCATGACGATCTGGAACGTGCGATTATGGCGCAATCCGCGCGCGATGTCGCGATCGTCGGTCTGACGCTTGACCCGGTTGATCATCCAGCCCAGGAAGGCGAAGAGCACCGCCATCGCCAGCATCATCAGAGGCATCGACAGCACGATCCACAGCGTCTTCTCGGCGTATGTGATAACTTCACCGCTGAACTCGACCTGTTGGGGGATCATCTCCGGCAACTCGTCGTAGCGCGCGAGCGAATACGCACTCACCGCTCCGATGGGAATCAGGAAGGTCAGATACCACCAAGGGCTGAACAGCGTGCGTGTATCGGCGGACGTACTCACCACGGCGGATGAGACGGTCGATATCGTCCATTCGCTCTCCCGCTTGAAATCGCGGACCTGCAGGTATGCCCGCGCATACAGGATGAACGAGGGAATGAGGTAGCCGAGCAACAGACCGACGCTGATGAGCGCCGAGGTGTTTTCCGGCAGACGTAGTATCGCCCAGAGACTGATGGCCATGAACAGAACGCCGAACACGAGATTTCCCCAGATGTACTGCGACCGAACGGTGCTCAGGTATTCGCTCTGAAACTCCTCTTTCGGTACCGCAATGCCGAACGCGATCGATTTGCGCGTGTAGTAGGGCAAAAACGCCGATGCCCCGATCAGCATCAGCCAGCAGATTGCCATGATGCCCAGGACATAGAGTGTCTCCGCGTTCATCGCTTTGCCCCCTTTCCCATGCTGTGGTCCCACAGGCGGTTCATCAACTCGTCGTAGTGCTCGCGCGATATGTTGCGCGCACGCAGCTCGATGATGATGGGAAGGAGCACGCTCTCGAACTGTGCCATGCCCTCCTTGTCGATGGCGGGTGGTGCGCAGACGACCGCTCCCTTGTTGCGCGTGATCTCGATATAGCCCTCGTCGGCAAGGATCCCATAGACCTTGCGTACGGTGTGCAGGTTGATGCCCAGATCGCCTGCAAGCTCGCGCACGGAGCGGAGACGCTCACCCTCGGCGAGCTCGCCTGAGAGAATCCCCGCGATCAACGCCGTCTTGAGTTGCTGGTACAGTGGAACACTGCTGCGCGTATCGATATGAACGATCATCGGTCCTCCCCCTCCTCTTCCCCGTCCGCATCGCCGATGCGGGACAAAGCGGTCTCGGCGTCAGCGACTGTTTGTATCCACTCGGCGATATCGTCGAGCAGTCCCGCGTCCACCTTTTTCGCTACCCTATAGTCCTTGGCTGTTCCGAACTCATGAGCATCGGTGAAGACATGGTTCAATCCGGGATACACCTTCAGCGTCGCGTGGGGGTTGTCGCCCAGAAGCTGCCGGAATCCCTCAAAGTCTGTATCTACCCGGACTTGGAAGTCTTTCTCGCCCTGTAACACGAAAACCGGCTTGTCGATGTCGGCGAGGTACGCGCTGGGTGGGTGGGCTTCCATGTCTTTGAAGTAGTAACCCGTCGTGCCGCCCATCATCTTTATATTCTTGGACTCCTCAAGCGTGAGCCCGTCGAGTTTCTCGAACTTGGAGAACATCGATGCGAAGAATCGCTCGGCAATCCACTTGAGTGGACCTTTTTGGCGCTGGGCTATCTCATCGGTCTGGTCTTTGAGGATGGCGCGCAACGTCCGCAAAGATCCCGCGGCGATGATGAGTCCGTCGAAGTCGCCGCCCTCGGCATCGATACGTCCGGCGAGCATCCCCCCTTGGCTGTGACCAAAGAGGAAGACCTTTCCGATACGAGGATCAGCCTTGAGCATATTCGTCGCCTCGATCGCATCTTCGATCGATTCGTCCCACACCGTGAAGTGCTTGATCTCCTTGATGAATTTCCGACCGTGCGCAAAGGTCCGCTTGTCGTAGCGGATCGTTGCGACTCCGCGCTGCGCCAGTCCCTCGGCGAGGTCCTTGAACGGCGTGACCTTGAACACTTTCGAGTCTTTGTTCGTCGAACCCGAACCCTGTACCAACACGACGCCGGGAATGGGTATCGTCGTATCGTCTGGCAACGTCAGGATCCCGTTGAGGGGAAATGGTGTTCCCTCACCGACCACAATGCTTTGCTCGATCATCGCCTCGTTCCTCTCTCAATCCGCGTCCTGTCCTTGGAGATAAGTGGCAGAGGGACGCCGTCACGTGAACTGTTATATCTGTTATATCTGTTATATAACTACTATAACACTTAAATGAGTTCTGTCAAGGGGTCTCTTTCCACGAAAGACTTCAGCGCAAGAGTTCTCGCATACATAAAGACTCAGACGCAGGGGCAGGGGCTTCTTTCGTTGTGTTTTTGGGGAGTTCGCCAGATCGAAGCGATGCCTAGTGCACGTATATTGCAGTCTCGCGCCGAGCCTGCGCTTTCTTGCGCGTTTCGATCCAGAGCCAGACGCCGTAAAGCAAAGCTCCGGCGCAGACAATCGTCGCAACCACGAGTTGTATGACATCGATCGACGGCCACGAAACAACCGAACCGAACGTAGGGATGCGATGGGCTTGCACCGCCAATCGCGGAGCAGTATCACAGCTTGGGGTGCCGGTCACGAGCGTTATCGAATCTTGACCGGTGATGGGCTCGTCCGGGATCGTGTCCTGGGCATCGATGGGGCGGATAGCGTCGACCTGGTAACACAACAACTCGTCGCGCAGACGGATATAGACAAGGTCGTCGACCACCAACTGCTTGAGTTCGGTGGATGGGAGTGCATGCCAACGCGTCCAAAACGGTGCCGTGACCGCAACAGAGGCAATCACCAGAACCGCGAGCAGCACCCTATGCAAGGTCGTGCGTTTCATTGCCACGCCATCACGCTCTTTCCATCGGTCCCTTCCCCATGACAGAAATGAAACGAGTTCTCCCCAACACCTGCCTTCGCGGTACCAGCGCCCCCTGTGGTGTTTGGGATAACGCCCACTATAATCAACCCTTTGGGACCATGCAATCCTTTTTCGATTTTGCGTATAAGACGTGCCTCCTATGGTATGAAATGTTCGTTTTTCTGGGTAATCGCATAAAAACGATGCACACTCGTCCAAAATTGTGTGCATTCTGTTACTGGGACATGTGCATCCGATGGAACTCGCACCGCATGGCGAAACCAAGGCCGTCGGAGGGTTAGAATCGTCACATAAAACGGAACTGACGAGAACAGGGAGGAGGGAATCGATTATGACTGATGGACAACAGCTGTTCCACGATTTTGTGATGCAGGGTGTCGAGCCGGGTCGCGAGGAAGAGGCGGCAGCGCTTCTCAAGGAGGGATTCGCCCGTCAAGATGCCGGGACGTTCGACCAGGCATACGTGGAGGAGGTCACCCCGAAGTTCGAGGCGATTATGCAACCCGATCGCATCGAGAGTTTCAAGAATGCCGCGGCGCACGTGATTTCAACCTTAAAATAATTACCGTGAGATTCGGTAATGGAATATAGCACAGCCCGAGTAAGACCGTTTGACACACAAGAGAAAATAATCGAGAAAATGGAGCCGGATGCTCCATTTTTTCATGCGCGAGTTATCGGGAGTAGGTGTGTTGAGTCACGCGAGTGGTGCGACGATCAGCTAGAATTCCGATAAGGTGGCGGAGAGCGAGAGATTCGAACTCTCGATACGCGATTAACGTATACACGCTTAGCAGGCGTGCGCCTTCAACCAGCTCGGCCAGCTCTCCGCGTCTTGGGTGGAGGTGCCCTCCACAGGCAAGCTATTGTAGCAGATGAGGGACAGAGAATGGTAGCTCATGCGCTGTCCTCCCGTATGGATTCGCGCATGAGGGTCGCGTTCTATGAATCGACGAGGTTTCTACTGGTCTGAACCACGAAATCCTGCATGTTGGTGATGATGCTACGCGCCGAGAGGCTCCCGCGGTCGCCCAGCTTGTTCGCCGCGAACTCCGAGATATCGACCATGTAGAAGTACACCTGCCTGACCGTCCCGTCGTCGAGCACGCGAAACGACGGGGTGATGTTGCCCGAGGCGATCGAATGGAGCGTCGTCGCCATGCCGATCACGGTCGTCGCCTTGCGCAAGTGGGCGCGCATCGCGTCTTGGGCTTCGTACACATCCGCGAACACCTCGGGAAGAGGACCGTCGTCGCGAATCGAGCCGGCGAGTACGATAGGAACCCCACCTTTGACGCAGTGAAAGATGATACCGTCGGTGATGTGCTCCGATGCGATGAAGTCCTCAATCGACCCGCACGCGCGGATACGATTGATGGTATCAAGATGGTTGTAGTGACCGTGCGGATGGGAGAGTTGGGTGTAGATGTCTTGCCCAAGCGCGCTTTTACGATACGACGCTTCGAGATCGTGGACGGCGAGCGCATTGCCTGCGAGCAACGCATGCACATACCCGCCTTCGACGAGTTTCGAGAACGCGGTCCTGCTATCCGCATCGAACGCGCACGCAGGTCCCAATACCCACACGATGTAGCCATGCTCTTTCTCATAGCGCAACTGTTCGTATAGCGAGTCGTAGTCCATCGAGAATGCAGTCTCG
>Ga0209628_10001492_pt1 | contig 15229 bp, 25 predicted proteins | sample TergutCu122P4_FD_187285 | JGI IMG/M metagenome (GOLD analysis project Ga0209628, IMG submission 187285) | Cubitermes ugandensis P4 segment gut microbial communities from Kakamega Forest, Kenya - Cu122 P4 (SPAdes) (version 2) | ecosystem: Host-associated > Arthropoda: Insects > Digestive system...
CCTCTTGCTGCACGCGGGCGCGCTCGCTCCAGTTGGTGAACAGGTCGGCATACAGCTCCTTGGCGTGCGCCTCCCACCCGCACTTGTTCAGGTGCTCGCAGCGCACCACCCAGGGCGTGTCCGCGTAAGTCCACAGGCTGTCCTTGGCATGGCACTGCGGGCACTTGCCCTTGCGCAGGTATTTGCCGTCTTTGGTCGGCTGCATTCCGTAATCGGTTTGCAGCCTGGCGGCCACCTCGGCGAGCAGGTCGGACATGGCGTTACAGCTCCTGTGCATCGCGCGCTTGCTGGAGCAGCGCTCTTGCCGTTGTTTGGGCCGAGTGCAGCGAGATATCAAGCTCTTCGCACAAAATTTTCAGCAGCAGCGCCAGCCCGCACCGGCTCACGTGGGCCAGTGTTTCCATGCTGCCGCGTTGGCGCAGATCAATAAGCTCGCTTAGCGCGAGCAGCGCAAGCTGCACATCGCTGGCGGTGTCGATCCAGTCGCAAAGATCAACCAGGGTTTCGCCAGGAGGGATAGCGGGCGCGGGCGCGCCCTTGGGAGAGGTTTTGGCCATGATCGGCCTCCATGGGTTGCGGTTTGCTACAACCGCCGCACCCGTTTCCACACGGGGGTGGCGGCTCGAACGGGGTGGAAAACCGGGCAACCACTGGGGAAACCGGCAGGCCTTGCGGCCTCCCGTTCGAGCCGCCAAAACTGGAGGCACGAACAACGAAGCCGCATGGACTGCGGGACAGAACTGCGGCTTGCGTCGCAGTGATTGCAGCGGGTTTCCACACCCGACTTCCGCCTTTTTCGCGGAAGCGGTCGAAGTATAGCCCAGCTTGATAAACTGCCGCGCATGAACCGCACCACTCAACTCATCACCGGCGCCGCGCTGGCACTGCTGGCCCTGACCGCGCAGGCGCAAGAGCGGCGCCTGGACTGGGAAGTCACGTCGATTCAGGCCTCCGGCAAAGCCAAGACGCAAACCTTTGGCACGCATTCGGAAGTGGATTACGCGCTGCACGCGTTGTGCAACATGCCGGCGGCCATGAACCCACCCGATCGCTTCGAGATCACCGTACGCCCGCTGAACGCCAAACCCGACGACAAGCGCATGCGCCAAGCCTCGGTCACCTGCGCCGAACTGCGCGCCGACCCCAAGGCGTTTTCCAAGAAAATTCCGCCGCCTCCGCCGCCAAAACCGGGCGAAGCGCAACCGCTGATCCAGCTCTGGGATTGAGTACATCGCGTCCCATTCATTCACTTCGACGCAGGCGCGGAAGGCGGGTTTTTGCGGTGCCATGCGGCGGCGCTCTCCAGCGCGACCAGCATGTACTCGCGCCCAAAGTGCTGTTCCGCTACGGCCGTGTAAATGCCCAAAAGCGCGCCCAGCATGGTGGCAATCTCGGCATGGGTCATGCCGGTGCATAAGCGCTCCAGGTGGCTGTGGGTCACGATGCCCAGCGATGCCATGCGCGCCGAAAGTTCATCTTTTGTCATGGGGGAAACCTCTACCTGCGGCGCCGAACAGATCCAGCGTGTTTTGTGTTTGGTAATCGGCGCTGGGCGCATGCTCGAGCTGCTCGAGCAGCGGCTCGCGCCGGACGTGTTGGCCAAGGTCTGACATAGCGCACCCCGCCCGTCAGTGAATCGTGGGTGCGGGTATGTGTTGGCGGTGCAGTTCCACCATGCTCTCCAGTGCGGAAAGCAGCAGGTCGTGCCCAAAGCGCTGCACCATCTCGACTGCGTAAATGCCGGACACCACGCCCAGCATGGATGCAACTTCGGGTTGCGTCATGCCTTGGCATAGGTGGGAAAAGTTGCTGCGGGTGGTTAAGGAGAACGCCAGCATGCGCGCCTCAAGTTGGTCTTTTGTCATGATGCTCACCTCGGCCTACGCCGAACATGTCTGGCGTATACGGCGGTGTGTTGTGGGGTTGGTAATCGGCGCCAAGCGCGTGCTCGAGCTGCTCGAGCAGCGACTCGCGACGGACGTGTTTGCTCAGCGGCAAGCGCACGCTGGGGTCGGGCGTGGCCGAGGGCGAGAGGGTGTAGACCACCTCCGTCAGCCCCACGAACGTGTGCCCGCATTCCTCATTCGTGCAGCAATACGTGCTCTGCCGCGTGAGGTTGCTCATGGCCTGCGACGTGCGCACCACCGCCGGCCAGCCGCAGTGCGGGCACGTCATGCGGTGCCGGCGCTTGGGTGGTAGGTTTGTGGTGGCGGCAAGGGCTGTCATGGCGGTTACTGCCCTTCGGTGAGCAACTTTTCCATGGCGGCGAATTGCTCTGCGTTCATGCCAACAATGGAGACGTTTGGATACTCGTACACAGAGATTTGGTCGAATGGCACATTTGTCAGGTGCAGCGCGCCGGGTGTAATTGGGTCGCCGAGACAAAACTCTTCAACAACTTGTTGGCAATCGAAATGCGCGAGCAGCTTGTCGGCCAGCCTTGTTTTCCAGCACCCTTGTGGCGCGGAAAAAATAACTGCGAAGGGCGCGAACAACTGATGCCTCTTCCGATAACTCGAGAAGATGGAATCGAAAGTGTGTTCCTGTGTCATGGGGGTGGCTCCTTGTTGATCGGGTGGCTTGCGTCACATGCGGCGGCGGGTGGGACGGACGCTGTAAATGGCATCCAACGTGAGCCCAGGCAGGGCCTGGCATAGCCTCAGCGCCGCATCCGGCTCGGGCCGGTAATAGGCGCCCTCCCATGCCGAAATGGTGGCCTTGGTAACGCCAATGGTTGCGGCCAAAGCCGCCTGCGTCAGACCCGCCTTGTGACGGGCGGCGCGGATGGGGTGGATCGCTTTGTTTTGCATAGCTGCACTTTAGCACTCCAAAACAAATAAGTCAAGCAACGCAAAACTACAGCAACGCATGACGACAAACTTGTTTAGCCGTGCAAAACTCAGGTCATGGTCAACACAACGACAAAAGTCGAGACATCGTTCGGCGCCAGGCTGCGGGCGGCGCGAAAAAAACGTGGGCTGGCGCAGGATCAACTTGGGCTGGATTTGGGCGTGAGCAAAAGCGCCGTTTCGTCATGGGAGAACGGCCGCGACGCGCCCAGCTTTGCCTTTCTGCCGCTAATACGGCGCGCGCTGCGCGTGTCGCTCGATGAGTTGATTTGCGGCGAGGTAGCGCCGCTACAGCCACACGCGCCGCTCTATGTGTCTGACCTCGTGGTGCCCACCACAATCAGCCCCGCAGTCGTCGACCCCGCCGAAGCTGAGCTGCTCAAGCGCTTTCGCGCGCTAAACAAAAAGCGGCAGTCGGCGTTGTTGGAGTTGATGAGGTAGCGCCATGTCGGCCGCAGCAGTTTTTGCGTTTTTTGCATTGCTTGTGCTTGGCTGCGTTTCTGCTGTGTGGGTCGCGGTCAAATGTGTAAGGCGTGGCCTGTGGCGGTGGTGGACGATTGTTTTTTCCGTACCCGCCGGCGCAATAGGTAGCCTGCTTATCGGTATGGTGCCGGCTGCGTTGGAAGATACGAAAGCAGATAGATCTGTAGTGTGGGTTTTGGCGGTATTCGGTGCCTTGCTGCTCGCTCCGTTTGCTATTGGTGTGTTCAAGTTGCGCCACGCGGCGGCGGCAGGCAAAAAGTCAGCCCCTGCGCTAACAATAACAATCGACGACGTTCCGCCACCGCCACCGCTACGCCCCATGGCGGCGAAAGATCCGGGCACGAAAGCCAAAGCCGCCACATCCACGGTATCGAAGGTTGTCGCCACGGTTCTGCCGAATCAGCCCATCGTCAGCATCGACGCCAGAGACAAGCCCGTGGAGAAGGACGGCGGGAAAAAACCATCCAGGCAGAAAAAAAAGCCAACAGCCGACACCCCTTCGTACATCGGGGAATACCGATTCACCTATATGGACGCTTCGGACATGGTGGGCGAGCGCACGGCGCTGATCAACCGCGTGTCAAGAACAACCCTTCGGCGTTACTTCCACGGCTTTCGCTCCGACACGCACGAGAGCCGCAGCTACCGCGTGGATCGTGTGATTGGCGATATGGTCAACATCGAGACGGGGGAAGTTTTTTCGGCCAAAAAACTGCATGCAAATTGGGTCAAACTGACACAATAAATGTAGGCTGAAACCAATGCCGCACAACGTCAGTAAGCTATAAAATTGATATCGTCTCGGCGCGCCCATCACACCAGCAAGCAAGCCACCCCTGCGCCAAAAAGCGGCGCGCCGATCAGGGTCGAACCTGTGAGCGTGCCCACCACGTGCAAGCCGATATCACCAAACGACTGGAGATCCGGCCGTGCGCAAAGCGCGGCCCTGAAGCCGCTGCCGATCACCAGCAGCCCCAGCGCCACCAGCGTCCAGCCGATGAAGATCAACATGGCGGTTCCTTCCTTGCAAAAAGGATAGCGCCCGTTTTGATATTGAACAGATCCCAAAACGCAGGGTGCATTGCGCGCTCGCCTAGTTCCCAGCGGCGCCACGAGCGGGCGTCTGTGTGCACCAAGGCGGCGGCTTGGGGTTGCGTCAGGCCAGCAGCTTCTCGGGCGGCGCGGATGGCGGCGGGGGTGAGTGAGGCGGTCATGGATTTCGCAAATGCCATTCTTGCGCCTCACGAATCAGCCGCTGAACGCGCCGCGCCAGATCGTGCAGCGGCACACCGCGCGAGGTCTCGCGCGCCTGAAATATGGCCATGCTGGCATCGTCCGTCTCCAAATCCGTGAAGCCCTCGCCAGGCAGCACCAGCACGCGTAGGCCGCTTGTGTGAACGAGGTGACCGTCCTGGTCTCTCGACCAGGACTTGTGCCAGTTGTAGTGCTTACCGGTCATGCCAGTTTACGGAATCCGCCTCTGCAACGCCTGTCACGCTTCCACCCAAGCTTCAATGCGGCACGGTCGAATAGTTTGATGAACTCGGCGCGGTTTTCCCAAGCGCCAATGCTGGCGGGTGCGTAGCTGTAACAGGATGGGGTGCCGCAGAATTCGATCACAGAAACGGCAGCCATTCCGTTCGATGCGGCCTTGACGTTCAGATCAATAAGCTTTGACATTTCATTTCTCCTTGGAGAGCCAGCTGTCGGCTGGCGCCGGTGGCAATCGACCCGATCACCATGACTTAATTATGAGGGCCAATGGCCCGCTTTGCAAGCCTTTTGTTGTAAAGTTTGCGTAAAGACGGCTCAAGGTTGTCCACAGAATTTGGGGATGGATCTGTGGGCAACGGTGTGGGAAACGGGCGGCGGGGCAGGCGGGGCAAGGGGTGGGGCTACGGTGCCTCGCTGGCGCCATCATCGTCCCACCGTTCAAACGCCGCGCTGGCGTTGCCGCTGCCTTGCTGCTCCATCTCCAGCCGTGTGGTGAATCCGCCTTCGCCCAAGGAGTGTTCCACCGTCTTGACCAGCCACGCCGTCTTGTCGATCTCCGGCTTGAAGCCCGTCACGCTCACCGGGCTTTGCGGCATCAGCTCAGGCCGGCCCAGCGCCAGTGTGATGGTGAAGGTGGAAAGGCCCCGCCGGATGCGCTGCATTTCGGAGCGGGCGCCGTAAATGGCATCTTGCTCGCTGGCGTAGGTCTCCTTCAGGTCTTTCGTGTCTTCGTCGGTGCCGGCCAGCACGCTGCCATCGGCCGCGCCCTCGGTGCTGTGCCAACGCGCGCGCACGCCGCTGTAGGCGGTGCGCTCGGCTTGGTGGTAGCGGTGCTGGTCGCCACTTTTGCGCACGATCCGCACCGCCGCGAACGCTTTGCCGCTGGCGTTGGTGCGGCTGCCGGTGCGCAGAAAAACCAATTGGCCTTTTTTGATGGTGCACACCGCGTCGTTTTGCCGCGCCAGTCGTGTCAAAAAATGCAGATCGCTCTCGTTTGTTTGGTCGATGTGCTCGACCGGCAGGCTATCGAGCGCGCCGTCCACGCTGGCGGGCAGGTTGTTGGCGTCGGCCATGTCGCGCACGATGCGGCCAATGCTGCTGTCGTGCCAGCTCTTGCTGCCGCGCTGGCGCAGGCCCTTGCTCATGTCGGCGCTGCGGGCGCGGATGCTCAGGCGGTCGGGCGTGCCGCCGTGTTCCACTTCGTCCACCTTGTAGGTGCCCTTGTCCACCAGCTGCGCGCCGGCCCAGCCCAGGCGCAGCTCGATGGTGGCGCCGGTGGGCGGTATGCCGAGCTTGCCGTCGGCGTCGTCGAGCTCAATGTCGAGCTGGTCGGACTCATCACCGCGGCTCTCGCGCAGGCGCATGCTGATTAGGCGCGGGCCTACTTTTGGCGTGATGTTTTGCCCGTTAACCGTGAGGCTGTAGTCGGGCTGGTTGTGGCCTATGGCGCTGCTCATTTCAGCCACCACTCCCAAAAATCATCGTCGTCGGTGGCCGCGTTGTCGCCGGCGCTGGCGCCGCCGTCGGGTTGCACCTTGGCGTCTTCCACGCGGGCCAGCTCCAGCTCGAATTCCACGCGCCGGGCCACGCCCTCGGCGATGAAGATGGTACCGGTCTCTTGCACCTTCAGGATCACCCACGCACCGAACACCGTGCCGTCGCCGCCCACCAGCGCGTAGGCGGCCCCGTCGGCGGCCATCTGGCGCAGCTGGTCGAGCGCCTTGCGATCGCCGCGAAACTCCGGCACCTGCAGGCCGGATAGCTGAATGCTGTCCTCGCCCGGCCCCACGTACTGGCGCGCGGGCATGGCGCCCACGCGGCTGTTGGTGGGGTGTCGCCAGTCGCCGGCGCGGCGCAGGTGCTGGTAGGCCAGCGTGTCCAGGCCGAAGAGGAATTGACCTAGGGCCATCATGGGCATACTTCGTTTCCTTTCAAGCGCGGCGCTTCAACCCGCGCCGCATCCCCTCTCCCCGGCCCTCTCCCGCAAGCGGGAGAGGGAGTGAACGGCCTACCATTTGGGCAGGAAAAATTACAACGCCGGTTTGAACCAGTCGCGCGCCGGCGGCGGCGCAAGGTCCCACTCGGCCAGTTTCTTTTCATTGCGCAGCCAAAGCTCCCAGTGCTCGGCCTGGCACACGGTGCCCACGTGGCAGGGTTCTTCGGGGTGCGTGAGGGTTAGGCGGTTGGGCGCGCCGGCGGCGGGGTCGCGCTTGACGATCACGCGCTCGGTCAGTTGCAGCCAGATGCCGATGTCGGCGGCGTGGTCGTTGAGGTGCTCCACGCGGAACTCGATCGCCTTCTCGCGCAACTGCGGGTTGTCCATCTGTTCCGATTGGTTCACCTTCATCCACGCGATGATGGGCACGAACAGCGCGTCGGTGTGGCCGGTGTAGTCGAGGATGAGGATGTCCGCGCCGTACTGGTACTCAAACGATAGCGCCGGCGTGCCGGTGGCGACGATGCGCCCGTCCTCTCCGACGATTTTCAGGCGCTCCGGGTCGCGCTTGAGGTCGGGCGCGCATTGTTCAATCAGGGCGCGCAGGCTGGCGAGTTTGAGCATGGGTTACTCCTGCGGTGGGCTTGCCCTCAGGGCGTCGTAGGCGCGCTCGCAGGTGATGCCGGCGGCGTGGGCCAGGTCAGCCGCTTGTGCCAGTTCTCCCGCTCGTTCGTCAGCCCGAGCGAACAGGTCGGCGAACAGTTCGATGGCAGCGCTGGCTGGCGGGCCGACGGCGGCAGGGCAGGGATGCGCGGCGGCGGTGGCGGCGGCGCGATAACGGTCGGCGGCTGCGCGCAGGCTGCCAGCAGCAGCGCGAGCAGCGGCAGCGTCACGCTGCGCGGTATCGATACGGTTTTGTCCATCGTGAGCTTCCTTTTCAACGCGCGCGGCCCATTCCTGCTCGGTCGCGCGCATGGCGATCGCAAACGACGCACAGGCTACGTTGATTGCGCTGATCGCCTCCGCGTGCTCGGCGCGCAGGCGCGCCAGCTGCAGCCGCGCATCCGTCAGCGCCACGGCCAGCAGCGCGGCCAGCGCCAGCGCGCCGACGGCCACGAAATTGCGCAGATACGCCAACAGATCCGTCATGGCGCGGCCTCGCAAATGCGCCGCTCGGCGGCGCGCCGGTTGACCAGGCCGGGCTGCACCTTGCCGCCGGCGTAAATCCATCGGCTCAATTCCGCACACGCCGCGGCGCCCTCGCCAGCGTTGATGCGGCGTACAAAGGTGCTGCGGCAGGCTCCGTTGACGCCCACGTTGTAGGCAAAGCTCACCAGCGCGGCTTTTTGCCCATCCGTCATTTCGCGCAGCGGTGCGGCCTCGATGCAGCCCAGCACCTCGGCGTGCAGCAGCAGGTCGGCGTCGAGGATGGCGCGGCACTCGGCGGCGCTGTAGGTGGCGCCTGGCGTCAATTTGGGATCGTCGTGACCGTAGCAGACGGCCAGGCGGCCGATGGGGTCCTGGTAGACGCGGCCGCTGTAGCCCTCCCACGTAATGACGACCGCCATCACCAGCCCGACGGCGGTGGCGCCGAGCTTGGCGATCAGGGCGGCGCGGTTGGAGTCGCTCATGGTGTGAGGTCGGCGACGGCATCGAGCGCTTCGTCGCCGTTGCTTTTGCCCTCGGCGGCCAGGCGTGTGTTGAGCACGCGCAACTTCAGCTCGTGCAGCTCCACGGCGCGGGCTTCTTCGGCCTCGGCGCGCTGGGCGTGGCATCGCATCTGGCGGCGCTTGTCGCGCCGATCCAGCCAGCGGAAGAGGGCGTTCACGGCAAAGCCAAGCACGGCCACCAGCAGCCCGCCCAGCGCCACGTAGCGGTCGGTGGTAAGCCAGCCTATCGCGCTCGCGCTGGCGCCCGCCACGGTGCTTTTGGTGGCCACGGAGGCGATGGCCGCATTGGTCGTGTCTTCAATGTTGTTCATGTCGCCGCCGTTCATTTTTCAGTCCCAAAGCTGGATAAGTGGCGCGCTGGGCGCGGGCGCGGCCACCAGCGTGACCTGCTGGCCGGCGGCCAGATCGCAGGCGCTGGCCGCAAGGCCCGGCGTGGCCGCGAGCGTGGCCTCCACCACGCCACCCGTGCGCGACAGGTGCCGCCACGCCAGCGCGTCCAGCGTGTCGTGCTCGCGGGCGCGCACGGTGAGGGTGGGTGTGCCGTCCATGTCAGATCAACTCCACGGTGGAGCGGGCAATGCCCAGCAAATCGGAAATGGCCCAGCGCTGGTTGCGCCGGTGTTCGTCGATCTGGGTGACCAGCGCGGTCAGGGGCGGCACGTTCTTGCCCATCACGTCGGGCACCGAGCTGATGGCGCGGTAGGCCTCGGCCAGGTCGGCCAGCAGGCACTCGTGCACGGCGCGGCGGTAGCGCAGCACGTGGGCCGACTCGCCCGCCAGCATCGATGCCGGCACCTCGGCCAGCGTTTTGCGGCCCAGCCCCTGCTGCCGCTCGCGCAAGGCGCCCAGCTCGGCGTTGACCGATAGCATGGCCGCCTGCAGCGCGGGCGCCAGGCGGTCGGGCGTCACGCTGCCGTCGAGCCGGCACGCGGCGCGCACCTGCGCAGGATCCATCGCCGGGAAAAAGCCGTCGTTTTCGATCAGCGGTTCCTGCGCGGCGGCGGGGGGGTTGGCGGTGGCGACGAAGGGCATGATTTGGCGTTTTGCGTTGAGCGTTGAGCGCCGCGCGTGCCCCCATCCCGGCCTTCCCCCAGAGGGGGAAGGTGAAAGAGGTTGGCGGTGGCCGGCGGTTTGCTCGGGGTTACGCCAGGAGATGCGTGCCTCGCAAACCACCGGGCCGCCAGTGCGCGGGGTGCGCCCGGTTGGGGGCGGTTGCAATCAGGCGGCGGGCTTGTCGCCCGCCAGCCGGCGTTGCAGCCGCTCCACGTCTTTTTTCACGCCCACCTGCGGCCACAGTTCGATGGCGCGCAGCAGGTGCGTGAGCGCCGCCTGGCAGGTGCCGGGCGGCAGGTTTTTTGGATCCACGTCGGCCATCGCCGTTTTGCCCAGCAGCGCCCAGCCCACGGCTTTGTGCAGCTTGGCGCGCGCCTGGTCGGGCGCGTCGCGCGCTTGCGTGAGCTCGCCCACGGCGGACAGGTGCTTGAGCGCGTCCTCGCCGGTGAGCTTGCCGGCAAGGGCCGCGTCAGCGTATTCGTCGATCAGCAGCGTGGGCAGGTCGCGGTTGTACTGGTCGGGCAGCTTCAGCCCATGCACCAGCGCGTAGCGCGCCAGTTGCAGCGCGCGCGCCCAGTTGCCCACGTCGATATGCCACACCAGCACGGTGGAGAGCACCACGTCTTGCGCGCCCGAGTTGGCCTGCAGCACGCCGTCCAGATACGGCTCGAAATCGGCCAGCATGGCGCGCTTGGCCTCGATTTTTTTCTCGACCGAATGGATGTTTTTGAGCGTGCGCAGGTGCTCGTGCAGCTGCGCCTGCATCAGCTCGTAGGCGCTGCCCTGCGGCGCGCCGTGCGCGTCTTGCGGCGCGGCGGCAGCCTGCTGCAGGGCCAGCATTTTCAGCCGATGGCGTTGGGCGAGGGTTTGCATGGCATCAGGCTTTCAGCTCGATGTTCTCGACCATGGCGCACAGGCCGTAGTCTTCTATCACGTAAGCATCGTTGCTGGACTCGTACCACTCCACGCGGTCTTTTTTCGGGTTGTCGATCACCGCGCGTCGGCGCGCGCTGAGTTGGTAGTAGATGGATAGGTTATCCAGCCGCGTGACCAGCAGCGTGCCTTCGGGGAAATACGGCACGGAGATGGCCTGCAGCCCGCCCAGCCTGCGCTGGCTGATCACGATGTCGCTGGCAAGCCGCTCGGTGGGCGCGGGGTTGTCGTTCACGAGCGGAAACAGCTTGTCGTGCATCAGGTTACGGCTGACGATGGCCACCAACTGCGGGTCCTCTTGATTCCAGGGATCGAGCAGGTTTTTGTAGCAGTCGTAAACCAGGCCGTCGAGCAGCTTGTAGTCGCCACCGGGGCCGTAGGTGACCTTGCCGGCCTCGGCGCCTTCCTTGATCACGCGATCCGGTGCGCGGGTGCGCAGCAGCTCGAGCCAGCCAATGTTGACGTCCTCAAGCAGCGGGTTGGCCGTGCGGTCGGTGTTGGCGGCGGCGCTCTTGCCGTGGAAGCCTATCGTCATGCGATCGAGCGCGCAGCGCTGGTTGACCACATCACGGATGCGCGTCTGGAAATCATGGAACTTGGCCCAGGCGTCCAGCTTGGCGTAGCGGATGTGCGTGTCGTAGTTGGTTTGCTTGCATTCGTAACCATCACTGTCGAGCGTGCTGGCATCTTGCGTTTTGCGCTCGCCGTCGGCGGCGGTGTCGGTTCGGCTGGCGATGGTGTTGGCCACGCCAAGGCCGAGTTTTTCGCCCTTGAGTTCGACCACGCCCATGACGTTGATTTTTTTCAGGAAGTCGCTGGACTCCTGAATCTTGGTCTCCAGCCGCTGCTGCACGCTGGGCTCTACAGTGAATTTTTCCGTGGCGTTGCCGACGTTGTTGAGCCGGGTCTGCTGCTGCAGGTAGCCGTTGAAGAGTTGACGGGTTTCGTTACGCATGATGGTTTGCCTTTCGTCTCGTATGTGGGGTGGTGCCGATCAGCAATCGGTCAGCGTGGATCCATTGCCGCCGGTGGCCGTGGGGCGGCCACCGGCGGCGGGCTGGCTGGAGAGCTTGGTTACCAGCGCGTCGTGGTCGTTTTTGAGCGCGGCCAGGCGCGCGGCCATCGCCTCCTGCCCGGCGGCAAAGGTTTGCAACACGGCGCCCAGCTGCGCCAGCGCAGCGGCGTTGAACTGGTTTTGGTCACCCTGTACATTGGCCGTGACTTGTAGCGCCACAGGAGCGTTGCCGCCCGCACCCTGCGGCGCCGGCGCGACAGGGGCGGCGCTGGTGGCGGATGGCGCGTTTCCGCCAGAGCCGCCCATCAATTTGGAGAACATGCCCAGCAGCGCCTGCAGCGCGCCGTTGCTGTCGGTGGCCGCGGGATCGGGTTCGATCTCCAGCGTGAAAGGCACCGCCTCGGTGAACAGCGCCTCGGGCGCGCTCTTGCGCTTGGAAAACGGACTGTTGCCCGCATGCGTGGCGGCGAACTGCAAAATTTCCGTGCCCAGGCTGGCCGGGGTGTCGGTCACGGCCAGGCCGGTGAGGTACGCCTGGCCGGTGTCGGCGAACCGCACATCGACCTCCGCCGAGGTGTAGATTTTTTGAAAACGCTTGTTGAGCTCGATCAGCGCGGGCAGCGGCTCGATTTGCGCGAACAGCGCCATCTTGCCGTCTTCGACTTTCTCGGCCTTGAGCGCGATCACATCGCCCAGCGCGTCGAACGGGCCACCCGGCACCGTGCCGCGAATGTGCTCAAGCCATACCCGAGCGCCGTATTTGGTGCGGTCGAAGTTCTTGGCCATCTGCTCGATCCAGTCGTGCTCAACCTTGCGTCCGTCCGTGGTCGCGCCCTCGGTCAGGACGCGGAAAAATTTGCTTTTAGCTGCCATGGCTTGGCTTTCCGATCTCGATAAATGGCGCGAGCGCGCCGGTATGTGGATCGTTGAGCCAAAGCCTTGTGCAAGCAATAGCGGAGATATGTATGCGTTGCGCATACACGTTTGAGTAGGTGCGCACCACGCCGCCACCTCATAACCTGCCGGGATGATTGACGCCGGCGCTGCAGCGCTCCTCACACCCGACCTCGCGGCCACCCTTGCCGATTCGCGCGCCAGCGTGCGCAGAACGGCCCGTGCACTGTACTGGATGGGCTGGCGCATCAGCCATATTGCCGAACATCTGGGCAAGCCACGCGGCACCGTGGATTGTTGGCGCAAGGGCGAAAAGTGGGACGCCGCCAAGCCCGCCGACCGCGTTGAGGGCACGCTGGAGCAGCGCCTGTGCGCGCTGATTGCCAAGGACCCAAAGACGGGTGGCGACTACAAAGAGATCGACCTGCTGGGCCGCCAGATCGAGCGCCTGGCGCGCGTGCGCAAATACGAGAGCACGGGCCGGGAGGTGGACCTCAACCCCAACATCGAGCGCCGCAACGCGGGGCCCAAAAAGCGGCCTGAGCGCAATGTGTTCACCGCCGAGCAGATCGAAAAGGTGCAGGCCGCGTTCGAGGAATCGCTCTTCGGCTATCAGCGCCAGTGGTGGCAGGCCTGCTGGCAGCGCACGCGCGCCATCCTCAAAAGTCGGCAGATCGGCGCAACGTGGTATTTCGCACGCGAGGCGCTGCTCGATGCGCTGCAAACCGGGCGCAACCAGATTTTTCTATCGGCCAGCAAGGCGCAGGCGCACGTGTTCCGCGAATACATCAGGCAGTTCGCCGCCGAGGCGTGCGGGGTTGAGCTGTCGGGCGACCCGATCATTCTGGGCAACAACGCCACGCTGTATTTTTTGGGCACCAACGCGCGCACGGCGCAGGGCTATCACGGTAATTTTTATTTCGATGAGTTTTTTTGGACGCAAAAGTTCGAGGAACTCAACAAGGTGGCCAGCGGCATGGCCATGCACACCAAGTGGCGCAAAACCTACTTCAGCACGCCCAGCTCCATCCAGCATCAGGCCTATGCGTTCTGGACCGGCGAGCGCCACAACCGCAAGCGGGCCAAGGCGGAACGCATCGAGATCGACATCACGCACGAGCGGCTGGCCGCAGGGCACGTGGGCGCGGACAAGATTTGGAGGCATATCGTCACCATCCTCGACGCGCAGGCCGGCGGCTGTGACCTGTTCGACGTGGAGGAGCTGCGCACCGAATACAGCCCAGAGGAGTTCGACAACCTGCTGATGTGCGGGTTCGTGGACGATTCTTTCGCGGTGTTCCCGCTCACCGATCTGTTGCGCTGTCACGTCGATAGTTGGGATGCCTGGCGCGATTTCAAACCGTTTGCCGAGCGGCCCTACGGCAACAAGGCCGTGTGGGTGGGCTATGACCCCTCTTTCACGGGCGACGCGGCGGGCCTGCTTGTGCTGGCGCCGCCGGAAGGGCAGGGTGGTGATGGCAAATTCCGCGTGCTGTACCGCCAGCAATTCCGCAAGCCAGACTTTGAGCAGCAGGCCGCCGAGATCGAGAAACTCACGCGCCGCTACAACGTCGAGCGCATCGATATTGATAGCAGCGGCATAGGGCAGGGCGTGTACCAGCTGGTGCGCAAGTTTTTTCCTGCAGCGCGTGGTGTGCAGTTTTCGCCGGAGGTGAAAAACCGCCTGGTGCTCAAAGCGCAGAGCGTCATGCGCGCGGGCCGGCTGGAGTTTGACGCGAGCGACGTGGACCTGCAGCGCAGTTTCATGGCGATCAAACGCGAGCTCACGGGCAGCGGGCGTGGCGTGACGTTTGCCGCCGGCCGCAGCCAGGACGCCGGCCACGCCGATCTGGCATGGGCCTGCATGCTGGCGCTGGATAACGAACCGCTGGAGGCCGCAAGCGGCGGCGTGACGCGGTCGATTTTGGAGATTTACTGATGGACGCTACCGACTTCCCCTCTCCCCAACCCTCTCCCGCAAGCGGGCGAGGGAGTAAACAGTCTCTGCCTGCGGCAGAGAAATCCGCCGAAGTGCAGGCCTTCACCTTCGGCGACCCAGAGCCCGTGCTCGACCACCGCGACATCCTCGACTACATCGAATGCTGGCTCAATGGCCGCTGGTACGAGACGCCGGTCGATTTCGACGGCCTGGCGCGCAGCCTGCGCGCGGCCACGCACCATGCCAGCGCCATCCACTTCAAGGCGCAGGTGCTGGCCAGCACCTTCATCCCGCACAGGTGGCTGGATCGCGCCACGCTGCACAAGCTGGCTCTGGATTACTTCGTGTTCGGCAACGCCTACCTGGAGGACGTGACCAACCGCCTGGGCGACACGCTCGTGTTTCGCCACGCGCTGGCCAAGTACATGCGGCGCGGGCGCGATTTGGCGGATTATTTTTTCGTGCGCAGCTGGCGCGAAGAGCACCAGTTCCCGCGCGGTGCTATCTGCCACCTGCTGGAGCCGGACGTGCACCAGGAGGTGTATGGCCTGCCGCAGTACCTGGCCTCGCTGCAAAGCGCGTGGCTCAATGAGTCGGCCACGCTGTTTCGCCGGCGCTACTACAACAACGGCAGCCATGCGGGGTTCATTCTGTACTTGACCGACCCAGCCTCGCAACAGATGGACGTGGACGCGCTGCGCGAGACGCTCAAGAGCGCAAAGGGCATAGGCAATTTCCGCAACCTGTTTTACTACTCGCCCAACGGCAAGGCCGAAGGCATCAAGCTCATCCCCATCGGTGAGGCTGCGGCCAAGGATGAGTTTTTCAACATCAAAAATGTGAGCAGGGACGATCAGCTCGCCGCCCACCGTGTGCCGCCGCCGCTGCTGGGGCTGGTGCCCAACAATACGGGCGGTTTTGGCGACGTGGTGAACGCCGCCCGCGTGTTCGCTCGAAACGAAA
>Ga0209628_10001493_pt1 | contig 15223 bp, 14 predicted proteins | sample TergutCu122P4_FD_187285 | JGI IMG/M metagenome (GOLD analysis project Ga0209628, IMG submission 187285) | Cubitermes ugandensis P4 segment gut microbial communities from Kakamega Forest, Kenya - Cu122 P4 (SPAdes) (version 2) | ecosystem: Host-associated > Arthropoda: Insects > Digestive system...
ACGACATGCTCGGTAAAAAAGTATTAGAACAAAAAGCCGAAGACGTAACACTGCACCAAATAGACCTCTCACAACTACCGGCAGGCGTCTATTTTGTAAGGATACAAACTGACAACGAAGTGGTAACACAGAAGATAATTAAGAATTGAGACTTTTAGACTGTTAGACACAAGACTGTTAGACAATTTTGAATTACGCTAAAATCACAGTTCAGACAATCACAGTTCGAATAAAAAAGACTGCCCCGAAAACGGGCAGTCTTTTTTTCTTCTCATCCTTGTAAAAGTAGTAATGTGATTATAATAAAATCACTTTAACTCAACTTCCTCCACCTGTTCAACATACTTGCTATCCCGTTGGACAATGGCAACAATCAGTTTATAAGAAGAAGTAGGATATTTTTTGTCAATGGATTTTATTTGATAACTCTCAAATGTATAGACATATTCTTTCCCTTCTATGGGTTTTTCTATGGGTATGCCGTAGATGGCATCGCCATGAAGCGTTTCTCTTAAAACGTTGTGGAAAACATATTCCTGTTCTATTTTCGGACCGTCTTGTTGTGTCCCTACAATGCCGTCTTCTACCAAAAAAGCAAGAAGATTGTATTCTGCTGTTGCTGCCGCAGTTGCAGAATAGGTTATTTTAGCCCAGATGGCAGTTCTGTTTTTTGAAAGTTCGGCTTCTTCGACTTTTAGTTTAAATGTTTGTGGTTGTTGTAGTTCGGTTTCTATGGCTTTTGCCCATTCGGATGATGAGTATTCAAAGATACCGGCGCTTTTCTGGGTACGGTTAATCAGTCCTTTGGGGTTGCCGGTGATGTTAAAATCCTTATAATAAGCTATTCCTTCATGACAACGTAAATCTAATGTAAAAGGAGGAGAAGCGGGTGCAGCCAAATGACCTGCATGTACGTTCATTATTATTAAACGATGGCGTGAGGAGGCTGCAATTTCTTCTGCTAATCGCGATGCTGCCGGACAGTTGTTGCAACGTATGCCTGTATAATCTTCCAACAATACTTTTTTAAAAGATACAGCAGATAATGAATCAACCGGCACAGGGTCAACAAAATAATATGGATTATCCACCTTGTCACATCCTGATAAACTTGCCAACATAATACATGCGGCAACTACATACAAAAGTTTAGATTTAAAAAATATCTGTTTCATTTTCAATATTATTCAAATTGTTAATTAATTAAAAGGAACTTGTTATGGACAAAGTTAGTCCTGTTGATTGTGGTACATAGCGACAAACACCTCCTACACACAGCAAACCTTCGCGTTGACGTCCGTAGCGCAAAGAGATACGGCTTGCTCCCTGTGTATAACCTGCTGCAAAATTGTAATAATGAAGATTGTTGTCAGATGGATGATTGTAATTCCATTCGTCTCCAACAGAAACAAACCATTTTGGGGCTACGTTAAACTCAATCAATCCCCCAATCCAGTCGCCCATATCTTCGCTGTATTTCTCTTTTTTGGAAGTAAACAAGCCTTGAACTTCAAAACGCAACGATTTGTCGGAAGTGATATTCCATGTAATATCGCCTACCACGATATTGGCAAATACCATGCTATCTTTGGCAATAAAGCCTTCTTTTAAAACATCTTTGTTGTATTTTTGATTATAGTAAGCGGCTTTTATCTTTAGACTTTTGTTAATTTTTCGCTCTATTTCTCCATTTATTTCTTGATAAAAAAGAACATCCGACATGGAGAAAAGTTTTGATTTATAAGCGATTCCATTGACTGCATCTGTTTCAGCGACAATATATTTTTTTTCAATCTCTTTTGCTAAAGCATAATTGAAAGTAATTGTAGTGCCGTAATGACCTCCAATTTTAGTTCTTTTCGGAATGGTATAAACAACCTGTCCTTGAAAACCTGCTTCGCCATTGGGTTGAGTGGCATAAGGATACATGGTTGCCAAACTGTAAACATGTTCTTTTGTTATTACCGGTAAATAATTGATGTCTAACATCGGAGTAGCACCATCTTCTTTAGGATTGGATTTGAAATACATATTGTCAATCCATTTATATCCGAACAAAACGCCTAATCCTTTGGTAGAGTAGGAGAGGGTCGAGTAAAAAGCCTGTCCTTTATTATATATGTATTTGTTTAAAGCGGCGGGGTCGTTTCCTTTTTGAGCATATTCGGTAAACCAGTTAACGCCGAAACCGCTCAGATTCATTCTTGCAGCATACGATGCAACATTAGCCGGCATTTTGGCATATCTTTTAGCGATAGAATCGCCATTGGAAATTTCTTCATTTCCGATAAACTGATCCGGGACATTCATGTAACGACTTACAAAACTTCCACCAACGGATACGCGTACTTTATGAAAAGCCGCATTTTCGCTTCCTGAAATGATTTCGTTAATGGAAAAGTCGCTATCCAACCCGCGCACAATACCGCGATCTTTTTCGTATGGTTGCCAAAAATAACGTTGTATGCCGACCAAACCTTTAATGTTTATACCTTCATAAACGTTGTAAGCGGCATTAAATCCGTACAGGTTGTTGTCGTATCCGAGATTCCACGATTCGTAAGAACGAAGTACCAATCCGCTTCCGAATTGTTCGTAGAAATGTCCTGCCGTAATGTTCAGTCGTCCGGTCTTATAACTTGCAAACCAGTATGGTACGCCAAATCCTTCGTAGCGCGGGTCGAATCCAAGTAAGGGATTCATATATCCTTCAAAACGCAATCCGGCAGAAAAATTATTGTTGGAGTAAATAACATTAGTAAAACCGTTCAATCCGAAATATTTACCGTTGAGAGTGCTGTCGGTGATACCCATTCCTGCGTCTGGAGGATAGTATTGGGCATCAATTTGTGTGTTGCCGCGTACCGTGCCGCCTTTGAAAAGATTGAAACCGCTTTCGTCTTGAGCCGTAGCAGAAAAAAACGTACCCAAAAAGCAGGTAAAGCAGACTAACAACAACGCGGAGATTTTTCTGAGTACCATGAAATATTATTTTTTCTCGTTTAAAATTTGTTTAACTACTTCCAAATATTCTTTTTCGCCTCCGTCCATGTATCCGACGTGTTGCCAGCGGATGGTGCCGTTTCCGTCTAAGATGAAAGTGTGAGGTGGCTCGTTAACGTTGAGAGCCCGTTTCAGGTCTTGATTGACATCGGATAAAATGGTAAAATCCCATCCACGCCCATCTGCCATTGGTTTTACACGCGATACATTGCGGCTGTCATCAATAGAAACAGCGAAGATTTTTACTCCGGTTTCTTTCACCCAGTCATCGTAAACGTTGTTAAGTGCATCGTGTTCTTTGATGCACGGCTTACACCATGTAGCCCAAAAGGTGATGATGATAGGCTTTCCGTTGTTTGTGATTTTCTTGGTTGAAAAGGGCTGACCTTTATCATCTTTTAAGGTGATGTCGGGCAGTTTCCCAAAATCTTTTAACTCTTTTTTCTGTGCAAAGGTTGCGGTAAAACATAAGGCAAACCCTGCAATTAAAATTAAATGTTTCATTGTTTGAATGATAATAGTTTTAATGTCGGCAAAGATACAATAATCATTCCAAACTTTCATTCTCAATTTTCATCGCTCTTTTATAATTTAAAAATAACTACCTTTGCCGTATGATAAAGATAACATACAGAAAGCAATATATCTTTCTTGTTTACAATTTTTTAGCAATCGTTGCGATGGTTTTGTTTTTTTGTCATTGCGCACAAATCACATCGCCAACGGGAGGGAAAAAAGATGAAATACCACCCCGTGTGCTAAAATATTCGCCTCAAAACGAGACTGTAAACTTTACTTCCCGAACTATAACAATCACTTTCGACGAGTTTTTTGTCCTCGACAATGCATCCGAACAAATTCTTATCTCTCCCATCCTCAAACCGAAACCAACTTTTAAAACAAAAGGCAAATCCTTGGTTATTGACCTGAAAGAGTGTACTTTAAAAGAGAATACAACATATACTTTCTTTTTTGGTGATGCCATTAAAGATTATCACGAACAAAACATTCTGCACGATTTCTATTATGTTTTTTCTACGGGGGATTATATTGATTCTCTTTCCATTCATGGGTTTGTTAAAAATGCTTTCGATTTAAAACCGCAGGAAAGAGTTTTTGTCATGCTCTACACATGTGTCAATGATACTATTCCATGCGATTCACTTCCATATCTTGTTCAACCGGAATATATTGCACAAACAAAAGCGGATGGCTCCTTTACCTTGAAAAATTTGGCAGAACGGGACTACCGTATTTTTGCATTAAAAGACCAAAACCGAAATTTTCTTTTCGATATGGGTGAAGAAATTGCATTCCTCGATTCGTTGATTACTCCTCAGGCAATAATAAATGATTCCAATCATCATACTGATTGCTTGACGGTAGCAACAGATTCATTGAAAAGTGTTGTGACAGAACCGTCAACAGCATCAGATTCTTTACATCATGTTCATTTTGACCCTAACTTTGTTGAACTATATATGTTTTCCGAAATGGACAGCACCGTAAGGGTTATAAAAAAAGAAGTATTAGATTCTGTTCATGTTGCGCTTTATTTCTCCTGTCCGACAACAGAAGTCTCTTTTTCTATTCTGTCTCCTACAACTGAAAATGTTCCTGATTCTATTCCGCATCTTCTAACTCAATGGTCTAAAGAACATGATACCGCAACTCTTTGGTTTCCCTATTTTATCAACGATTCCATCACTCTTGTTGTAAATCAAAAAGAGATTCCGTTAGATACAATAGAATTTTCATTAAAAAAACATACTGCCCAAATAGTCCGACGAAAGCTTGCTGCCATTGTGGAAGAGGTTATACCGGTTTTAAATATTTTCAGTAACGCCGGAGGCAAGTTGCCGTTTTTTTCTACTTTGGAATTGAAATTTGATGCGCCTGTTTATTCAAGAAATTTGAAGGGTGCAAGTTTTTTTATCAATAACGATACCATCGGAATACCTCTACCTCCGTTTTTTACAAGCGATTTGTTTTTCCAAAAACTCTCACTCAATTACCGTTTTAAAGAAAAAACATCCTATCAAATACTTATCCCATCGGGCTCTTTTACCGATATTTTCGGTCGTAGCAATGATACTACTCACATCTCATTTACCACAGATGAACCTGATATTTACGGCTCGTTGGTATTATTTCTAACCATTCCCGAAAACAAACCACCGCTGCTGTTACAACTGCTTTCCGACAAAGAACAAATCGTTCAACAACACTCAATTACAAAAAGTGGAAAAATAGATTTCGGATATTTAAACCCGGGAAAAATGATTTTGAAAATTGTTTACGACACCAACAACAACGGCAAATGGGATACAGGTCATTATCTGATGAAAATCCAACCCGAATCTGTTCTCTATTTTAATAAAAATATCGAAGTCAGGGCTAACTGGGATATTGAAGAGGAGTGGAAGATTGACTAATCTTCAACCTCTTTTTTCTTTTTAGCAGGAGTCTCTTTCTTAGGTTCTTTTGCTTTTTTCTCTTTTACAGGTTTTGCTTCTGCAACAATTTCAACGGGTTCAACCGCTTCAATTACTTCAACTTCTTTAGTCATTTTGGTGGTTGTTACATCTTTTACAAAAGCATCTTTATTCGTTTTACGTTTTCTTCTAACGCCATAAGATCCGAGAATTATCTTACCTCTCTTGGTTTTTTTATCGCCTTTTCCCATAATTATATTATTATTATTATTATTAAATCAATTTATGCAACTAAAATTATTTGCAAAAATAGTGTTTTTTTTTAATATAAAGGTAAAAATAATTTGAAAAAGTCGGTATGGGTGTCGGTGATTAGAAAAATTATTTTTTTAGTTGTACTTATCTAAGAAATTATTCGCCGATCTGATTTAATATGATTTTTCCAAAGAATGGAATGAGTTTGTGTTAAGAAATATTTTTTTTTAATGCTTTCCCTAAAAAAAATATTCTATCCAAAATTTTCTAAAACTTCATTATTATTAAAGGGTTGCTCCAATTGTTTATTATTTTTTTATTTAAAAAAAAATGCGAAGATGGTTGTATCTATAATGAAAACTATATTATTATGGAAAAATCAGCAATTTTATTTTACTAACAGCGCAACAGCATACGCGGTTACTCCTTCGCCGCGTCCTTCGTAGCCAAGGTGTTCGGTTGTAGTGGCTTTGATGGAGATGTCGTCGGCGGGGAGTTGTAATGTTGTTGAGATGGCGATTTTCATCTGCGGGATATATGGGGCGATTTTTGGTTCTTGCAGGGCAAGTGTGCAGTCAATGTTGCCGATGGTAAAGCCTTTTTCGCGAACAAGTTGTGCTGTTTTTTCCAATAGTATCAGGCTGTTGATACCTTTAAAATCGTCAGAAGTATCAGGAAATTGAGCGCCGATATCGCGCAGGTTGGCTGCTCCGAGCAGGGCATCGCATATTGCGTGTAATAAGACATCGGCATCGGAATGTCCTTCCAAACTTTTATGAAATGGTATCGAAACGCCTCCTAACTTTAACGCCGCTCCTTCCTGCAAACGATGCACATCTATGCCAAAGCCGACACGTATTTTTTGCATGGAAGTAAGTTTCGCTATTTATCGCCAAAATTGATGGTAAGCGTGAAACGCAAGGTGTTGTCTTGAGGACTTACCTGTCGGTTGGTGGGAACGATATAGGAAAATCCGAGGTCGAACATGGAGTATCTGATGCTGGCTCCCAAGCCGAGATATTGGCGATTCCCTTTGTATTTATGTTCGTAGAAATAACCGCCGCGAACAGCAAACAGTTTGTTGTACCAATATTCTGCTCCGAAACTCCACATCAACTCTTGCATCTCTTCGCTGAATCCGCCCGGCGCATCGTAAAATGATTGCAACATTCCTTTGAAAACAGATACATTCGGGTCTTTTCCTTTTTCTATTGTGTATGAACCATCAGGATTATAAAGATGTTCTCCTGTTTCTTCATTGAAAGCATAAATTGGTGGTGTAGGAACTAACAATTTGCTGATATCCAAACCAACGGCAAAAGTATTATATCGGTCAATTTCAATTTCATACGATGGTCCGAAACGCAATGTTGTCGGAATAAAAGATTCGAGACCCATGGAATTATTTGTATAAGAGATTTTTCTTCCGATGTTAGATATATTTATCCCAAATCCAAGGGTTGATCCGTCAACACTTACTAATTCAATGGGTTGACGATAGTAGAACGCCACATCGGCAGCCACCGACCATCCTGCGTGGTTATCAACATCACCTTGTCCTTGTGTTAGATTGGAGTAGATGAAGCGTCCGGCAACGGCTCCTGATATTCTTTCCGAAAATTTTCTGGAATAGGTTGCATCCAATGCTAATTCATTGGGGTTAAAATCTCCAATAAATGTCCCTTCTTTGTCGTAAAATTTTATGTTTCCTAAAGAAAAATAACGTAATGATGCTGCAACAGCGCTTTTGTTATCTATTTTATAATAACCGTATAACGAAAATAATCCGATATCGTCCACCAATGCTTTTAACCATGGGACATAAGAGAATTGTACGCCGAAACGGTGTTCAATAAAAGCATATTTTGCAGGGTTCCAAAACAATGAAGTGGCGTCGGGTGAATTGGAAACTCCCAAGTCGCCCATTCCGCCGCCGCGGGCATCAGGGGCAATGGTTACAAATGGAACGGCTGTGCCGATTACACGGAGACTGGTTTTTCTTTCTTTTTCTCCGCTTTGTGCAAAAAGGGTTGATACTGTTAATGTTGTAATTACTAATACGCAAGCGTATTTCAAAATGGTTCTACTCATATTATTTCTATTCTGAAAAAATTAAAAGGTTTCCAAAAATAACGTTGTATTTTTCCTTTTATTGTACGATGGTCATTTCTTTGATTAAATGAGGGGCGCCGGCAAATTTTTCAATGATGAAGAGACAATATCGAATATCCAACGAGATGTTGCGGCAAACGGCGGGGTCGTACATCAGGTCGCTCATGGTTCCTTCCCAGCAACGGTCGAAATTTATCCCTACCAAATGTCCGTCGGCGTTCAAAACGGGACTTCCCGAATTGCCGCCGGTGGTGTGATTGGTTGCCACAAAGGCAACGCGCATGGTGCCGTCGTCGGCGCCGTAATGTCCATATTTTTTGCTGTAATAGAGTTGTTTCAGTTTCGGCTCAACTACATAGTCAAAGACATTTGGATTTTCCTTTTCCATGATGCCGTCCAATGTCGTGAAATAGTTGTACGTGATGGCGTCGGCAGGTTGAAATCCTTTTACCTGTCCGTAGGTAACGCGTAAAGTGGAATTGGCATCGGGGTAAAACAGATGTTCGGGCTGCATCTCCATTTGCGCTTTCATATAGAGGCATTGCAGACGGGCGTTGTCGGCGGTTAAGGTTTGTTGGCGGGTAACGACGTATTGGTTGATAAAGGTCCTAGAGTTTGTAATCAGTTGATAGGCAGGGTCGTTTTCGATGGTTTTGATAAAATTTTCTTTTGAGGATTTTTTCTGTTCGGGGTCGAAAGTTTGGAGCATGGAGGTCAGTTTGTTTTGGTTCAGAAAAATTGTTTGGTTGAACAGATTATTGATAAAATCGTGCAGGTCTTTTTTGCCGGCATCCATTAAAGCGACCGGAATAAATTCGGGTGAGACATTTGCCAAATAAGCGTTCAATCCTGCTTCGGCAAATTTTCTATCTATAGGATGATAGTAATCTTTGTAAAAATCGGCGGCTTGTTTTTTCAAATTTTTAAGTTCTTCGTTGATTTTCTCCAAGTTGGGCGTTTGGGCATTACAAAGTTCTACCAATTTCTGAAATCGTTCTGCAAAGCGCAGCAATTCGATGCTGTTTATTGCCTCAGTGAAATAGGTATGAGCAACTTGATAATCTTTTAATGTTTCGTAATTGTTTTGAAAATCAGAAAGAAGCGTGCCGTACTGTTTTTGACGGTCGGGATTTTCGGAGACCCATTCGCGAAATTCTCTTTCAAAAATCTGTTTTCGGGCAATGCCGTTAAAACGACGTATGCCTTTATTTTCTCCCTGCCATTTTTTCCAACCGTTGGCGATGCCGGCATATTTTGCGGAGTATTGAATGCGTACTTTGGGGTCGTTGTTCATGGCTTCTTCCATGATAGATAATCGTTTGGTTCTTATGTCAATACGGATGGGGTTGATGACTTCAACAATCTCTTCAATGGCATACGAAGGCAGATATTCGTTAGTGCGTGCCGGATAGCCGAATACAAAGGTGAAGTCGTCTTCTTGAACGCCGTTTAAAGATATTTCAAAGTATTTTTTTGATTTGTAGGGTACATTGTTTTCGGAATATTCCGCCGGTTTGTTATCGCGGTTGGCATAGATGCGGAAGAGGGCAAAATCGCCGGTATGCCGTGGCCACATCCAATTGTCGGTGTCGCCTCCAAACTTTCCGATATTCGACGGCGGTGCGCCCACCAATCGTACATCTTTAAAAACCTCATTGACAAAGAGAAAGTACTGATTTCCCGAATAAAACGGAACAACAGCGGCTTCGTAATGCGTTCCTTCGACAGCCTTTGATGTGATGGCTTTCGTATTGACCTTGATGATGGAGTCGCGTATTTTTTGGGGTGTTTCATCGAAAATACCTTTTAAAACATGCTCGGTAACGTCTTCCATGCGAATGAGAAAGGTAACTTTCAAATCGCGAGTGGGCAGTTCTTCACTATGCGACATCGCCCAAAATCCGTTGGCGAGATAGTCATGTTCAACGGTTGAATGTTGTTGTATAGCGCCGTATCCGCAATGATGGTTGGTCAACAGAAGTCCTTCCGGTGAAATCAGTCCGCCTGTACATCCGCCGCCAAACATCACGATGGCATCTTTCATGCTGACGGTATTTTCGCTGTAAATGTCTGCGGCAGAGATTTTCATACCCATCTCTTTCATCTGTCGCTCGTTGAACTGTCCGAGATAAAGCGGAATCCACATTCCCTCTCCTGCCGCTAAACGTAACGTTGCGCAGAGAAAGGTGATGACAAATAAAATGGTTTTTTTCATAGCTGGTATAATTATTTTATATCCATTTTTTAAAAAAATATTTGCTATCCCAATAATCTTATTTTAATCTTTTCACCTGATTTCACTGCTGCTAAAACTTTTTCGCGGCTTGCAGCCATCACAGATTCAATTTCGGAAACGGTTTTCGGTACAGGTTTCCCAAGTACACGACATCCGGTGTCGGTTATCAATATATCGTCTTCGATACGAATACCGCCGAAACCTTTCATCTTTTCAACGGCATCGAAATTAATAAAATCCATACACAATTTTTCTGTCCGCCATTTATCAATTAAAGCGGGAATAAAATAACATCCCGGCTCGTTGGAGACAACCATTCCTGTTTTCAGTTCCTTGCCAAATCGTAATGACCGATGTCCGGGCAGAGAACTGCGCGGTGTTTTTGTATTGTAACCAACATTATTTTCTCCAAAATTTTCCATGTCGTGAACATCTAAACCCATGGCATGACCCAATCCGTGCGGCATAAAAAGGGCTTGAGCGCCGATTTCTAAAGCAGCATCGGTATTGCCTTTCATCAATCCTGCTGATTTCAAACCTTCAATTAAAGTGCGTGTAGCCAGAAAATGCTGTTCTTGATAGGTTCGACCGGGACAACTGCTTTTAATCACATTCATATTTGCCTCTAAGACAATATTATAGATGTCTTTTTGCAAGGGAGAAAATTTTCCTCCGACTGGAATAGTTCGGGTAATATCGCCGGCATAGTTCATCGTGGTTTCTGCACCGCAGTCGGTTACCATCAGGCGTCCTTCTTCCAATATTTGATGGTGTTTGTGGTTGTGTAGCGTTTCTCCGTTCATGCTCAAGATGACGGGAAAAGAGGTCGGATTTCCTAACGCTAAGGAAATGCCTTCTATAATGCCTGCTATTTCCTGCTCTTTCATTCCCGGATGCGCTAACTGCATGGCAGTCAGTTGCATTTCATAAGTGATGTCAACGGCTTTTTCGATTTCTGCTATCTCAATGGCTTCTTTTATTTCGCGCAGGCTGACGACTGACTCGACTAATTCGATTGAGATATAATTTTTCACTACTTCGGGACGTATTCCCAATAAACGTTCATAAGCCAAATAATGTTCGGGGCGATAGGGTGGTAAGATATGTATTTTTCGTCCTTTTGAAATGGCGTTAATAAGAAAATTTTGTGCCATACACAACTGGTCGGTATGTATAACGCCAACTTGCTGACCTAATTCTTCCATTGAAGGTTGAGGTCCCATCCAGATTATGTCGTCGATATCAAAATCGTTACCGAAAATCCAATCCTGCTCATTATCAATATCCATGATGCCTATCAGAGAAGGAAGTTGTAATCCGAAAAAATACAGAAACGTGCTGTCCTGACGAAAATGATAGGTATTAGCAAAATAATTATATGGGCTTTCCTCGTTGCCAAAAAATAAAGCCACTCCGCTTCCCAACTTTTTTCTTAATGCGGTGCGGCGACTGCTGTAAACTTCTTTATTAAACATTGCTATCTATTTATACTATTGATTATTAATTGACTTTGAAAGGCATTGAGATTTTAGAAAAGTCTTCGTTGGCTTTTACAATTTTCTCTTTCAAATTGTTTTTAAACTGTTTGTATTGTTTAAAGATGCTGCGATTGCCAACGGAGAGTATTTGTACGGCAAGCAGTGCGGCATTTTGTGCTCCGTTGATGGCTACTGTAGCGACCGGTATTCCGGGAGGCATTTGCAAAATTGCCATCATGGCATCTAATCCTTCCAAAGAGGCTTTAATAGGAACTCCAATCACCGGCAACGGCGTCATGGAGGCGATAACACCTGGTAAATGTGCAGCCATTCCTGCGGCTGCAATGATCACTTTGATACCCTTTTTATGTGCATTTTTAGCAAAAACGGATACTTCATCCGGCGTCCTGTGCGCCGAAAGTGCGTTTACTTCAAAAGGGATTTCAAAGTCGTTTAATGTTTTAGCGCACTGTTCCATCACTGTCCAGTCGCTGGTACTTCCCATAATAATACTTACAAGTGGTTTCATCATTTTAACTATTTTGTTATAAAGTTATTAAATATTTCAATTTGTATTTTTTCTGTTTCGTTGTCGAATTATTTCATATAAAATAACGCCGGTGGCTACTGAAACATTGAGCGATGCAATGTCGCCAAAAAGCGGTATCCTTATCGTTTCGTCGCACATTTTCAAATATGCCGGAGAAACACCGTCTTCTTCCGAACCCATTATTAACGCTACAGGTCCCGATATTTCGACTTCGGTATAATTGTTTTTTGCCTTTTCTGTGGCAGCGATTATTCGCAATCCGCTGTTTTTCAGGAAATCTATCGTATCTTTCAAATTATCTTCTCGGCAAACCGGAATGGTATTCAAAGCCCCTGCGGAAGTTTTCACAGCATCACTGTTGATGAGTGCATGTCCTCGCGAAGGAATGATGATGGCATGAACACCGGCACATTCCGCCGTTCGGGCAATAGAACCAAAATTGCGCACATCGGTAATCCTGTCCAATATTAATATAAACGGATATTCACCTTTGCTGTAAATCATTGGCAAAATCTGTTCAATCGGATGATATTCTATGGCAGAAAGACAGGCAATAATTCCTTGATGATTTACTCTTGGGATTTTGTTAAACCATTCATTAGGAACATATTGCATTGGAACTTGCTTTTTTTCACACAAGGTACGCAATTCACCTGCAGATTGCCCTCTTAATGAAGAAGATACAATCACCTTTTCAATTTCCTTATCAGCGAGTAACGCTTCTAAAACAGGATGAATTCCATATATAAAGTTCTCTTTCTTCAATGACGATAGTTTAAAATATGTAATAAGGTTGCAAAGGTACTCTTTTTTGTTGAGATGGTAACATTATAATTAATGAGAACTTGCCAGATTTTAATGGAAACTAATTTAATAAAAAAGTTGGCACGATTTTTGCAAATAATTTCGCTATAGTTTTATTGTATTAATTATTAAAATTTAAAAAAGTAAAACAATGAAAAAAGTATTAGTTTTTTGCACAGTATTGATGTTTACGGCTGTTAATTTTTGTTATGCACAAGCCGAAAAAAGCGCTTCAACAAAGTCTGCTACAAAAAGTCCCAAGGTAGAAACAACAGATCAGGCGAATCATCAAAACCCTTCGTCGGATGTTGTAAAACCGGTAACTCCGGATGTTGATAAACCAATTCCAACTCCACAAGAAAAGAAAAATACGAGAAATAAAAAACAGGAACCGACTAGACGGAATCAAGGAGGTACCCCGGCAGTAGAACCGGCGTCAAATGTTGAACCTGCTCCCAAAGTAGAACCTGCTCCAAGACCAAAGCCACAACCCAAACCAAAACCGGGACCAAATAAAGTGCCTGCTTCCGGTGAAACCCGATGATAGTTTTTTTTATGATGACAACAATTTAAAAAACAAGCTATAACATCACCCAGTCTTGTTCCGCTTGTGCTGAAAAGGCACAAGCGCTTTTTTTCACCCCTTATTAATGTGAAAATGTAAGAATTATTTACTCAGTTCAGATTGATATTATAAAAAAATAGTATTTTTGCAGCTGTTTTTATCAGTAAATAATTAATTATAAATTTAAAAAAGTTTTAAAATGAAAAAAGTAGTATTATTATGCACAGTATTGGTTTTTACAACAGTTTCTTTTTGCTCAGCACAAGTTAAAATTGAGAAAAAACCTGTAAAGGTGGAAGCGCCGAAAGTAGAGGTTAAAACCCCAACTGTAGAAGTTCCAACAGAAGCATTGGATGCTAAAGTTCAATCTTTGGAGGAACAGACAAAAACATTAGAGTCAGCAGCATTAGACAAACTCAATGTAGAATTGAAAGTAGCTGAAGAAGCTATAGAGCAGGCACAAGAGAAATTAGACCAGTCTAAAAAAGAAATTAATAGTAAATTTGAAGCAGGTTTGATAAGCAAAGATGAATTAAAAAAAGGTGAAGAAGAAATCAAACTAATTGAAGAGGATCTTTTTAAAGCAAAGGAAAACTTAAAAAAACAAGTTGAACAAAAAAGTATGGAATTAAAAAGAGAAGAAGACAGATAACAAAAGAAGATTGGGCTAATGCAAGCAAAGTCGTTGAATTTCAACGACTTTTTGTTTTCATTACCAAAATTTGATTCAACAACATTAAATAATGATTAAAGAATGAAAAATATAGAGAGTCTAAAAAGGTTATTCGGGTTAAAATCAATAATTTGTAAAACCTCATTATTGAAGATTGATTATAAATATTGCGGAAAAATACGCACTATCTTTGCAAAAGCGGAATTTCATAACCTTACCGGCAGTATAAAAGACAGGATGGCATGTTATATTTTAAGCGAGTCGTATAAATCGGGCGAGTTGCAACCCGGTATGCACATCATGGAAGCAACCAGTGGTAATACGGGAATTTCGTTTTCAGCCTTAGGCAGAGCGATGGGTCATGAAGTTACTATATTTATGCCGAACTGGATGAGCGCAGAACGCATGAATCTGATAAAAAGTTTTGGCGCAAATATCCGTTTAGTAACGCCGGAAGAAGGTGGTTTTCTGGGCAGCATCCGAATGGCGGAAGAACATAAAAAAGAGAATCCGAACAGTATTTTTCTACCGCGTCAATTCGATAATGTCAGAAATTGTGAAGCACATGCTACGACAACAGGACCTGAAATTGTGGATCAGCTTATTCCATTAGGTTTATTCCCAGATGCTTTTGTGGCAGGTGTTGGAACAGGAGGAACAATTATGGGAGTAGGATATTATCTGCGAAATATCAACAGCCAAGTTAAAATACATCCCCTCGAACCGTCTAACTCACCCACTATGTCAACAGGTTATAAAGTAGGGAAACACCGTATTCAAGGTATATCGGATGAATTTATTCCTTCTATTGTGAAATTGAATGAATTAGATGAAATAGTTCAGGTTGATGATGGTGATTCTATAATTATGGCACAGAAATTAGCACGCACTTTGGGTCTGGGTGTAGGCATTTCATCCGGAGGAAATTTTCTGGGAGCGGTTCAACTGCAAAACAAAATGGGAGACGATGCTGTTGTGGCTACCGTTTTTGCCGACGACAGCAAAAAATATCTGAGTACGGATTATGCAAAAGAAGAGCCCGTAAAAGATGATTTTCTTTCTACCTGTGTTGAATTGCAAAGAGTAACGGTGTTACGATAATGGTTTTATTT
>Ga0209628_10001494_pt1 | contig 15221 bp, 6 predicted proteins | sample TergutCu122P4_FD_187285 | JGI IMG/M metagenome (GOLD analysis project Ga0209628, IMG submission 187285) | Cubitermes ugandensis P4 segment gut microbial communities from Kakamega Forest, Kenya - Cu122 P4 (SPAdes) (version 2) | ecosystem: Host-associated > Arthropoda: Insects > Digestive system >...
CTGGCCATTATCTCCGTAACCGTTCAACTTTGGATATAGGTGTTTTGGGTTATATCGGTATAGTTTAACATAAGGAACACCCTCCCGAAGGTTGGTCCTTTCCTTCTGTGACACCCTGTATAGACTAGGTGTATAGTAGGCTATACTTTCTAGGTTTGTGTAAGTACTCTCTATGACGTTCGCACAATGACGAAATCGCCTAACAACGCATTTCTCACAACGTAACGCCATCGTTAAGCGACGCATATCTGTCTACAATTTATATGATAATAAAGCACACATCAGTAGAGACAAAGTGTTCATATTCTACAGCGATTTATCGCACTTCTGACAATTGAGCGCCGTACTTAGTACGGTTTCCTCCGCCAGATGGTAGTAACGAACTTAAACAAAATGGCATAATTGCGACTATTGTTTTAGCAATGCAAGTAGATTCGTACTGAAAAAGGCAGAATATGGGTGAGAGCGCAGTATCTACCCTCTGGACATATCATCCTTAGAGGTTTACTTGTTCGTGCTCTACACAATACCGAGAACACTCTAGGACCTGAGACATGAAATTGAAGCTCTCTGTCCTGCCACTTCACTTCAGACAATACAAGGAGTATGCTACTCTGTTGCACGTCATTGTCAACAATGTACTGACGCTGTTGGTGGACATTTTGAACATTGCAGACATTAAGGCAAGCAACACAGCTATGGATTAATGTCGGTTGATATGCAAGGTAATAAAATGTGTGTACCTTTATGCGATATTCTCTATTATTTGTTATATGCATACAATGCAGACTCTTGTAAGAATCTAAAGAAGTAGTGGGGCAAAGAGTGCACAAATAAAAGTAGAATGTTAGTTTTGGGGCTCAAAAGCAACATCCTCTGTGAAAACATGAAATATTATAGAATGTTTATTGTGTACGAGCCTTGTATAACACAAATTTGTTTACACTGCAACACATTCTAATTTAATGCGAACTTTTCTTCATATGGTACAACCTGTATTCACGAACGAGGCACTGACAACAAAGTCATGACCGTATAACTGTGTCACTGCCTAATTACGGAAGAGACCGTGCCGTATAAGGCGTATGTCTGAAGCCGCTTATTTGCTGGGATTGTGGGTTTGAACCCCGCAGAGGGCATTGATGTTTGTCTCTTGTGTTTGTTGTGGGTTGTGTAGGTAGCAGCATCTGCGACGACCTAATCACTTGTTCAGAGGAGTCTTACCTTGTGTGTGTGTGTGTGTGTGTGTGTGTGTGTGTGTGCAATTGCGTGTGATCTCGTAACCTCAACAATGAGGCGGCCTCGCTGAGCCGTTTTCGACAGTTTAATACTTACAGAAGTGTGTGATGGTGGTATAAACACTAGGTGGAAGAAATGTCACTGCCTAAAAACAACAGACGGATTAATGACGCTATAAATGGCCTGCATTAGTCCTACATCTGTAGAGTGATAAACAGACATAAACTTTTTAAAAGATAATACCAACAAATGGCCAATTATTTACAAGTGCACTTTCACATATAATCCGCTAAGACTCCGGCATGTTTCGATTTTCTTCATATCATTATCAAGGAGTTTCATTTCAAACAAGCATACGTAATAAGTCATGTGTTATTTGTATTTTATATAAGCCTGTTTGATGTAAACTTTCTGAGGAAAATCTGAAGAAGGTCGAAATTTGTCGGGGTCTTAGTGGATTATATGTGAAAGTATACGTGTTAATACTTGGGCATTTTTCGTGGACCTGGATGGCGCATTCGGTATAGCGACTCGCTAGGGGCTGAACGGTCCGGGGTTAGAATCCCGGTGAGGGCGAGATTTTCCGCACCCGTCCAGACCGGCCCACCCAGCCTCATATACAATGGGTACCGGGTTTTTTCCGGGGGGCAAAGCGGCCGGCGCGTGGTGTTGACCACCTACCCACATATAGCGCCGACGTTAAAAAAAGGGTAGAGCTATATCTCTACTCTACCTCTGGGCCTTCGTAGCCTGTTATAGGGTGAACTTTGCCTATGCCTTTACCTTTCACCTGGGTAACTTTTTGGTAGTATCTATTAAATTGTTCATTAATGCGCGGATATGAATACTAATAAAACGTGAACCTATTTCCTAGAGAGAATACTAAGTAGGTCAACTTCCTAAAGCAAGCTGAGGTTCGCCGTGCATGTAAGGCAACTTGTGCATTACTGCAGTGTGACGCATTGTCTGAAGAGTCTTCAGGCGTTGCCGAGGAATTCTTTGTACTGTAGAGTTGGGTTGTTTCCAAAACTTCTGAGGAGTTTCTCTTACACAAAAAAAAATTCTGATTTTTTTTTTTTGTGTTCTGGTGCTTTTAAGAACATAAAGGATAGGAGAAGTCTGATGTTTGTTTGATGTGGGCGGACAGTACGAGAAATCACTTCCAAAAGTTGGTGACATAAGGAATGACGTACATACATATATACACACACTATACAAGCACACGCTGTATGGTTATTAGGGTCTCAGTTTTAGCTGAACTGAACCAGCGGCGTGTTATATGCAAAATACTAGGCAGTGAACCTTGGATTAATAATGTTTATACCTGACAGTGCACCAGAAGGAAGAAGACAGAAGCACGAAAAACCGATTTTTAAAGAAAAGTGTAAATTAATGCTACGTTTCAATTTGGGTTAAAGATTTTCGCGAATTCATCTAACCATGATCTGTTTATGTTAATTTTTTTTAAGCTACAAATCTGTTGTTACTCTTATCAATTACATATACCGTCTCAAAGGTCACCTCTGACACGCGAAAGGAATTTGCGTGGAACGTAACTTTACAAGACGTGCCGCCATATTTTTATATTAAAACCAAAGTCTTTGACAGTAAGGAGCAGCAAAGAAATATTTAACCTTCAGCGGTGCCGATAGATTGAACTGACTTCCACTTCGCTTGGCGTTCCGTGACATTCCAACTACTGCGCTCGTACCTTCTCGCGCCATCTCACAGCCCTCGAGGTTAGCCTGTTTTTATTATTCTATTTCCGGACTTGGTTGTGATTGTATTGTCTATTTGTAGCAAAGCGCTATTGTGAGTTTGATGCGTGATATTTTGTTTAATCCTCTAGTTTATAAAAACTAAGAAAAACATTTGAGTTGAAAGAAACTGAGATTTTCAAGAAAGGTTTACTGAAATTTACAGACATGATTAAGAAAGGGGTAAAAGCTTCTTGCGTCTGATATTATGAATCAATATTAGAAATACAAATAATATTGTGTCTATCTAAAGTATCCCCACTCCCAGACACCAATTTCGTGACGCATTGTTCTTGCGAGCATATTACAGGCTTCTGTTACAAATTTCTAGCCCTTACGGCACGCAGTCTCAAGAAGGTTCGACATCTCTGTTGTAGGCTATATAAAATTCGTTCGCCACTTCAGTGTTCACCGTCCTTCCACATCTGGTCTGTTATTGGGCGCTAACGTGTTTCTAATTGCTCATAAGAACATGTAGGTTTACATTCCTTTCTTCGTAACCATTAAACACATAACGCGATTCGAACCGGTTTACATAGCAGTAACTAATCAGGCTTGTGTTCTAGAGGCATTTGGGTCGACTATTCTCTGAGAAGGCAGCTGTTTACTGCTCTTTTATGGTATTCATCAATCCTAGACACATGCTGGAAAATACCTTTACTATACCACGAGAACTTCCAAATATTTTGCATTTCGCCAATAATCAGTCATCCAATTGTCTGATGCTATAATCTTCGATATTGATTGCATGGTTAATTTATTCCTGAAATATGCATAGCGCAGTCATTAGTCTATAGGGGATTTGGTAAGACTGCACTGGTATTTGAGAGGACTGTCACAGAAGAACATATATGTACGTATATATATATATATATATATATATATATATATATATATATATAGGACTCAGTTATAACGTTACCAAAGGGATTTGACAATTTGTGTAGTTATAAAAGTGTTATTATAACCGAGGAATAAAATTTGTGTATTAATTTTTATCACAGAATATTTGACTTTGTAGGCAGGTTGTCGCATAAACTGGTGTCGTTATAACAGAATTCGACTGTATATATATTCTTGTGTATATAAGTTCATAAAATTGTCACAACGGCAAAGAAATAGTTTATTTTGAGAATAAACACGTCGAAGAACGGACGCTGTCACTTCTTCTGAAATTTGATGAGCTGATGCACAAGTTAAGGTCTGCTAATAAATCGCGGGAAATATCTAATCCTACAGAGGAGGTCGAAGTTAGAATCGTGTTGTAGCGTCAGTAAAGGGTAGCAGTGACAAACGACATTTGACAGAGTGCCGTAAGGCAGTAGACAGCATGTAACACGGGGACCGGATATCCTGGTTAGAAAATGTCAGAGTAGTACCTCAAATTGTGCCACGACTGCTCCTTCTCCCTTTTATTCCAGATTGTTAGCATGATTGTGCAAATAATATTTAATTGTAGCTGGTATTAAAACATAGAAACCACCTTATTAGAATTCAATACTGTTTGCCTCCACTTAGGGTTTGCAACATAGTTCAATTAGATCATTGCTTAAGTTTCCGTTATCTAACCATATTCAATACAGATGACGATTTTTAATTCTCAATTTATGTGAAAAGCGTAATCACATTCAAAATTATGTATAATTGTTTCAAACCATGCCTGCCATCCGGTGAACACACTCTTCATGCCTTAAATTATTTCTTCAGTCCGAACAATACTTATTCCTTCTCCGTAAATGAGAAAGACTGTGATTTGAAAATTATTATAGAAGTATTACAAAATATTAGGTGCCTTCTCAACCCTCTGAAAACAATAATTAAGAGAACTAAGAGCAAATGAATTGATTCTCGGTATAACTGGGCTCTTTTACATGCAGCGGGAACCGAAGTCAGAAGAAATGTAAAGAAATTGTTTAAATTCGCGACCTTGAAATGGCTTAAAAATTATAAATATTAAACACGATTAAGGTCTTCTCTGATCTGACGCTGTGTGTTATATATCAGTTGTATTATATAAATTGTCCACTAAAATGTATAGTGGAACAAAAGTAGAATGGTTTAGATACGATTCATTAAGTACTCATAGGCAGCAGGTCATAATACAACAGACTGAGTTTCTACTCAAAATGTTTTAGATAGGGGGCATTTTTATTTTCAATAAGAAAATTATGCTTGATTTTATGCATAATGTACAGAAAGGTTGATATGTGAATGATTCCATATGTAGAGAATATGTAGAATAGGGGAGCAAATAAATAAAATACATATTATCTGTGTTTCCTTCGTTGGAAATACATACGGCAGAACTCCACTCACAGTGCGCTTGGTGCTGTACATTGCACCGATCTCATTTGTGTTGTTAGTTGACCTTTCACTTTGTATTCACACCGTCGTTCTTACGCGTACCGGCAACACAAGTCAGTAAAAAATACCAACTATTATGCAAAATTTAATAAAAAGGACATCGATACACTCTCCTTACTAATTTTGGTTTTTTATACTTTTTGCCGCAAAAATTTGAAAGCTACAGTTATGACAAAAAATACAAATATATTACAATACGACATATAAAAAAGTTCAGCAAATTAGATCATGTCTAATGGTTGTTACTGACTTCAGAATTAAGTAAAATGTTGTTAGTAATGAAACTTAAGTTTACTTCAGTAATAAGAGTAATACATAGGAAGTGAGGCAAAAGTTCTGTTTATGACAGATATAATTTCGCTATGTTTAAACAAATAAGAAAATGGTATACGTTAAACATAATTTGTACCTACTACGTTGCTACAGACGTTTGCATATCAAAATTAAAACTAAGTTCTATAAAAAGCTTTTGAGATACTGACGCATTATTGAAGTGTACTGATAGAGTGTTTTAGTTACGGTAAACATGTGAGCCCTAGTTTTATAAAAATGGCACGAAAATAGCTGTTTGTTCTTTCTACGTTAATGAAATTGTGCCTGAAAACGGCTTGCTTAAATAGAAAGGTTCAACACTATTACTAATGATGAAGCATAAATTATGGTTGCGTCGACAGGACTCTGTGTTTATGTTATTAATCATCTTGCCTCTCGACGTAAAATTGTCTGAACTAATGACAGGACCGTTAAACATAGCACAAGTAAATAAACAAGAATCATATTCAAAGTTATGTAGACCTGTTGTGTTGACGTAAATACTGCGGATGTAAGCGGTGTTTGTTCTGTGTCTTGTGCTAGACCGTCGCTGCGATTCTAAGAAATTCATTCCATTAGAGTGGACACGAAACTAACGCATTCCAACACAATGGTTACTGTAGACTATGTAAATCATGATTTAACATTTAAAAGCTGAATTTTGCTTCTAGTGTGTATTTAGGTCGGTACGTTTTTTGGAGTCTCGCCGTAAAAATATTTTAGCTAAGCTGGAAAAACGAAAACAATCTTTTCTTTATCCGCTGTTGAAAACTGAATAGATTTTATAGAAATGTGAACGAAATTTTCTAAGAGTACATGGAACATTGTCCGTAGTTCGCCAATTTTTATTTAGTCTAAAATGAAGAAATAAATAATTGAGAGAATAAATAATATTGCGAGAGTTGAAACTGTGTAATGAATTTTAATTAAAATGGAACTGCTCGTGGTTTAGGCTTGTATTTCGCACGTGGAGACTTTCGTAACAATAGGCAACAGTGTTTCGACAACTGTTGTCCTAGTGTGTCTTCTCCATGGTAGATATTGATGGATGAAGTCGTTCACCATACCAATATCTAACAAGGCCGAAGTCTGTTGAAAAAAATTTGGAGCATTGGCAAGAAAATTAACATTTTAAAGTCTAGAGGTTTCTTTACGTACCACCAGGGTTAACGTTCAAAAATTCTACATTGTGCTCGCTTCGCGTTGATTGTTTTGTACGGATCTCAGAACAAACAGCGACTTCCGCTTTGTACATCATTAACTGACTGGTTTTTATAAACGTGGTGTAAAGTGTTTACTGCGCCGTACGGACTGATTTCTTATGTAAGGCAGATTACTTTTAGTTTTTGAAAGGTTAATTTGTGCTCATACGTTGCGATCAACGACTTCGTATGCATTGAGCAGTTCTTGAGCAAACGACTTATAATTTTGAGTTTTGAAGCTCCCAGAGGAATTTAGAATCACGCTCTAAATAATATGCAGGCAGCTCTTAAAAATTCACTTACAGTTCTTGCTACGCCAATCTTCGGAAATTTCTGTTTAAAGTAGAGAAACCCACTGCCATTTTTATCCTTAGCCTTAACAAATTTGTCAGTTCGGTTGGGTCATGTGTATTGCTGATAGGAAAACTTCATCCTTGAGAAGTGACGGGCGCATCTGTTTTTTGCTCTCGAAGCAGAATTTTTGAAGGGTCTATTATCTTTCCGAGTAAAGACTTTCTGTGCTTGACTGTCTCATTTACAGAGGAAACAACGGAATTTTTTAGTTTTGTGAACCACTGAGACGTACGACTACATTCAGGTTTCCACAGATATTCGAAGTATGTTTATCATACAAGAACGTTTGTGCTGTCGTGCGATTCCTTCACGTGAAACGCTCGTACTGTTGGAAATGATGGGTGCTTATTTTCGTTGTGGAGGAACACAGCTTTCCAACGGCTTGGACAATCGACATATAAGCGCCATTTTTTTTGGGGGGATTATGTATTTTGGTCAAGTGCTTTTGCGAGACAGTCCATATTATATTACACCGTCTTCCAAAAAATATTTTAAGGCTTGCGTAACAAAGGTTTAATGGCGCCTGTTTGTAGAAAGTTCTAATATTTCAACCTACAAGTCAAAAGCTGCAATCTATATTTTGACGTATTTATATTACTGACGACACAGCGCACATTTGCTTGGGATATTAAATGATGATTTGTCAGTGACCAGAATGGTTCAGTAAGTGTATCTAAGTCCTGTAGATTATTCGTCGGTACATCATGAATTACGTCATTGCATTTATGGCACTTTTGTTTCCGTAGTCTAGATTCCACGCTTTCTGTAGCCTTGGTATTGAAAACTCCTCGTGGTGTAACATAGGGCTAAAGGCTGACGGCAATTTTGCATGTTGTGTCTTGGGCTTCAACTATGTAGTCACGCCAAATAGCCTTTACCGAGACAGTACTCATGTTGTGTCTCGGTACAGCAGCTTAGGATATTTTACAAGCATAAATAGCGGTCTCTTAAACGTTCCTACGCCTTTTCACATGATAGGAACAGCGAAGAGCATTAACAATATCAATACAACGAGCCTGTGAGAAATTTTCAACACGAAATGCGAGAGGCCTAACTTGTGTTTTGATCCCATATTTCACATTATTCTCGTGTTCTGGCGTGTCTGTGTGAATGAAACACATGCATGTCCTCCGGATGATAGATGAATAAATATGGAATATTCATCAGACAAACACTACCCAGCAAATGAAGAAAATCTTTAATAAAATACACATATATATTCAGAGAAATCATTTGACACATGGTGGTCACCATGCCAGGTATGGCAGACTGAATACGTATGGACCTGCAGACATGGCGTGCAGAATCTTTCCTCTTCTAATTCATATCCCACATAATTTTCAGACGTGAGACACTAAAAGACTTTGTATAAATACATACCAACTCCCTCGGCGCCATATTCTGGAAAACTTGTATAAACAGATAACTCAACATCCATCCTGTTTTCGAAAACGTTATTGAATTATTTTGTTTTCTTAAACATAATTTGTTTTGCTGTCTTTGTACTATAGACACAATCTGTTTCCTGTAAGGCAGGAGTTTCATTTTTAAATATACATCGTGGATTAATTTATAGCTACTAAAGTTTAATGCATTTGACCCTTTAACGTCGTCTTTGGTGGGGGCGCGGTGCTGTCCTGTGCTAGGTACGTCTTGCTTTCCGTCTGTACAGCCATCTCAAAAATCTGTTTTCAGCCTCACAAATATATTAATTTTTCCTGACAATTTGTCTCAGATTAATCATCTCACTTGCTCATACTTTTGAATCTATTAAAACTAATGGTGTGCCTGTTGAAAATTCAGTAAGAAAAGTTAACAATTTACGTACGTCTCTACAAAGACAGAATAAGCTTCCCTGCCTAACAGACATAAGCACGTCTTCCACTGCCATAATATTTATGCTGTTCAGTCCCAGAATAAATCCATTATGAGACCGGTGTGTGTGTGTGTGTGTGTGTGTGTGTGTGTGTGTGTGTGGGGTAGAGGCAAGTGTGTGACTTCCACAGTTACACGACTCCCGGTGATGATTAGTGCGGTTTGGTCTGTTACGATAAATATAATTTTAGGGCCACACACGCTGTTTAGCCCAGTCCATAATATTATTCTTTAATTTTTAACATTGCTATATGGCGCTCAGTCTAAGGACAATCTCCTAGGAAATTTTGTACATAATGGTAATTTGAGTATTTATACTTAACGTGGTGAACCAAAAGCACATTGATGACATACACTTTAACATATATTATTAATCACCCACATGTTTCGGTCGCCTCTGCGACCTTCATCAGGTTACTATTACAAGAATAATGATAAAATATAAACACATTGCGAAGTTACTTAATTAAAACCACTTGATATTACAGTGATTATCTGAGGCGCTCCCTGTGGTTGTAAAATGTCAGATTATGAAAAAAAGATGTCTATACAGGATCGGCTTTAGCTAAAGCAATGAGAGCGCTTAAGATAATTGCGGTAACATCAATTGGTTTTGGTTTTGCAACTTGATAGTTTGTTTACATTTTATCAGTATTCTTGTAGAGCACACTGATAATGGCCACAGAGGCGAACGAAACATTCATGTGATTAATGGAATTTGTTAAAACATATTTTGCTAGTATTCGTTTGTTGGTTCACTGCATAAAAGTAAATACTCCTTTATTGCACGAACATGGAACACATTACGGTAATTTGATTCTCTCTCGAGCTGGTGTACTTCATTTATGTATTTCACTGTTTAGGTTTTTGGAATTTTTCCGATTTGACAAATCGCTGATGAATTAACAATTTTTCGTAACCAATACAATTAATCAAATTGAGATTACCGCATTATTAAACGGACTTCAAACACACCCTCTGGCAATATTTTGTGCCCACAGGATTTTGTTTCTCGTTATATTTTCATAAAAACATAATATATGTTTGTTAAGGATATCCCAAGGTTTTTTTTCTGTCTCCAGTGAAATTGTGTTTCGGGGGGTTAGGATAAATAGCTGTTTGAGGAGCGAATCTGTATTATGATGCTGTGAATCTGGACAGTCTATCAGAGAAAACGTGTGAACCAGTTCCACTTACTGCAGATGCTGACGTATTGAACAGCTGTAAGTTGTCTGTGAAGACTGTCTCTCTCACACCACATTGTTAGTGATCTAAACATGGAGTTTGTAGCAGCAGTTTTCGTGCTATAGGGTTTTATTAGTCGTAGGCGGTGAATGTATTATTTATCACGTCCATATCGAACTAGTCAAGTGACCATTACCAAAACAAGTCTAGACTTTTTTCCAAACAGTAAAGCCTAGCAAACTGAACGCGGTCCAAACAGATAGCGCAACGGCAGGTTGTTAGAAAGAAATGTTGCGTGATTTAAAAGTAAATTATTTTATTTGTAGGCAGATGTCGACAAATATTATAAAGGCTAAAATATTAATTCCAGAACCTCTGTTGCTGTCATTTTATTGTATTATTAGAAGTAAATGAGGGTTTCATTTGGTGTCCACAGAAAAGAATGGCAAACCGAAAAGTAGATTATAATATACTGTTATTGTGTACTTTGCTGATTTGATTGGATGCTGTACAGAATTTAAGCCTTAGATGAGAGAATGATATTAAAATTGTCAACTAAATGAGATATCTGAAATGGATTAAAGCATGTGAGTTTTGAGGTTCATACAACAGTAAATGTAAAGGCTGCTGTTTTCTTGGATGTGATACTGCCTGTAGGCCAATGGGTTGGTGGAAGCACACCGAAATTTCAGCTCTGAATTGCTTTGTAGTAGCCGTGAGTTACAATCGCAATTATACCCTTAAGACTGAAAGAAAGAAGCAGGGGATTTCTAGGCCAACTAAGGGACGGTCATCACCTTGGTTATGTTTCTGAGTACTATGAAACTTACATAACGCGGTAGTCTGTAATCAGCACTCTTCTCTTAATCATGTTCAATGCCATTGCAATCTTCAGAAACGATTTTATAGAAATTAAGACCCCCTCTCTTTTAGGCATGTTCCCAAAATTAAGAAAAGCGACCACAGGATTCGTCATGTCTGTCCTTCTGTCCATCCGCCTGTCCGTCTGTCCGCATGTAACAACTTTGCCACAACTGGACGGATGTTTATTAAATTTGATGTTTGAGTACTTTTAAAAAATCTGTCGAGAAAATTTGAGTTTAATTAAAATCTGACAAGAATAACGGGCACTTTGTATGAAGACCTATGTGCACTTTTGACCATATCTCGCTAAATTCTTCTTATAATGAAAATTATTTTAGACAAAATTTGTAGGGAAAATCAAAACCACACATTTTATATTCAATAATGTTTTTCGAAAATAGTGCTATTTATGAGATAATTTGAAAAAATATTGTGGAGCGTGGCAGGGCACAGATGACAATATGGCGCATGCGCATTGTATGCTGCATATGTGAGGCTACACATACACACTCAGATTATGCAATACGTATTGCTTGCCACTGGAACAATGGTTGCATGAACGCGCCTCAGTGTTACGTTATACGTACATTCCCCTTGTACTTTATTATCTCTTACAGACATATCGGCCATAGTGTCATAATAATAATAATAATAATAATAATAATAATAATAATAATTTAGAATGTAGTCGGTATATCGACTCTCTACGGGTTGGACCGTCCGGGGGTCGAATCCCGGTGGGGTCGAGATTCTTCGTAAACCAGTCCTGGGACCCAACCAGCCTTATATACGTACAATAGACAGTGAAACTGCGACAGTGTTGCTTTAACCACCCCCATTTAGAGCTGAGTTTAATGAAAGAGAAGAGCTGTAGGACTGCTATCCTTCTGTGCCTTCATGGCTGGTTATATGATGAACTTTACTTTAGTTTAATAAATTAGAACAACAATAATAGAGGCTAACAATTATCTACTGTACGTATATAGACGCATTATGCATGATGTGAGTGCGTCACATCACGGTTACCTGTGAGGTATGCGTTTAAGCCGAATAAACAGTTAAAATAGAGCATTTAACACATAACCAGTGTGTTCTTTGTGAGGTATGATCTGTGGCTGAAGTAATTTTTGAGCATCAAACGTGTAATTCCACTTATCACAACGAGATGTCAGCATTCAGGTAGACGAAATTAGCGCTTGGTTTGCTCTAAAAATAAACAAAACCCATAAAAGATGCACTATAACTGTGTTGCTGTTATCTATTGTTATAAGCTTAATTATAATCTAATTATGCTTGTGTAGCGTCTCTTCCATTTACACATTTCTAGAAGGTTATACGAAGCTGAGTTCTCGCTGTCCGAGTTAACCTCATCCAAGACTTCCTGCGTTATTAAAAGTTTCCTCTGTACCCCATGGTTTATGAAAGGTGTCTTTAAATATAGCACGTTCATGACACGAGCTGTAAGGTTATCGCGGCCATGACTAGAATTTCTAACATCCTCTTGTCTGACACATATTCAACTACGGTCACCTCCTGTGTTCAGTGTAGAAGTGAGAACACTTCCCCGAAACGTAGGTAATTAAGTAGAATGATATACAGTGTCACTTCCCGTAACACAGTAAACTTTACTTTAACTTTATACTTCACCGTACAGTGTCTTTGTTTCTCTACTTTTAATGTAAAATGAACATTCAATTCAAAATCCCCTAATCAATAACCATTGAATTGTTCAACAGTTTCTTACAACTTCGAAGCTTAAGGATAGAAATGTAGGTATACATAAATATTTTGAGTGCCTGCGATTAGTTTCAGTGCCAGAAAGTAGAATTTATATTTGAAGTCGCTTGTTGGCTTCAGACAGAAAGCTGGGCACAGCTAATACGCTTGTTTACTGTCATAAAGGTAAAACAATACCTATACAGGTCTGGACAGACCGTTAGGATTCCAGGAGGTTGAGGCTCCTAGAATTTAGTTGGCAAGGTTGTTAGCCCTAGTATCGGCCGCCTTTACCCCCAGGAGATATCCCTGGTACTCATTTCTGTTACGAGTAAAATACTAAGTCGACCCGAGATCCATAGGGCGGCCCAATCGGTAATTGAACCCGAGACCTTCCGGCTTGTAGCGCGGTGCCTCAACCAACTGCGCCACCATGTGTTCCTTTTACTAGAGTAGGCTTCTTAATAGAGAAATTCTGTTTTGTCAGCCCAAATTAAGAAACTTGCTCCTTTTTAAAATATCTTGGATTCAGGACATTTAGATTACATACTGAAATTACTTTCTTTCTTTCTTTGTACTTTGTCCGTGGTCTTCTTTCAGTATAGTGCTACGTTGAAAGTTAGAAGACGGACGGAGCCAAATGAAAGAAGATCACGTGAGTTAGCCACATTCCGTAGTAAGAGCCATATGGAAATGTAGATTACAGTTGCAGGGAACACGAAGGAATTTGGAGTAAGACATTTGGAAGTGTAATTGCCTAATAAGTAGGAGGAGAGAAAGAGGGAAATTTTGACCTTTAGGTTGGTGTTTGTTATGTGCTCTAACCGGATCGCTGCCAGTACTGGCCTCTAAAACAAGGAGCAAGTTCGTAACTTAGAGCGCCCCACAAATTGATAATTGTTTCCATCAACACACTCTCTGTGCCCCCTTCAGGCTGTTAATAACACAGAGGTTGGTGACAAGGAGTAGCAAGGACCACGTTAATGTCACAACCCTTCTGCTTTGTGGTAGAACCTAACTACTGATACGAATCTGCCTGTCTTAGGTACTGGAGGAAGACCTACGTTCCCTTATGACGCTCGTGCAGAATAGCGATTTTTGCAGGCTTATTGAGTCAGTTCTATTTTTGTACATTATTTGAAACAGTGTCAGCAGGGTCACTGTGCTGAACTTTATTTCAGAATTTTAACGAGTTTATTAGGAGAGCCACTGCATGATACTTTTATAGAGTACAGCAGAGCCACTGAATGGCATATTTTTGCAGAGTGTTCGATTGCTAGGAGGGTCAGTGAGTAACACATATTTGCAGAGTAGTAGAGAGATATTTGGCAGAACCAGTGAGTGGAAAATTTTTGCAGAATATCAGTAGTTATCAGGATCAATGACACATTTTAGCAGAGTAGTAGATTGTTAGCTGAGCCACTGAGTGGTACATTTTTGCAGAGTATTAGACTGTTAGCAGAGCCACTGAATGATACTTCGCAGAGTATTGCAGATGTTGTTAGGAGAACTGCTGAACGATAATTATGCGGAATATCAGGGAGATTGTTAACAGAGCCACAGAGCGATAGGTCACAGATTATTAGAGGGATGTTTTGGTGGATTACTGGATGTTACTCTTCAGCAGAGTATTGGAGACTTTTTTAGGGCCATCGAGATACGTAATTTTGCAGAGTATTAAATGGTTTGTAGCGGTTTAGAGTAAAACTCTGGCAGAATAGCTGCGAGATCCGTTGCCGCGCAACTGAGCGTCTGTCAGCTTATTAATTAGGACCCTTGGTCTGTAGCTAGTTGTTACGTGTGACTATTATTCCTGTAACTTAGGAGCCGAGGTAGCGTGGTCGGTATAGTGAGTAGGCTACGTGTTAGACCTCCCCTTTTCGATTTCCGGTAGGTGCAAGACATTTTTCTCTTCTCCCGAAACGTCCAGAAGAGCTCATGGGTCCACCCAGCCTCCTATTCAATGGGTACCGGTGTCATTTCCGGGCAGTGAAGAGGCTAGGCAGTGAAGTTGTCCACTCACCTCTCTCTATTTTGAGGTTAAGAAAGAGTGGAGCTATACTTATACGCCCCCCTCCACACGACTTCACTGAGTGGACAGGGAAAATATTTGTAAATTAATGCCTGTGCGATTCGTTGGAATTGTCACAAACGATATATGTACGTCCCTCAGGACCAACGAGGTGTGTAGATCACGAATAACCCATTTGAACTCTGTACTTCAAGTGCAAATTTGTCTTTTCGCATTATCAGTTTTGCTAATTGCCAAACTTCATGCACTAGATGAATATGTGCTGAGAAGAAATATACATATATATATATATATATATATATATATATATATATATCTGTG
>Ga0209628_10001495_pt1 | contig 15220 bp, 14 predicted proteins | sample TergutCu122P4_FD_187285 | JGI IMG/M metagenome (GOLD analysis project Ga0209628, IMG submission 187285) | Cubitermes ugandensis P4 segment gut microbial communities from Kakamega Forest, Kenya - Cu122 P4 (SPAdes) (version 2) | ecosystem: Host-associated > Arthropoda: Insects > Digestive system...
AAACAGGTCTATAACTTCGCCGCCTGTTAAATTGGGCCATAAATTCACGTCGCCCGGGACATACGCGATTTTCTTGTGGATTTCAACCGCGTCTTTCCACGCGTCCATCCCGAATACTTTCGCGTATCCTTCCGAAGATTGAAGAATGCCCAGCAATACGCGGATCGTGGTTGTCTTGCCCGCTCCGTTCGGTCCGATATACCCAAACACTTCGCCTTCGTTCACTTCTAAGTCGATACCGTCCAAAGCTGTAAATTTGCCGAATTTTTTGACTAAGTTTTTGATTTCGATAACTGCCATATAATATAACGCCTCCTCAGGTCTAATTATGAATCTTTATGTTATCAATATAATGTTATACAACGATAATCGGTATTTGTCAATAGGATAAAGAGATTATTTTAAAATAATTTGACACATAATCAAAAATATGCTATAATATATGAAATAATATATGTTAAAATACAAGATATAGTAAATAACAAGATTGGGAATCAATTTATGATTATTTTAGGAATAGACCCCGGACTTGCGATCGTCGGGTTCGGCGTGTTAAAACATGAAAAAAACAAATTTACGACAATAGATTACGGCGCAATAACAACCCCGGCGCATATTCCCGTACACGAACGGCTTTTGATGATATATAACGATATGCAGAAACTGATAAACAAATATAACCCCGACGACCTTGCAATAGAAGAATTATTTTATAACACGAACCAGAAAACCGTTATTTCAGTATGTGAGGCAAGAGGGGTTATTTTATTGTCCGCATATCAAAAAGGCATCCGTATAAACGAATACACGCCATTGCAAGTCAAGCAGTCTGTCGTAGGTTACGGCCGCGCGGAAAAGATTCAGGTTCAGACGATGGTCAAGAATATACTCAAGCTCGACAAAATCCCCAAGCCCGACGACGCCGCCGACGCTGTGGCGATCGCAATCTGCCACGCTCACTCGAAGTCGACGAACACGCTGTTTCATTTGCTGAACAGTCAGCAGAAATAGATTTTATAAATTAGGATGTGATAAAATTGAATTTAAAAGATACAAGCCAGCCGCTTGACAATTCGCAAATAAATTTATTTGAAGATAATGAATCAAAATTTAAATTATTCGAAACTGCTAAAATTATTAACAAAAAAAATATATCTTTCGATTTACATAGCATAGCTAATCAAATATTTGAAGCTGATTGTCTCGAAAAAATGCAAGATATTCCGGATAAATCAATCGACATGATACTTTGTGATTTGCCTTACGGGATCACTCAAAATGCTTGGGACAGCTATATTCCGCTTGATTCGCTTTGGAAACATTATTTGCGGATTATAAAAAATAATGGCGTAATTGCATTGACCTCTCACGGAGTGTTTACTGCAAAACTTATATTAAGCCAAGAAAAATTGTTTAAATATAAATGGGTTTGGGAAAAATCTAAGCCGACTAATTTTTTAAACGCAAAAAAACAACCGTTACGTAAGTATGAGGACATTTGCATTTTTTACAAGTGTCAGCCGTCGTATAATCCACAAATGATACAAGGCATGGCTTATGATAAAGGCGTGAGAAAAAATCAACTTAGCGGTTGTTACGGCGATTTTGAACCCGTAAAAGTATCAAGCGATGGGGAGCGTTATCCGACAGATATTATATATATCAAGACGGCGGAATCCGAAGGAAAAGTCGTGCATCCCACGCAAAAGCCTGTAGAATTAGGACGTTATCTTATTCGTACCTATACGAATCCCGGCGATATTGTTCTTGATAACACTTGCGGGAGCGGATCTTTTTTAGTAGCGGCGTTAATCGAAGGCAGAAATTTTATCGGTATTGAAAAAAACGAAAATGTTGCTTTATTCAAAAACGGTGAAATTGATTATATTGAAGTCTCGAAAAAGAGGCTTAAAGAAGCATGGGAAAACCTTTCCGTCGATTATAGGCAAAATTTATATATAAGTTCGCTTATAGAATCTTTTATGGGGGAAAGTATAAATGATTTTGTATATAAAAAGTGAAATGGGAATTTGGGTAAAAACCAAAGAATGGTCGCAAACTTCGCATATCAAAACACGCTCGGATGTTACGGTTTATAAATCCGACTGGGAAAAATTGATTGAGGAAATACTGTTTGAACTCAATGAATTTTTAATTTCGGGAAAGTTACGTTCGTTAAAACTTAGCGATATTATTTCAGATTCCATTTTTATTGAAATTATATCCCGCAATAAAACCTTCACGGCTGAATATCTCAAAAGTAAAAGTATAAAAAATACAACGATTAAATCTTATATTTCCCAATGGTGGAAAAACATGGAAAAGGAATATAAATTTGACGAAAATGATCCGTTTTTAGCGTATTCAAAATTTATACTTTTAAATTGGATAAATAAATTTACTTTTGCTCATTTAATCAAAAGGAACCATAATCCTGCGGTATTGGTTGAAACAATAACAGAAGAAAGAACTCAATAAATTAACAGAATATGAGGTTTCACAAATCGTTGATTCTATCAAGCTAAAAAAAGATATTTCACCCGAATTATTATCATTATAAATTTAATACGATCAACCAAATAGAAGATGTTCTAAACATGAATATTGCTTTAAATTCGCTTTTTTATAATATCGGCTGGCTTCCGAAAATAAATAAAATCTTATGTAATATTACTGATTTATTTGAAGTCTTTCGCGGTATGAAAACAGGACAAGACGAAATTTATTATTTGCAAAAAGCTTCAGATGTTGACGCTGAATATGTTGGCCGAATTCTACGAAGCGCAAAAACCTGTGAATATCTGACTGCAAAACCGGATACATATTCATTTATTTGCGATAAATCAATCGAAGAATTAAATAAACTTGGTCACACAAAAACGTTTGAGTGGATCAACAAATTTAAAGACCATATAAACCAATCAGTCCCGAACAAAACGACATTTTGGAAAAATCTCGGCAATGGCAGTTTTTCCGGGAGCGATAAAATCAGGTTATTTACAGGAATGAATCCTGAGCGCAGAATATTTTACGGCTTGCTTGAAGAGCCTGCTCAAATTAATCAACGGGCGATAGGATTTAAGCCTTTAAGCGACGATGTAAATATCGAACTTTGTCACGTGCTTTTAAATTCCGTTTTGGGAATATTTTATACGGAAGCGACAGGGTTTCCGAAAGGATTAGGCGCTTTGGATAATTGCGCCGAAAATGTAAAGAAAATTAAAATGCTTAACCCGAAACTTTTATCACAGAAACAGATAAATACAATTATAGAAACTTTTATGCCGCTTTTGAACAGAAAAATTATGACGACTTTTCAGGAATTTGAACAGCCGGACAGAATGTTATTTGAAAAAACCGTTGCTGAATGTTTCGGTTATAGCGATTATTTTGAATATATAAAAAGTTCCGTATTTGAAATGCAAAGAGTACGGTTGAGTGTAAAAAAATAAAAATAGAAGGAGAAATATAAAAAATGTATTACCACATAGAGGGCATACTGGCCTACAAAGACGCGGTTTTATGCGTCATAGACTGCGCGGGGGTCGGCTATAAATTAAACATAAGCACCACTACTTTTTTAAGGCTTCCCGAAATCGGCAGAAAAGTAAAACTGTTCACGCATTTGGTGGTGAAAGAAGATGCCCTTGATTTGCTGGGTTTCTGCGATTTATCCGAAAAAAGCGCGTTTGTAATGCTTACGTCTGTTTCGGGCATAGGGGCGAAAACCGCGATGTCGGTGCTGTCCGTTCTGACCCCGGAAAGGTTCGCTTTTGCCGTAGCTTCGGGGGATTATAAAGAAATTTCTATGGCTCACGGGGTAAGCGCGAAAACGGCGCAAAAGATCATACTCGAACTCAAAGACAAGATCAGCAAAGAACTTGGGGAATCGACAAAATCAGGCGCGGGCGTCAGTCTGGCGGATGTTGCGCCGGCTGTGGGAAATATCAGGGGCGACGCGATCAACGCGCTTATCGTTCTCGGATATTCAAGAAATGAGGCAAACGACGCCTTAAAAAACGTGGATCTGTCAAAACCGCTTGAAGAGATCATCAAACTTTCGCTCAGGAATTTGATGAAAAATTAAATATTGATGAATTAAATAAATTGATAAGATAGGAAAAATAATTATGGAAAAGAATAAAATGAATGAATATAATGATAATGACGGCGCTGCGGATCCATACGAAAACGCGATTTATGTGCGGAGTAAAATCGGGGAGAGCCATCAGGAATACGACGAAAACGGGACCCGGATCATTTCGACGAAATATCAGGAAGACGACAGTAATGCCGATCTTTCCCTCAGGCCGAAAACGATGAGCGAATATATCGGCCAGGATAAAGTAAAAGAAAAATTGAATATCTCGATCAGCGCGGCGAAAAGCAGGGACGAAAGTTTGGATCATGTTTTATTATACGGGCCTCCCGGCCTCGGCAAAACGACCCTTGCGACTATTATTGCCAACGAAATGGGCGTCGGCATGCGTGAAACGGCGGGCCCCGCGATTGAAAGGCAGGGGGATTTGGTCGCGATCCTGACAAGCTTATCCGACGGGGACGTATTGTTTATCGACGAAATCCACAGGCTGTCGAGAATTATCGAAGAAGTTTTGTATTCCGCTATGGAGGATTTTAAAGTCGATATCATCATCGGCAAAGGGCCGTCCGCGCAAAGCATTCCCCTCACTTTGCAAAAATTCACCCTCGTCGGCGCAACGACAAGATCAGGGCAGCTCTCCGCGCCCCTCCGCGACCGGTTCGGCATCATCGAAAGGCTGGATATGTACACGACCGAGCAGCTTTCGATCATAGTCAAGCGGAGCGCGTCGATCCTGGGTATAGAAATAGACGAGAGCGGGGCGTTTGAAATCGCATCGAGGTCACGCGGAACGCCGCGTATCGCGAACAGGATACTAAAAAGAGTGCGCGACTACGCGCAGGTCAAAGGACGCGGGATCATCGACAAAGACATAGCCGACAAGGCTTTGACTATGCATGAAATAGACAAACTCGGGCTTGATTCTATGGACAGGCGCATGCTTGAAGCCATCATCAAATTTTTCGACGGCGGGCCTGTCGGCCTCGACACCCTCGCCGCGACGATAAACGAAGAAGCGGTGACGATAGAGGACGTGTACGAGCCGTTTTTGATGCAGATCGGGTTTTTAAACAAGACTCCCCGCGGCAGGTGCGCGACAAGGCGGGCGTACGAGCATTTGGGGATCGAATACAGGCCGGTCAATAACTGGCAGCTGTCGCTGATCGACGATATGGACGACGATAAGCTATAATAAAAATAAATATAAATAATTTAGGAGGGCAAACTATAAAATAAATGGGAAAATATTTCGGTACGGACGGAGTGAGGGGCGCGGCAAATGAAGATTTGACCGCGGATTTGGCATATAAAATCGGACTTTCAACTTCGAACGTTTTAATCAATAATATAAATATATACAAAAAGCCGAAAATTATTATCGGCAGGGATACGAGAATATCGGGAAGCATGTTTGAATCCGCGATAGCGGCGGGAATTTGCGCGGGAGGGTGCGACGCGGCGCTCTGCGGAATGGTTCCCACACCCGCGATCGCGTATCTTGTAAGAAAATACAGATTTGACGCGGGAGTGATGATCTCGGCGTCGCATAACCAGGCGTTTGACAACGGCGTAAAAATCTTTAATTCGCATGGATATAAACTATCGGACGAACTCGAAGAAAAAATCGAATATCTGATCGACAATATTCAGGAAGCTGAATTGAAAACCGGCGGGGCTATCGGCGAAGTCACGAAAGATCATAAATTGATAGAGGCATATATCAATCACGTTTCGGCAGCCGTGAAATTGCCATTGTTATATGAATCAACGGCGGGAGCAAGCCCCCGCCCTACAAAAGGTTTGCATATCTTAATCGACTGCGCGAACGGTTCGGCGTCTGAAACGGCGGGAAAGATTTTTGACGGTGAAAAAGTTTCTTACAGTATAATCAATTCAGACCCGAACGGATTAAATATCAACGACGAGTGCGGCTCGACCCACTTGGACGGATTGATCAAACGCATGAAAATGGGCGAATTTGATATTGGGTTCGCATTCGACGGCGACGCGGACAGATGTCTTGCCGTCGACGAAACCGGTGAAATCATCGACGGAGATAAAATCATATGCGCGCTTGCGGAAAATATGATGAAAGAAAACAAACTTAAAAAGCATACTGTGGCAGTCACAAAACTGTCAAATATGGGACTGCACAAATTTTGCGAAAGCAGAAAGATAAACGTCGAGCAGACGGATGTCGGCGACAGGTTTGTCTTGGAGCGCATGCTTGAAAAAGATATAAGTATCGGGGGCGAGCAGTCGGGACATATAATCGTTTCGGACTACGCGACGACGGGCGACGGTCAGATAACGGCTGTTCTGATTCTTGATATACTTAGAAAATACGCAGATAAAAAAGCGAGCGAAATATTCGGCGCTATGAAACAATACCCGCAAGTTATGATTAACGTAAAAGTCGGGGCGAACGATAAAAAAGAAAAAATCATGTCCGACGAAATTGTGCTTGCGGAAGTCGAAAAGATAAAGGATTTGTTAAGCGGCAACGGCAGAATTTTACTCAGGCCGTCGGGGACCGAACCGCTCGTCAGGATTATGACAGAGGGCGAGGATTTGGATGTTATAACGGATTATGCGAGGGAAATAGAAAAAGTTATATTAGAAAGATTATAAAAAATGATATACGAAAAAAACTGGGAAGATTACGCGCTGCTTGACGCGTCTGACGGCAACAGGCTCGAACGCTGGGGAAAATATATTTTGATCAGGCCCGACCCGCAGGCGATATGGTCCGAAAAAACCAGCGATCTTTGGGGAAAAGCCGACGCTGTGTATAAACGTTCAAGCAGCGGCGGCGGTTCGTGGGATTTTAAAACAAAATTGCCGGAAAAATGGACTATAAAATATAAATTATCTGTATGGCGTGCCGAGGGCGTCACGCCCTACATGAATTTTGAAATTTCGCCGATGGGATTCAAACACATGGGCATTTTCCCCGAACAGGCGGCGAACTGGAATTTTATATATGATATTATATGCCGGGGAAATCGCGAATTAAACGTTCTGAATCTTTTCGCGTATACGGGCGGCGCGACGGTTGCGTGTGCGAAAGCGGGAGCAAATGTTTGCCATGTTGACGCGCAGAAAAATATTATAAACATGGCGAAACGAAACGCCGAACTGTCCGGGCTTGAAAACGCGAATATAAGATATATCGCCGACGACTGCGTGAAATTTGTCGCGCGCGAAATACGGCGCGGCAAAAAATATGACGCCGTTATTCTTGATCCGCCGTCGTATGGCAGGGGGACGGGCGGCGAAATGTGGAAAATTGAAAATGACCTGTTTGATTTGCTGAAAATGATGCGGGATATCCTGTCGGACGATCCGCTGTTTGTTCATGTGAATTTATACACGGCGGGGCTTGCGCCGTCATGCGCGGGATATATGCTGTCGCTGATATTTAAAAATAAATTCGGCGGGAATGTAGAATCGGACGAGATCGGCATTTTCACGGAAAGCACAAAAACCCCGTTCCCGTGCGGCGCGTTTTCGCGATGGGCGAGATAATTGATTTATTTTGTAGGGGCGGATATATCCGCCCGTTTTTCATTTGTATTGAAAAAAATCCCCAAAATATTTTTTATAAATTTCATGTTAGATTTCGGCGGTTTAAAACGTATGTATATATAACTGAACAAAATTTATAAAGAGGGGAGCGGATTTTTATTAACATGATTCATGTAAAAGAAATGGGTGCGGATAAAATGAATGATATAAATGAAGTCAGCAATCATTTTTATGATAAATATAATTCGCAAATCCGCGCGATCGTTTCAAGAATTTTAACGAACGCAAATCAAACCCGCGATATTGACGACTGCGTGAATACAGTTTATTTGGAATTGATGGAAAAATTGCAGCAGTACAGCGAAACCCGCGGAAGCATGGCGGCATTTGTCGCAATTATTGCACGGTCAGCCGCGATCGATTATTGCAGGAGCAACATGCGAAAACCCGGCGAACTGATCGGCGACGACATGATCGACTTTTTGGCGGAGCCGATCGAATTTGAAAGCCAAATCGAATTTCAGATGCTTGTCGAATCCATACTCGCAAAATTAAATAAAAGCCAGCGGATTTTATTTACTATGCGATATATATTATTTTATTCGCCGGAAGAAATCGCAAAAGCGTTAAAAATCAGGCGGGGAGCGGTTTATATGCGCTTATCCACTTTAAAAAGAAAAGTCAGGGATTTACTGATCAAAGGAGGTATAAAAATATGAACAGCGGTTATTTCACAGATCATATAAGCGATGAAACTCTCGCAACATTGATTGACGAAACATTAAAATTTGAAAAAGCTAAAAGATCGAAACAGTCAAAATTATATTTAGCGCAAATTATCGCGGCAGTCGCGACAGTCGTACTGGTCGTGGGACTTATCAATTTATTTTCAATTTTTCCGGGAAACGAAATTGAAATCGAACCGGACTACGGTTTATTTCCCAACGCAAAAATAAATATGCCTTCTATTTCGGATTTTACGGATATTATAAAAGAGGCAAAAGATTATTCCCATGTCAGGTTCGGGTCATCAAAAAATATATTGCTTCTCGACATTGAATGGTTTACTTATGAAGAATTTTTGGAATATATAGAAGAACAAATCGATTTTCTTAATAATATAAAAAATTCCGACGCATATATGCAGGCGTCAGATAAAGAAAAAGAGCGCGTCGATAAATGGTTTACGCCGGAATATATTGAAGAAACCCGCAAAAATTACGAAAAGAACGCAAATAAAATAGTAAAAAACGGGTTATGCGTTTCAAAAAACATAAACGGCAAATATCTGCCGTTTCACATTTCTTATTTCAAGCAGGATTCGTATAAATATATTGATCCGGACGGATATTTTATTTTTAAAGTTTATCCGTATATCCCGAATGTATCTTATTACGATGAAAACTACGAATGTTACACGAAAGAGTTTATTAAAGTTTACGATAAAGAAGAATATGAAAATTTATTAAAAAAGATTATCATCCCATACTGTGATAATCTCGCGGAAAGAGGCGTGTTATCGCAGGAAGCTTACGATTATTATACGACGTTGGACCCATTGGATTTATATGTCAACAGATATTTTAATTAAAAACGGTGAAAAATATGATAAAATATAATTTACGGCAACAGGATTATTCTATGAAAGATAAAGAGCCGAACCCGACATTCATAACTGTGGTTTGGGTGTTTCTGACAGTATGTATTATAGCGGGGACGTTTACCGCCGTGTTGGCGACTGTTGGGAAAATCCCCGGCGACAGCGTCGATCCGTTAGAAAAGTTTTACGAAAATGCGGGAGCGTTTGCATATATAACCGTAATGGTTTTGCCGTTAATTTTATATATGGAATTTAAATTTATCATGACTTTACTATGCTGCCACGCTTCCGCCAAGAGCAGCATACACCTCAAACTTCTTGAAGGAACTGCGATGCCCGTGTGTTTTTGCAGGGAAGCGTTCAGGGTATGGCAGACTGTCTTGATCTATTGCGTGCCGATTGCATTGATGTATCTGCCGATATTCTATTTATGTCTAACATCCGGCGCGGGCCCGATCTATATTATAATACTTTTCTTCATGGGTTTTTTTATGGCGTATGACCTGACGCTTGTTTTATATGTGCTGTTTTACAAAATCAAGGACAAAATGGACTATATCTCAATAGACCATCATGTATATTATCTGACGCTGTATAAAAAACCGTATGCGAATACAAGCAAAAAAGCGGCAAAAGAAAATATATAAATATATAAAAGTAAACAGCCAAACGGCCAAACTCACATTAAGGCGGGATTTTATCCTGCCTTCTTATTTTTTGTATTAATTTTAACATAAATTTAACCGTTAAATATATGTTATTTAATATAAATTATGATATAATAGACATTCATATTACACAAACAACTTACACAAACAACGAACGAAATTCGTCGAATGAAAGTCGTTAATTAAATGGAGAAAAATATGTTTAAAGCGGATTACCACATACATTCAAGTAAGTCGTTTGACGCAGATCAAACCACAAGCATAGAATCAATCTATAATATTTCCGCTAAAAGAGGGCTGGACGAGATCATTTTATGCGATCATTACGATGTGAACTGGGTTTTGTCCGGGGAAAATCCCGACATTGATTTCCATGACAGCCTGAATCAAATAAACGAAGCCAAAGAAAAGTATAGAATGAATGAAAACGGACGCGGCTCGCCGATTAAAACAGAATTTCTTTTGGGCATAGAATTGGGACAGCCGAATCAATTTCCCGAAAAAGCCAGCGAAGTCCTCGTGAAATACGATTTCGATTTTATTCTCTGCGGTTTGCATAACGCGCGAAACGAAGAAGATTTTTATTATATCGATTACAAAAACATCAGTATACACAGTCTGATGGGGATTTTCGAAAAATATACGGAAGAACTCTGCGAACTGGCAAATTGGGGAAACTTCCATTCACTCGCGCATATAACGTATCCGTTGAGATACTGCCTGTTAAACCGTTTTCATATCCCGTTGAACAAATATACGGATTTATATAAAAAACTTTTTTCCATACTGATTCACAGAGGCATCGCGCTTGAAGTCAACACATCGGGATTGAGAAAAAAAATAAACCAGCCTTCGCCGCCGTATGCGCTTTTGAAATTATATAAAGAAACAGGCGGGGAACTGATCACACTCGGCTCGGATTCCCACAACGCAACCGATGTTTTCAGCGGGATCCCGTATATTTACGAACGGCTTCAAACGCTTGGGTTTCAATACATAACCACAGTCAGGGATAAAAAATTAGTACAAAGGAAAATCGGGATATGATCATACAAAAAAAAGCGTATGCCAAAATCAATCTATGTCTCAAAATATTGGATAAACTGCCGAACGGCTATCACAATATTTATACCGTAATGCAAAAAATATCCCTTTGTGACGATATAACCATCAATATAAATAACATAAAACCGGATGAGGGACAAAATATAAATATAATTTGTGATAATAGAAACAAACGCAGTTCGTTTAATGTACCCGCAGATAAAACAAACACGGCGTACAAAGCGGCGGAATTATTTTTGGGAATTGCGGGGATTTTTGCCGACATAGAAATCACGATAGACAAAAAAATTCCGGTTCAGGCCGGACTCGGCGGCGGCAGTTCGGACGCCGCTTCCGTTCTTCTGGGATTAAACGAATATTTTGACTTTATGCTGCCCGAAAATAGATTGATCGAGATTGCCGCAAACATCGGCGCGGACGTGCCTTTCTTCGTCCAAAACGCGAACTGCGCGGTTTGCGAGGGTATAGGAGAAATAATCACGCCTATTGATATGGATATAGATATGGATATGGATTTATCGGAATTTTATTGCGCGATCGTAAAACCTGCATATAATATTTCAACGCGGCAGGCATATGAAGATTGGGATCGATTTGCGGAAAATAAATATAACGCGGGCGATAAACACGAATTCCGTTCGCGTCAATCGTCCCTACAAAAATATGGAGACGTAATCAAAAATATCCACAATGATTTTTCCGGCCTTATATTTTCGCAAAACAAAAATTTAAAAGATATAAAAGATTTATTGATAAAATCAGGCGCAGCCGCATGTGAATTAAGCGGCAGCGGTTCGGCTTTGTTCGGGATTTTTGACAATTTAGAATGCGCGCAAAAATGCGGGGATACAGTAAAACAAATGCAGAATATTGAATTTTATGATATATTTCAATTTTTGTATTGACATTACTCCGTTAATATGTTATAATATATAATATAATAGCGATTTTATTTTAATAGCATGGTGGGTGTAGCTCAGTTGGCAGAGCGTCAGGTTGTGGCCCTGGATGTCGCGGATTCGAGTTCCGTCATTCACCCCAACGAAAAATCCGGTGTATTGCGATACATCGGATTTTTTCAGAAATCATAAAAACAATAATATCGGCAATCAGTAAATCATAAAACGAATCAATATCTTTTAAATAACAGGGGGGAATTTTTTATGAAAAAACGGTCGGAAGGATTTTTTGGCTTGCATTTTGATTTTCACGCAGGCGCGGATTGCACGGAAGTAGGCAAAACCGTCACAAATAAAATGATACGCGAAATCATCGAAACATTACATCCGGATTATATCCAGTGCGACTGCAAAGGCCACGCGGGATATTCAAGTTATCAGACAAAAGCAGGCAATCCCGCGCCGGGATTTATAAACGCAAAAGATCCGTTTCGGGATCAGCTTAAAATATGGCGTGAAGTCACAAAAGAATATGATATCCCGTTAGTAATGCACTATTCGGGCGTTTGGGACGCGCGCGCCTTAGAAATCCATCCCGAATGGGGGGCAGTCAATGCGGACGGCTCTGTAAATAAAAATATGGCGTCTACGTTCAAAGGTTACGCCGACGGACTGCTTATTCCCCAACTTATTGAGCTTGCCAATATTTACGGGGTTGACGCGGTTTGGGTGGACGGCGAATGCTGGGCTACCGTACCGGACTTTGACGAAAAAATTTTATTATTGTTCGAAAAAGAATCGGGAATGAAACTGACTAAAAACAGCGGGGGCAATTATGATAAACAGTCCAAAGAATACAGGGGATTTCTGGATTTTTGCAGGAATCAATTTTTCAAATATCTCGCGCATTATACCGATGAAGTTCACGGCAAAACCGAAAATTTCGAAATAGCGTCAAACTGGGCTTTCAGTTCGCATATCCCTCGGCCTGTCTGCGTAAACGTCGATTTTTTATCCGGCGATTTCAGTTCTTTGGACAGTTATAACAGCGCGAGATTCGAAGGGCGCGTTTTATGCGAACAGAATAAACCGTGGGATTTGATGGCGTGGGGATTTTATTATGATTTTTCGTCTAACGGCGTCCATTCGGTGAAAAGCGTCGGCGCATTGTGCCGCGAGGCGGCAGGCGTAATACCGCTCGGCGGGGGTTTTCAAGTATATAATACGCAAAACCGCGACGGCTCGGTCCGTTTATGGGAAGTGCGCGAATTAAAAAATATAACCGGATTTTTACGCGACAGGGAACCGTTTTTGAGAAACAGCAAGCCGTTTTCCAATATCGGGATCCTGTATTCGGATTATGATATGAAAAACAAATCGGACAGTCTGTTTTATCCGGGCGGGAACGAAACGGTGAAAGGCGCGGTCAGGCTGGTTCTTGATTCCGCGCATACTTGCGGTATTTTAATGGATCATATGCTGACTGACGAATATTTAAAAGCAAAAAATATAATTATATTACCTGAAATAAAATATATGAACGCAGAAATAAAAGACGCATTATTAAAATTTACGGAAAGCGGCGGAAATATGATTATATCGGGGCATGAATGCTGCAAATTATTCGAGGATGTTTTGGGTGATACGGCAATTTCGGACGAATGCAGAAACGGGCCCGTATATATTTATGACGATCCGCGTTATATCAGTCAGTACGCAAGGATTTCAAAAACGGTTTCGACCGGAACAGACTGCGAAATCCTGAGAAAATGCGGCAATATTGCCTGCGGCATTGATGACCCTACAGAATTAAATACGGAAATCAAACCGGTCATAACAAAAACAAAATACGGAAAAGGCAATATGATCGCGGTTTATTACAATCTATTTGAAATCTATTGTAACGCCCCGGATTTTTATATCAGAAATATGATGTGCGATATGATTGACAGTTTAGATAACAATCAGTTTATCGAATATAAAGGGCAGAAGTTTGTCGATATAGTAACGGCGGAAAAAGACGGCAAACTGCTGATCAACCTAACGAATACAAGCGGAATTTACAGCGAGCTCAGGTTAAGGGCATATGACGAAATACAGCCTTTGGCAAATATAGAAATAACCGCAAAACTGGAAAAAGAACCCGCAAATGTTTTATTGCAGCCCGGAAATATAATCCCGAACTTTACATATGATTCCCAAACGCAAAAGCTCACGGTAAATATTGACGCTCTGCATATACATTCGGTTATCGTGATCGAATAGAAAGAAAGGGATATTTTTGCATAAATTAAAAAAAAAGCAAATAGCCGCAGTCATCATCCTATGTGTGAATTTAGTTGCCTCAATGTTTTTTTATCCGTCGTGCACCGCCGATACAAGCAAAATACCGGAAATCATTGAATCGGCAGAACCAATATATTCATCAGAAACGGCGGAACTGTCGGAAACACCGGAAACAACAAAAGAAATCGAAACAACAGAAATATCGGAGCTTCAAGCCAAACCCAAGCCGCTTGTAAAATATTATGATTATTCGTCGGATTTTAGCGACAAACAAGGGCCGATATGGTATTATTTGTCCGTACCTGCGGGAGGGGTTATATATAATCAGCTTGAATATGTCGAAACCCCGTGGAATTATTCCGCGTGGGCGACTGCCGGGAAATATCTGTTTGAAATCGGTTTTATAACGCAGTATGAAATGATCCCCGGATTCAACCACGATTCCGTTATCGCGTTTAAGGCGCCCTATACCGGGACTGTAATTTTATCGAGCGATTCGGACGAAGTGCGGTTGAAAGATTCAACAGGCGTCAAAGACGGCAGCGTCCCAAGCGACGGGGCGGAATTTGGGGTTTTCCTGTACGGCGCGGAAAGTTTGACGAAATTATACCCGAAAGGAGACGGCACGCTCAATTCGGGCATGGAATTTTTTGAGAACGGCGAATCAAAACCGTTTGAGCCGATAGAAATAAACGTAAAAAAGAACGAAATGATCTGGATACGCGCAAACAGCGGAATTAACGGCAGAAACGACCACGACAGCATATTTTTTCAGCCGGTTATAAAATATACAAGCATAGATGAAAATGATTCGGGAATTGATGAAACAGCCAAAGAACGTACGGACAGACCCGCGGGGAGCAATCTCAAAGCCGATGAATTTCCGATGGTTGAGGGAAAATATGACGACGATAAAATCATTAGAACGGATCATTTTTTTATAACCAACGAAACAGATAAAGTATTAGATTTTACGGGATATAAATATATAGTCAACGAATTTATTATAGAAGATTGCTATAACATAACAATCAGAAATCTTACGCTTGAATTAAACGGCGATATGGTGATA
>Ga0209628_10001496_pt1 | contig 15218 bp, 20 predicted proteins | sample TergutCu122P4_FD_187285 | JGI IMG/M metagenome (GOLD analysis project Ga0209628, IMG submission 187285) | Cubitermes ugandensis P4 segment gut microbial communities from Kakamega Forest, Kenya - Cu122 P4 (SPAdes) (version 2) | ecosystem: Host-associated > Arthropoda: Insects > Digestive system...
GGCGCACCTGGAATTCAAACAGGTGCCCCATTTGTTCTTGACCGGAGAAAGAGCGAAACTGCAATTGCTCACCCAACGCGCTGTGGGCTGTAAAGGTGCGGGACATGTGAAGTGTGTCTCCTCATGAAATGAATTGAGCCAGTGGCTGGCGGGCGGGAAATGATAGCTTAGTTTAAGCTAAGAAATTTCCGAAGCGGCCCCACGCGCTCCTGAATGGCTCACAACCTAAGCGGTCATCCGCACCCAGCGCAGCGAACGCGCAACCAGAACCGGCGCGGCGACGTGTTCGATGGCGAGCATGCACAAAATGATGACACTCAGCGGCGCTCCGGTTGGCCGCAATGGCATGGTGGCATCGTGCATCAACCGCCATGCAAGCCCCGACATCGATCCCAGCAGCCAGCGCCAACCTGGATGCATAGCCTGGAGTAGCGAAGCGTTGTCTAGGAGTTGTGTGATTCGTTTTGCATGCGCAGTCAATGCAAACCAAACACCTGATACACTGGGCTCCGTCCATATGCGGCCAAACGAGGCTAGGCGCAGGATCGTTTGAACCGCCACCCTTCCAACCTCTACCCCAAGGATACACACCCATGTCCTCTCGCTGTTTTGTTCGTCCGGGCCACGTATGTTCCGAAAGAGACCGCGAGCTTCTTGCCAGTTCGTCTCTTCCTCAGTGGGACCCCGCTCCCGGAACCCAGCCCGGCACCAGTCCCAACAGACCGTTTGGGTTCGTAGGAGAAGGGGCGCCAATCTCTTCCTCCTTTGGCTTGCAGTGGTCAAGCTCCACTACCCAAAAATTCGGTTCGTTTCTGGACAACCCGCACCCGGACGAGGACGCGATGAGGGTGGAACAGAAGAGTGAACAGGAACAGAACACCAAGACGAGTTCTGCAGAAAAAAATGTGCGGGCTTTTTTGCGGTTGATTCGTTATGCAGAAACCGGTAAAGATGATTCTAGTGCTTACTATGTATTGTATGGAGGCGGTACCTTTAAAAATAATTCGGCTCACCCTCTTAGAAAAGCAGTCACTAGATGGGGGAAAAAATCAAGGAGTGCTGGCGCTTATCAAATTCAATATTCTACATGGGAAGGAGAAAAAAAGCATGGATTGGTTAGCGATTTTACTCCGGCATCCCAAGATAAAATTGCCCGTGACAAACTTCGCAGCCGAGGTGCGCTTGCCTACATAGAAACTGGCAACATTGAGAAAGCCATTCCTAAATTGCGTGATGAGTGGACATCGTTACCCGGTGCTAAACAGGCAAAAAAAGAAATGACTATGGAAAAAGCGCGCACTCTATTTAATCAGTATGTTGCGGATCAGAAGTGATTATGAAATTTTTCTGTGTTTTCAGTTTTTTATTACTTTTGATGATCGCATCGACATCAGCATTTGCACTAACTGATGGCAATGTAACGGTCGAAAATAGTACTCTTGCCTGCGGAAATGCTATTCTCAGTGTTCAAACTACTTATTTTTATAACTCTTATACGGTAGGAGATCAGGTATTAAATCAGCGACTGATTTGGAAAAATATAAAAAAAAACCAGCAAAAAGAGCTTGAAACTGATGGAAAATATGTTATAAAGCATATACCAGATGGGCGTAAAGTGCTTGATGCAGCATTTGACACATGGGGTTGTATTAAATCAAAATATGGTAAATATTATTTTTATCTCTTTTATTACTGTACCGCTGGTGAAGAAAAAGGTTTTTGCGCCCAAGGAAAGGTTGAATTTGAGCGTATCCTACAAGAAGATGGTACTCCGCTTATCAAAATCCCGAGGCACTGGCGGATTAGGCGCATGGATGAAGATGTTTACAAATCATTAGGTTTGTATGATGCAATTAAAGATGTTCAAGTAAAAGATATTCGCGAATGAATGATTGCAGACGTGTAGCCTAGACTAGCGAAGCGCCGTCCGGGAGTTGTGTGATTCGTTTTGCACACGCAGTCAATGCAAACCAAACACCTGATACACTGGACACCATCTATATGCGGCCAAGCGCAGGATCGTTTGAACCGTCACCCTTCCAACCACCCACTATCAAGGATGCCCCTCATGACCGGCTGTCCTGTTCGTCCGGGCCACGCATGTGCCGAAAGAGACCGCGAGTTTGCCAAATTGTCATATCTTCCTGAGTGGAACCCCGCTCCCGGAAGTCAGCCCAGCGCCAATCCCCACAAACCGCCTGGGTTCGTGGAGGGAGATATGCCGCCAAGTTTTTCCTTCGTAGACTCATCGTCGTCGAGCCTCAACGCCCCTTACCTTCTGGCGGAAAACAAAGTATCTGCGCAAGCGCCCTCTTCATCTGGATCTGTGAATGCGGGAGACGATGGAGTGCATATGGAAGAGGGCCTGACCATTACTCTGACGCCACCGCAGTTGGCAGCATTGCTCTCAGATGGAACGCTTGATGAGGCGAGCTTCTCCAATCGGGCTTGGGGCGTAGCTGGGGCTCTCTTTGGAGCGCTGGAGGTGCTTGGAGGAGGTGCGATGCTGCTGGCTCCTGATCCAACCCTGCTGACAAAGGTCGGCGGAGGTGTATTGGGGGCCCACGGGATTGATACTGTCCAGGCGGGGGCTCGCCAAGCGTGGACTGGTCACCAGACAAAAACGCTGACCAATGACAGTTCCGCAGCGCTCGCCGAACTCCTTGGCGCCGATGAAGCCACGGCCAAACGCATCGGTGATGGCGTAGACTTGGCAGTTCCTCTAGTTGTTGCAACCGGTCTGGCGGCAGCACGGATCGCCACGGTACGTGCGGGCAAGATCAGTCTGGCCGCACATGAAGCCCAAGGTGGGCACACTATTGCAAAACATGTAGGGCGTACCGAGGCACAACTCAGAGCCCGTCTTGCGGCGGAGCCGCGCATTCCTGCTGCATCCACTTTCAAGTCATTGGCACAGGCGGAAGAGGCCGTATCCTCGTGCTTGAAAGCCAATAAAATCCAGATCGCCAACTGGGCTAGCACTACTGCTCCGAACGCTAGGGAGCTTCGTCTCGTTTGGAGCGCATCAAATCCTATTGGGCATGGCGTTGTCCGCGTAACTGGAAAACTCACCCCCATGTCAAAAGTGCGCGTCATCCTACGGAAGAAAGCCATCAACGGCAAGCTCTACTATATCTTGACTGCATTTCCTGTTCTCTGAGGTCAGTTCATGAATGACACCGCATACCCGGATCTAGATCAGTTTATGGGTTGTTATTTCCACCAAGACAAGGATATCGTACATGGTACCGATGCTCAAGCAATTGACGACTTCATCCGAGACAATTGGCGTGAAGTGATTGAGCGAGTCATTGAAGATATCGATCGATTTCTACGCGATCACCTGACCGGCTTGCTCGCGGCCTTCGAGACCGAATTCGAACCAGACTTCATTATTGGCGCGAACGACGATGAAGCGCGAGCATGGCTTATCCGTACACGAGATCAACTGCAATCTGGTCTTGAACACGCGCCTTTGTATTATTCCACCCACGATTAACCGCTATGCGCTGCATCCTGACCGCATTTCCTGAACTCTGAGGTCTATTCGTGAATGACACTACCTACCCGGCTTTATGGCAGTTTTTTGGTGGCTATTTTCACCAAGACTGGGATATTGTGCACGGCACCGAAGCTAAAGCGATTACAAACTATGTACAAGACGGTTTGCGAGATGAGGTCGATCAAGCAATTGAAGAGATTGATCGATTCCTACTCGAGCATCCGACCGGCCTGCTCGCAGCCTTCGAGACCGAATTCGAACCAATGATCATCATCGGTTCGAACGACGATGAAGCAAGAGCATGGTTGATCCGTACTCGAGATCAACTTCAATCCGAGCTCGTGCACGCGCCTTTGCGCTGACCTTGCCACGGATCGACATGCACTGGCATTTAAGGATGCATTCCAGTTTATGTTTACGTTTTCCATTATTACGGAAAATCCTTATCCTTCAGCGAGATAACGCCGCCCAGGGAAACCCCAACCACTCCATATCACAACTATCTAGCACAAAGCGTCAAGGGTTTAACTTGGATATTCACTATCGAATGGTTTTAACCATTCCATACGTCGCTAAGTTCCGCTCATGAATAACACCGCATACCCATCGCTACGGCAGTTACTTGGTGGCTATTTTCACCAAGACTTCTATATTGTGCACGGCACCGAAGCGCAAGCGATCACCAATTACGTCCGGACTAATTGGCGGGATGATGTCGAGCAGGCAATTGAGGAAATCGATCGATACCTACGCGAGCATCCGATTGACCTGCTCGCAGCCTTCGAGACAGAATTCAAACCATGTATCATCATCGGTTCGAACGACGATGAAGCAAGAGCATGGTTGATCCGTACTCGAGATCAACTCCAATCCGAACTCGTGCACGCGCCTTTGCGTTGATCTTGCCACAGATCGACACGCACTGGCATCCAAGGATGCATTCCAGTTTATGTTTACGTTTCCCATTATTACAGAAAATCTTTATCCTTCAGATGTGTAGCCTGGACTAGCGAAGCGCAGTCCGGGAGTTGTGTGATTCGAGGCGAAGCATCGCAAATCAGATCGACGACACTGCTGGTCAGATAGTTACGGCTGCGGAACGGTTGAGGCTATCCCGGACTATGCTTCGCTAGTCTAGGCTACCTTTGGTACACTGGGCGCCGTCCATATGCAGCCAAGCGATGCCAAGTGCAGGATCGTTTGAACCGTCACCCTTCCAACCCACTACCAAGGATAAACCCTATGACCGGCTGTCCTGTTCGTCCGGGCCACGTATGCGCCGAAAAAGATCGCAAGCTTGCTAAGTTGTCATATCTTCCTGATTGTGATCCTACTCCCGGAACCCAGCCCAGCGTCAGTCCCCACAGACCGCCTGGCTTCTTGGGAGGAGAGGTACCAAGCTCTTCCTATCCTTCTTCATCTTCCTGCGCTGGGGTCGAGCACTCTTTCCATCGTGTGCCTGGCTTCTTGGGCACAGGGCTGCTACCTCCCCCTTTTGGCTCGTGGTCGCGCAGTATTAATGGCAGCTCTGTCTTTAATGATCCTTACGGTCTCTCAAAATTCCACACGCATGAAAACGCCCCAGCGCAGTTACCCGTCATCCCTGGCACTGACTTGGCTATTAGACGCGACTACGTCAAGAAGGGTGGTGGCGCCATTTTCAAGATTGAGGGGAATTCTTCAGCGAAAAGTGCTGCGCCATTATACGAAATCGGTGCTGTAACCACGGTTAATTATGTTCCTACTATAATCAATACTACAGCAAAAAAATGGGGTTTGGATCCTGACCTTATTCGTGCAGTGATGTATATTGAAGAAACGCACGGTTATTACGATTTTATAACGCAGCCTTTCGGCCTAAACCACACAATTCTTCCAATGAATGTGCATGATAAGCTATGGGGTAAAGAATTCGCTGGGACACGTGAACAACTCAGCTCTGACCCAGCACACAACATTGACGTTGGTGCTAAGATTCTCGCAGGAATCCGAGCCAATCTAGCACCTGAAGATAGAACGGTCGAAAAAATCGCAACACTGTACAACATGTTAGGAGCAACCAAGGTTACCGACTATGGTGCCCGGGTGAATGCGATTTACATAGGCAAACCGTGGATCAAAAGCCAGTTGCAAATGGATGGCAGTTTGCCAGTCAAGAGTAAGCAACAGCCTAGTAATAAGAAGTGAAAACATTGAAATATACTTGGCTGATTGCCATTAGTTTGGCAGTGTTGTTCGCCTGTGGCGTACTGTGGATTGCCCTCTCGCATAACCCACAGGGAGAGTTCTATGACTCGGAATTCGGCATAAATTGGAAAGGGATTATTGCACTTTGGTGTGTATTTTTTGCCGTCGGGTTTGCGATCTCTGAAATTTTGATATGGGTGCTGATACTATTGACATGTGGAATGATGAAGGTAGTACAAATAATAGCAAGGATCATAAATTTTGATAAACAGCACGCAAACCATAAAATTAAGAATGACCAAATAGATAACCAGTAGTCTATAGCGCAGGCGTAGCCTGGGTATATACCAAAATGGACAGCAAACGTAGCATATGAAAAGCGCGCACTCTATTTGATCGGTATGTTGCAGATCAGAAGTGATCATGAAATTTTCCATATTTTCAGTTTTTTGTTATTGTTGACGATCGTATCGACATCAACGTTTGCACTAACTGATAATAAAGTAACAATCGAAAATAGTACTCTTGCCTGCGGAAACGCTATTCTCAATGTTCAAACTACTTATTTTTATAACCCTTATACAGTAGGAGATCAAGTGTTAGAGCAGCGACTGATTTGGAAAAATATTAAAACAAACCAGCAAAAAGAGCTTGAGACTGATGGAAAATATGTTATAAAACATATACCAGGTGGACGTAGAGTGCTTGATGCAGCATTTGATACATGGGGTTGTATTAAGTCAAAATACGGTAAATATTATTTTTATCTCTTTTATTACTGTACCACTGGTGAAGAAAAAGATTTTTGCGCCCAAGGAAAAGTTGAATTTGAGCGTATCTTGCAAGAAGACGGTACTCTACTTATCAAAAGCCCGAGGCACTGGCGGATTAGGCGTATGGATGAAGATGTTTACAAGTCATTAGGTTTATATGAAGCAATTAGAGATGTTCAAGTAAAAGATATTCGAGAATAAATGATTGCAGACGTGTGGTTTGGACAAGCGAAGCGCTGTTCATATGCGGCCAAACGATGCCAAGTGCAGGATCGTTTGAACCGTCACCCTTCCAACCCACTATCAAGGATAAACCCCATGACCGGCTGTCCTGTTCGTCCGGGCCACGTATGCGCCGAAAAAGATCGCAAGCTCGCCAAGTTGTCATATCTTCCTGATTGCGTGGAACCCAGCCCAGCGTCAATCCCCACAGACCGCCTGGCTTCGTGGGAGGAGAGATACCAAGCTCTTCCTATCCTTCTTCATCTTCTTGCGCTGGGGTCGAGCACTCTTTCCATCGTGTGCCCGGCTTCTTGAGCACAGTGCTACTCCCTCTCTTCTTTGGCTCGTGGGCGCGTGACATTATTAATAACCATCGTGTTCTCAATTTCTCAAACGCTCCAGCATTGTCCATCGACAAGGAAGGAATGGTGATAAATAAGCGGGTTATCAATGAGAGACGAAGAACAATCGAAAACGGCGAAATGAGCAGTGTCAAAGGCATAATAGTTCATCAAACCGGTGGGGCTACAGCACAGTCAGCGCTGGACGGCTATAAAATTAAAGGTGTTAATGGAGCGCACTTCCTGATTGACAAGGATGGAACGATCTACCAAACCGCGTCGATAAATCAAAAGACGGCGCACGTCGGAAAACTCCAAAGTCGATGTGCATTTGAGCTAAAATGTCCAGAACCGAAGTTTAATCCTTTGAAGACGCACAGAACTGAAATGCAGAAACATGTGCCCGACCGGTTTCCAGCAAATGAAGATTCGATTGGTATTGAATTGGTTGGTCAGGCATTCCCATTAGGTAAAAATGTTTCGGACGACGATAAGAAATATGAAAAAGTTACAGATGCGCAAAATGACTCTCTTGGTTGGCTGATTGGTGGGCTGTTGGCTGCGTTGAAACTTCCTCAATCAGAAATATTCAGACATCCCCAAGTCTCATACAAGAACAAGACAGAGGCAAGTACTGCTAAATTTTGATAGAAGGAGTGTGGTTAAATGATTATTAGGTTTCTGGCGCTATTGGTAATTTTTGCCATGTCAGCTGCATCTTTCGGTAAGGACAGATGCACTAAGGGTTCTGAATTTAAACCTCTACTTTGCCCACTTCGATTGGAAAAAATTTCAACAATTCAAATTAAAAAAAATGGAGTTAGGAATAATATGATTTCACCAGAAACAACCGTTGACTGCTCCGAGTTCAAGCTTGATACCAAGAAAGTTCGGAAGTTTTTTTCAAGAGCCAAAGTGGCGGATCAACGTGCTGCGCATTACACGCTTGCTTCGTCGCTGTGTAGGACGAGTGGAACCTTGACATTTGTCAATGGCAAAAAGGCGCAGTGGATTATAGGTCACCTGATGGATGGATGGCTAGTCATAGGAAATAATGATGGCTTATTCTTATACTGCCCAACGTGCAAGTTCAAACCTTTTTTATATGACAAAGAAGAGTGAGTATGATTAAATGACCATTAAGTTACTAGGGCTGGTACTAATATTTTTTGCTATACCGTGTATATCTTCCGGCAAGGACAAATGCACCAAGGGTTCAGAGTTCATTCCGCCCCTTTGCCCCCTTCGGCTGGAAAAAATTTCAACGATTCAAATTGAGGAAAACGGGGCAAGAACCAATGTATCACTAAAAGAGCGCATTGACTGTTCGAGCTTCAAACTCGATGCCAAGAAGGTTAGAATATTTTTTTCAAGAGCCAAAGTGGTAGATGAGCTTGCCGCACTCCACACACTTGATGCGTCGTTGTGCGATGCGAGTGGAACTCTGAAATTCGCCAGTGGCAAGAAGGCGCATTGGACCATTGGCCATCTGCAGGAAGGGTGGTTATACATAGAAGAAAATAACAGCAGCATGACGCTCTATTGCCCAGCATGTAAATTCAAGCCTTTTATATATTGACAATGGTCATCAAATTGTTGATGTTGTTGGCACTTCTTGAAATGTTTGGCGTGTCTTTCGGTAAGGACAAATGCACCAATGGTTCAGAATTTGTCCCGCCCCTTTGTCCTCTTCGACTAGAAAAAATTTTGACGATTCAGGTTGAGAAAAATGGAGTAAGAGGAAATGTTGCACCAGAAGAGCACGTTGACTGTTCCAACTTCAAACTTGATACCAAGAAGGTTAAAAAAGTTTTTCTGATTATTCTTGCATCTGTCTTGCTTTGTGCCGCAGTAGCTGTCAGCGCTGCTGATTTACCCCTAAAAAAATAACTTTTGAGCAAGCCAAGATGCTTGTTTTGGCTGCGTTGACTCCAGCTCAGAGACGCGCTCCTGGTGTTGGAATTGTTGATGCGGATAAAAATCCTGAAGATATTTCATCATACCAAAGTTCTAGCAATCCAAGATTTGCTTATTTTTATGTGATTTGGGACGCGCCGCCGGAAAGCAGCATTACCGTAGGGCATTATAATGTTGATGTTTATACTGGAGATGTGTTTAGTGCGGTTATGCAAAATTGCGCAGGATATAACAATAAGAAACTTAGGGAGATCCAAAAGAAAGTCAAACGTTCGCTTCATCTGACAGATGCGCAATACCGGAGAATTAAGACTGAAGGTCCAATGTGTATGGACTGAGGCCGTCATAGTACGCATGGCCATGGCAGGATCATGGTTTAGGGTTCGGATTCAACTTGCAGTGCTATGCATAGACCAATTGAAACAGGATGGAATCATTCAGTGAAAAAGGTTTTTCTGATTATTTTGACATCTGTCTTGCTGTACACCACAGCAATCGTCAATGCTGCCGATTTACCAAAACAAAAAATAACTCTTGAACAGGCCAAGATGCTTGTTCTGGCTGCATTGACCCCGGCTCAGAGGCGGCTTCCTGGTCTCGCATTTGAGGGGGACGTAGATAAAGCACATAAAACACTTTCGTCAGATATAGATTCTAAAAATACAAGATTTGCTGTCTTTTATGTGATTTGGAATGGAATGCCGGATAGCAGCATCACTGTTGGATTCTATGCGGTTGATATTTACACTGGAGATGTATTTAGTTCGGTTATGGATTGCGCGGAATATTATAATAAAAAACTTGAGATCCTTCAAAGGAAAATCAGGCACTCGCTGCATCTGACGAATACACAATACAAGAAAATCAAGACTAAAGGTCCGACGTGCATGAATTGAGGTTGTCACAGCAAAAGTAGCAACCTGGATGTGTCCACCGAGAATGAATAGAAAGCATAATATATCTTTGGTCAAGGTGATACTTGTTTTATTATTGCAGTAGGAAATTATGAAAAAAATTGCAATAATTTTCATGGTATTGCTTTGTTTTTTAGCGCTGAAATCAATGCGGATACAAATGATGATAGTGATTTTAATCCTTGTTCTTGTTTCAAGGGCGCCAGCGCTGTCAAGCGGACGACACGTAAAATAACCGTCAAGCAAGCCAAGGCACTTGTTTGGGCAGCTTTAACGCCTGAACTACTACAAGCACCAGGTATTGCAATTGATCTCCCAGATAAAAACCCTGGGAGTCGCTCTTCATACCAAGATTCCTATCACCCAAGATTTCTTATTTTTCATGTAATTTACTCTGGAAATCCAGAGGGTAGTAATAATGTTGGGTATTATGGTGTTGACGTTTACACTGGAGACGTTTTTGATGCGGTTTCCAGTTGCCCAGAGTACAAAAATAGGAAACTAGACGCACTCCAAAGAAAGATACGCTATGCTCTTAATTTAACGCATGCAGAATATAAAAAACTTAAAACTAACGGTCCGATGTGCGCTGATTGAAGCAAGATAGGGTATTTATCAACCACTCTACACGCAACTATCCGGCACAAAGTGTCATGAGGTTGATCTGGATACTCCTTACAGCAAGCGTAGCCTGGAGATGGGACAACAAACGTAGTATATCTCCGGTGCAAAGCAATACCTATTTCACTATCGCGGATTGCTGTGGTGGATTGCGGCCTTCGGTCTTATCCACCCTACGTCCGCATTCGGGCTACGCTTGCTGCTACATAAAAACCAGTTGACGAGATGAAGCCGAGCAGTCCGTTGAAGAGATCGGTCAATTCCTGTGCGAGCAACTTCGCTATAACGGAGCTGCCGGTTAGCATTACGTCAGGAGACGCAGACTTTCTCAATACAGTCTATTTATGCGTAGGTAGGAGCAATACACACCATGCCTTGTCCAAAACTTTCTGATCCAATCAACCCAACGTCGGATGACTTGAAGCTCTGGGCTTATACCCCTGATGCGGAGTATCCCGATGAAATGCCACAAGATTGGGATTTGTGCATCATTGATTTTGAACGTGCACCGCTACTCTTGCAGTTTGCATCAGACCCGGCCTGTCCCAATCGCAAATTTTTCTTGGGATGCCTCTACACTTTTGCTGGCGACTGTATTCGTACCTCAGTTGGGTGCGCCAGTATTTCTAGTCTCCGTGAATTTCTGCAATTGGTTGCGTCAGATGCGCCTCAAGATATTCAGCTTTGGGTACAGCGCACCGAGCATCTCCTTGAGCATCCAGAGACATATGACTACAACCACTGGGGGTGGGGAGATTTTGCGTATGATGACCATTCGACCTAACAAGCGTAGCCCAGACATGCGCACCGAAAATGAACAGTAAATGTAAGGTGGATAAGCTGCGAAGCAACGCAATCCGCCGCATATCTTCGGCGCAAAGCAATACCTATTTCACTATCGCGGATTGCTGTGGCGGATTGCGGCCTTCGGCTTTATCCACCCTACGGCCACATTTGGGCTACATCCGGTCGGCGTTGCATACCCGCCCCGTGACGATGGGGTAGTCCGGGTCGCCGTTCAAAAAATCTATGACGACTTCTTACTCGATGCGCGGGATGTGCGTGATGCCGTAGTTGGCTTCGGCCCGGCTTTGGCTGACGCGGATCCAGCACGAGCTGTTTTCGTCGTTTTGCCCGCAGCGACCCCAGTGGAACTGGACTTTGATGCGGGCGTACTCGTTGGTCCAGATTTCTTCGCCGGCCGGGCCGACGACGGTGACCGTTTGCGGGCTGGGGCTACGAGGCTTGATGGCATGCGGCTGTAGTCGGTAATGGGCGCTGGTAGGTAGGGCAGTAAAACTACTTCGGGATGCCGTGGCACTGCCGGTGTTACTGACGTCACTGCGGTGAACGTTTTCGATGAAGTCATAGCGGGTCGATTTGATGAGGTAAGACGGGTTGTACTGCGCGTTGGGGTATCTGCTGAAGGTGAAGTTATAACACCGGGGGCGATGTTGCGGGGATTGTCCTTGCCTTTTGCGTACTCGCGTTCGGCTTCGAATCGCTCCATGCGCACGCGGGCATGGTTCTGGCCGTCACCCATTTCGGTGTAACCACCGGGCCAGCAGCTGTAGACTTCCCAACTGTCCTGGTGGTAGCCGCCCGGTTGCGCCTGGTGGGTGTCGAGCAGGGCGCACGGCTTGGCGAAGTCGTAATCATCGGCGGCAAAACGCCCGCTGGCGATGTCTTCCATGGCCAACCAGTTGTCGATGTAGTCTTCTTCGTTGCGTACCTGCACCGCCCATGCACTGGAGATGATCGTCGGCCCATTGGGCGAGTCGCCGTTGTGTTCGGCAAAGGCAAAGGCGGTGACCATGCCCGAGAGGTAGCGCTTGCCGCCGCATTGAGCTTGGTGATCAGGTCTACTTCCACCGTCATGCTCGTGCTCAGCGAAGTCTTGGCCGAAATGTTCTGAGAGTCGAGCAGGCGCACCTGGAATTCAAACAGGTGCCTCATATGTTCGTAACCGGTCAGGGTCCGAAACTGCAACTGCTCGCTGGCCGCGTTGTGGGCGGTGAAGGTGCGGGACATTCGCAATGTGTTTCCTCGAAGTAGGGAATTATGTCATGAAATTGAGTGGGCACATAATAACACCTGTGGTTATCCCAAGCACCATGGATGATCGCCTTGAATTTTTCCACCCTGGTAGCCGCATCGTCTAAACTGGCGGGCAAGCAATCTCTCACAGCGATGAACAACGTCCCGAAGCCTGAGGTATCAAAGCCAGACGCGACAGCGCCCGGCGCCACCACGCGTCTGGGGGAGTACGAAACGCTGGGCATTCTGGGCAGAGGCGGGTTTTCCATCGTCTATAGGGCACGGGACAGCGCCTTGGGACGCTCCATCGCCATCAAGGAGTACATGCCCAGCGCCATCGCCCATTACCTGCCAAACGGCATACTCAGACCCAAAGCGCTGGAGTACCGGGAAGCCTTCAAAGCCGGTTTGGACACTTTTCTCCATGAGGCGCGCCTGCTGGCTCAGTTCACGCACCCGGCGCTGGTGCATGTTTACCGCGTCTGGGAAGAGAGGGGCACCGCGTTCATGGCCATGCAGTATTGCGTGGGCAAAACGTTCCGCCAGATCCGCCAGGCAGAACCCGCCAAGGTCAAGGATGAAGGTTGGCTCAAGGCCACGTTCGCGCCTATCTTGGATGCGCTGGAACTGCTGCACGCCAACAACTGCTATCACCGCGACATCTCGCCGGACAACATTCTGATTCTGAATGGCGGCGGGCCGGTGTTGCTGGATTTTGGCGCGGCGCGCCAGGTCGTTGGCGGCATGACGCAGGCGCTTACGGTTGTGCTCAAACCCGGCTTTGCCCCGATCGAACAATACGCCGACGATGCGAGCGTGCAGCAAGGGCCGTGGACCGACGTTTACGGCGTGGGCGCGGTTCTTTATTACCTGGTGACGGGCAAGCCGCCGCTGGCGGCCGTTGCCCGGGTTGTGAAAGACCCGATGCCCAAGCTGGCCGATAGCAATGAGTTCTCAGGCGTGTCCCGCTCTTTTCGGCAAGCCATCGACAGCGCCTTAACCGTTCATTCCAGCCAGCGCATCCAATCCATCGCACAGTTGCGCCAGGCGCTGCAACTGCCCCCATCCCAGCCGCAAGGCCGGTTCAGTAAAACAGCTGACGTCCCCATCGAAGTGCGCGAACCCGACCCCAAACCCATGCCGCCTCTGGACCGCCGTATCGACGAGAGCGTACCGGCGCCGCAACCGTCCGGTTCATCGCTGGATGAGCCAGCTGGCACGGTACTTAAAATGACCATCGAAGTAACTCCAACAGTCCCTGGAAAAGATACGCTCTCCCACGGCACCGATAGCTTCCAGGCCATGCAAATGCTTGCATTTGACCTGGAGGGCAGTGAAAAAACACCGGATACACCCTCAGAAGCAGCCTTCTTTCCGGATAGTCCCGATAGCGCAGAGCAGGGTAATGGCCAGCGTTCGCCCTCGCTGCCTGCCGGCGTTTCTTGGGCACTCGCCTTTTTCCATCTCCGCCAAGGAACAAGGATTGCAGCAAAAGCGTTGAAACGAAACGCCACGCTGGTACTGAAAATCATCGCTCAGTCATCGCGGTTTCGAAATACAGTCGCACTGGGTCTGGCTGCTGTCGTGGGATTCGCCAGTGCTTTTGGTCTATTGCACAAACCCGCGCCAGATGGGTCCAGGTCACCTTCTTCTGCCAGTTCCCTAGTGCAGCCGCTCGCCAATAGCTCGGCAAATACAGCAATGACGTCGGGCGGTCTGGCTTCAACCGCTCAAGGCAGACGGCACCGAACCCATAAAGCCGTAATGCCCGCAGTATCGGTTGATGCCGGGGAGCAGCCTCCAATAGCATTGCCAAAAGCCGATGGCGGACCGCCAATAACGGCTGATCCGATGACGGTGCCCAACCCGCCATCGCTTGTTCACTTGTCCATCAAACCTTGGGGACAAGTCGCGGTCGATGGTCAGTCGGAGGGCGTCAGCCCGCCGATGACCAGCCTGTCATTGCCCCCAGGCCAGCATGTGATATTCATCACATACGGAGACTCTTTCCCGGTCTATGTTCCGGTTACCGTGCCGGAAGGCGAGGACATCGTGGTTGCTTATCAATTTGAATAGTATGCTGCTCAGCCGGTTGCCCAAGGGATTCAACTTGTGCAATTCGTGTTCAACGGGTGGCTATTGGCCCGGTTGGACGGGGGCGCCGTATAGACGCTGCACTTCTTTGGTGATGTACCCGAGTTTGTTGTGTTCTGTTTCCACGCGGCTTTGCAGTTGTTCACCGTGCTCTGTCAGCAGGTAGACATCGGCTATGTTCAACTGTCCAAGTTTGTCCCAGTTGTAGCGGTGGATTTGCGCGATCGGGGTGCCCAGGCAGTTGGGCGGGGGATAGCGCGGGTTCGCGCCCGGCGGCAACTCGGGGGGTGGCCCGGAATACGGCGCTCGATCAGACGGCCCAGCAGGTCGTAGACGTATTGTGTCATCAGATCTTGCTCGTCGTCGCCGGTGCCGTCGCCGCTGATCACAAGCTCCCCGGCCTGGTTGTAGGCGTAGCGCTTGAGCCTTCCATCAAAGCCCACTTCCTGTATCACGCGGTCCATTTCATCCCGCACGAACCAGCTTTGCGCGCCGTTTTCGTTGATGATGCGCTCCCGGCGACCGGCCACATCCCATTTCTGGTGCACGGTCAAGCCGCCTTGCGTGTGGCGGATGATGCGGCCCCACAGGTCATAACCGATTTCCTGCG
>Ga0209628_10001497_pt1 | contig 15214 bp, 3 predicted proteins | sample TergutCu122P4_FD_187285 | JGI IMG/M metagenome (GOLD analysis project Ga0209628, IMG submission 187285) | Cubitermes ugandensis P4 segment gut microbial communities from Kakamega Forest, Kenya - Cu122 P4 (SPAdes) (version 2) | ecosystem: Host-associated > Arthropoda: Insects > Digestive system >...
GGGGGACGGTTCCGGTGTTTCACGTTGTCAAGTGGATACTTTGGGCGTGGAAGGTAAGTCACGAGGAATCTCGTCGAAAAAGATTGATCTGAAACCTTGACACGCATGACGTACACATGATGTTATTGCTCTGAGTTCTATTTCTGCAAACCCAGGAGGGGGCATCATGACTCGCCAAGGATGGACCGTGGCGTCCAAATTCACAGCTTTCTTCACCGTCTTCGCGATGGTCACGATTGGAACCGGGTGGGCCGGCATATCAGCCGCCATCGCGGATCCCGTACGAAAACCAGTCTTCGGGCAAGTGGTTTCACACCCGTTCGACGTGGTGGTCGCCAACCTCCCCGGTTCCACGGCCGGCACGCCGCCCATACCCCAATCGTCCGTGGCGTCGCTCCTGACCGACGCGGCGCGGTTGTGGTCGGACAACACCGGGCTGAAGTTCGACTTCCCCATCGCGCGGTTCATCACCATCGACACCACCTGCATAGCCGCCCGGGGCGATGCCTACGCTGCCACAGGCCAGACGATGGAGTTTTACCCGGAGACCGGACGCGACCTGCTGATACTGTACGCCGGTGACTGCTTGGATGTGAACGGGTTCGCCAGCCTGCCCTTCACGGGAAGTGTCTTTGCCGGCGGTTCCATCAACATGAGCATCCAGCCCTGGGCCGGCGAAACCGACGGGGCCACTTATGAGTTCAAGGTCTACGTCTTGGCCCACGAGTTCGGGCACACCATCGGCCTGGGGCACGCCAACACTATGAGTTGTCCTCCCACAACCGGCGGCGATGATCAGGTGGGCCCGTCATGGGATGGTTACGCGCAAACCAACTGCCTGTCCCTGGAGTTCACGGATTCGTCCTCACTCATGGCCGTTAAGGGTACCGACCCGACCCTCAACAGTTGGCAGCGGTGGTACCTCGGCGCCGGCTGGGATGATGTCGCCGTCGTCGACAAGCCGGTCACACAACAAGTCTTCACTATTTCCCGGTACGATACCGGTACGCCCGTCTCACCCAGCCCTTCCGGAAACCCGCGCGGAGTGGTCGTGTCCACCCCGGACGGGCAATTCCAGGGCAGTTTGGAGTACCGCCCCGCGGATTCCACCCGGTTCTCCCAGCCCGGCGTCTACCTGACCGTCGCCCAAGGGATAGCAACGGAATTGGCCAACCCGGTGGGCCTGGCGGCCAGGAGCGACGGGCAATCGTACCCCCAGCCGCAGCTTCCGCTGAGCCCTGGACTGACCTACGTCTCCGAAGACGGGAAGGTACGGCTGCGTACCTTGTCGGTGGACGCAACCACCGCCCAAGTCGAAGTGACAATGACAGCCCAACCGGGCATCCCGGGCATGGTACGGATCACCCAGGCCGGCGGGGTTCTGACCGCAGCCGCAACTGTGTCAACCACCTTCATCTCCCCGGCGGTGGATTACCAGTGGTTCCGCAACGGGCAACCCATCCCCGGCGCGACGGGGGCGACCTACACCCCGGCGATGCCCGACCCGAACGCGGTCTTCCGCGTCGAAGCCACGCTGCGGACGACGGACCACGCCGACACCACCCGTTACAGCCGGGGCATCATACCCGACGACCATCGCGTGGCTGTCAGCGGTACGGACCTTACCGTCACGCTGCTGGATCTGAACGGCGCGGGTGTCGACTGTACGAACATGCCCCTGCGGCTGGACATCAAGACCCCCACCGGTGAGCAGGTGGCGTGGCGGGAAGTCAACGTCGGCCCCACAGCTGTAACAGGTGTTTGCCGAACGCCCCTGGACGTACCGCTCACCGGCGACCTGACGGTCACAGCCACGGTCCCGCCGTCTCCGGACGGGTCGAGCGCGTGGCAATCCGCCTACTGGCAGACGGTCACAGCGTCCGGCACGGTCACGGCCGCGCATGACCAGGCGGGGCTGGCGATCAGCGTACCGTTCGTGAACGCGGTCGCACACGGACCGGACAGCAATCACACCTTGTTCATCGGCGATGGCAGCCCGCCCCTGTCGGTGACGGTGTCGGCGACGAGCGCCAGCGGTGCCCCCGCGGCCGGTGTGCCGGTGAAGCTGTCCACCACAGTCGCAAACATGGTCTGGAGTGACGCCAATCCGGTCACGGATCAGTACGGCTTCGCACACGCCACCTTGAACTGGGACTACTCCGTGCCATTCCCGGGCGGTTGTCTTGACCTGAACGTGGATGCGGCGGTGCAGGGCTTCAGTACGGTGGCCGGAGCGCCCGCCCATGTGCAGATGTGCCCCGCGGCTCACTACGCGCCGATCCTGGCCTGGTTCGACGGCAAGACATCATTGTTGTCCGACGGGAAGGACACGGCCAAGTTGCACGTACGCGCGTGGGACTCGTCGGGTGCCCCTGTCTTGGACCAGGCGAACCGGCTGACAGCCGCGGTCCTGAGGGCCGGCCAGCGAGCCCAGGTATCGGTTTCCAACCCGGTTTGGGACCCGTCCGACAAATCGTACGTGATCTCCATCACCAGCACGGCTGCCCAGACTATCACGATGTACGTGGCGCTTGACGACAACGCTTCCGTGGGCATCACTCCGCTGGAGTTCAAGGCGGCTGCGCCCGGAGCCATGACCGTGACCGTGTCCGTGACCGGCGGTTTCGTGGTGGTCAAACATCCGTGTACGGGGGAACCCGGCGTGACGCCGAATACTCTGCCCGCAACTGTGACGGTGACAGGGGCGGATGGCCAACCCATGTTCGGCGCGGAAGTGTACTGGTCTGCTGACTCACCATTGTCGATTGGTTCTTACAGCGTCACCGGCACGGACGGTACGACCCAGATCAAAGTGGGCGTGGACCTGGCCAAGTGGTCGGACCCGGTCACGGCGGCAGTACGAGCGACTGTGAACGGTGTCACGGGCGTCACATGGGTCAGCGTGAGCCAAGTCACGCCCTCCTGGGGGAACCCGCAGGGGTCCTGGACGATGACGGCGGACCCAACGGTGGCCGCCCCGGTGATCGCGGACGGGGTGTCGTCCTGGACGGTGTCGGCGTACATCCTTGACCAGTGCGGCGCGCCCGCGGTCCACGTACCGGTGACCTTCGCAGCCGACGGGAACGCTGTGTTGTCTGCCGCGTCGGTTGAGTCCGACGGTACAGGTATGGTACGGGTCACGGTGACGGACACCACCGGGGAAACGGTTAAGGTTTCCGCGTCCCCCGGCATGATCGGCGAGGGCTTCACGGTCCCTGGTTCCCCGGTGACAATCAAGTTCGAGGCCGGACCCACGAATGAACCCACTCCGACACCGGAACCCACTCCGACGCCGGAACCCACTCCGCCGGAGCCGACCCCGGCACCCGTACAAAAGATTGTGACATTGTCACTATCCGATGATGGGTTCGAGGTACGCAAAGAACCCTGCGGCGGACCCACAAAAGTGGTTCCCGGCCAGATCACCGCCACCGCCTCGGTCACCGACCCCGAGGGGAAACCCGTACCCGGCGCACAAGTCACATGGGCCGCGGCCACACCACTACTAGCCGGGGCACCGACCAGCATCACCGGGGCCGACGGCAAGACGCAAGTCACACTGACACTTGATGTGGTCCAATGGACCGAAACCATGAACGGGCTCACACTGGCAGCCACCGCCGACGGCACCACAACAACCACAGTGGTACGCACCAGCAGCGGACAAACCACCCCACAGGTACCATGGGGTTCCTGGACCATCACGGCCACCCCGACCACTGTCAACCCCGTGCCAGCCGACGGAACATCATCATGGACAATATCGGTACACACCATCGACCAATGCGGACTACCCGTGCCTGGCCAACTCGTGATATTCAACACCAACGGCAACGCCCAACCACCAAGCCGGCAAACCGTGTCCGACCATGACGGGTGGGCCCGGATCACCATCACCGACACCACACCCGAACTGGTGACAGTGTCCGCATCCGGAACCTACACCCCAGGGGCACCCAACATCTTCACACCAATCAGATTTGAGGCCCCACCACCCACCCCGGAACTCACCCCGGGCATGACCAGCGTCGCCACCTTGGATGGCACCTCCTACTGGGGATGGATCTCCACCAACCCCGGACAATCCGAAGCCGTGTCCATACAATTCACATACACATCCACCCGCGGGCCACTCACCATCGAAACCCCAGTCCGCTACAACCAATGGTCACTGACCCTGCCGGACGACGCCATCAACGGCCCCATAACCATCATCGCGAGAGACAACCACGACAACCCTTCCCACCCAATCACCATACAACGACAAGTTACCTGATCTGTTGTCATCCTGCCGGAGGCAGGATCTGGTCGACGCGCATGTTCCCGGGCGTGACAGGGGGACGGTACGTTTTTGGCACGGCACGTCCCATGGCCCACCAGCGGGGCCTGGTGAAACGCGAGAACCGTCCCCCCGTTCCACTCTCGCTGGCAGCGGTGCGCACTCAAGGGCCCAAGTCAGGCCCCAGATGGCACACTCCCCATGTTTCACGTTGTCAAACAACTACTTCGTACGCGCACGGCGGGTCGTCGAAAATCTGCTGAAAAGAAATTAATCTGCGAGCTTGACATGTGGGGCGTACACATGATGTTATTTCTCTGAGTTCTATTTCTGCACACCCGGGAGGGGCATCATGACTCATCAGAGACGGACTGTGGCGTCCGGAATCACAATCACTTTCATCGCTGTCGCAATGGTGGCCGCCGTACTGTGGTGGGGCAATGCCTCACCGGCCACGGCAAAGCCCGCCACCCCCGGGCAACTGACGCGCGGGCAACTGATCCAGCACCACTTCGACGTGGTCGAGGCCAATATTTTCCCCACCCGGGCGGACATCCCGTCGACACCGGCGGTCAGCCGATTGCCCCGGGAAGGTATCGAATCCCTGCTCACTGATGCGGCTCAGTGGTGGTCGGACAACACAGGGCTGAAGTTCGACTTCACCACCGGGATGCGTCTGGCAACCATCAACACAACGTGCGTTGACGCCGACTACGACGCCAGCAAGGCGATGGGAAACCTCTTGGACCCGTACTACCGCCGCAACAGTTCCGGCCACAACCTGCTCATCCTTATGAACTACCCCGACAAGCTCTGCGGCACTGCCGGCGGGATGAGCGATGGGTCGTCGGATGGCGATGTCTTCGCCAGCAGCATGATTCACGCGTCCAGCGCTGCATGGGACGGCGGCAGGGGCTCCACGCAGTACGAAAACATGGCTTACGTCCTGGCTCATGAGTTTGGCCACAGTGTCGGCCTGGCGCACGCCAACGGTTTGCAGTGCCGCGAAGTGGCCGCCGCTGATGATCGGGTGGGCTTGTCGTGGGACGGTCGCGGGCAGGGTTTGTGCAGTAGCATTGGGTATGGTGACGTGTCATCGATCATGGGCACCGGCTACAACGGTGCAACCCTGAACAGTTTGCAGCGGTGGTACCTCGGCGTCGCCTGGGACAACGACCTGAAGGTCATACGCGAACCAGTCACGAAGCAAACACTGACCATCGCGCGCTACGACACCGGCACACCCATCTCACCCACGCCCTCCGCCTACCCCCGGGGTGTCGTGGTCGCCACCCCGGACTCCGGGTTCGTGGGCTCCCTGGAGTATCGCCCAGCCGATTCCCGGGTCTTGTTCCCTGAACCAGGGGTCTACCTGACCCTCGGAGCGACCAGGTCTAACTTTGCCGGGCTCACCAACCTGGCAGACCCGGTGGGCATGACCAGCCCGACCACATCGAATCAGCTCGCGCCCCGGGTTCCGCTGAGCCCTGGGGCCACGTTCGTTTCCGAGGACGGGACTGTACAGCTTCGTACCTTGTCCGTCGGCGAAACCACCGCCCAAGTCGAAGTGACCATGACAAGCCAACCCGGAACCCCAGGCGCGGTGTCGATCACCCGGGTGGACCACACCCTGACCGCAGTCGTGACCGGCGCGCCTCCATCGGCCACAACCACATATCAATGGTTCCGTAACGGGCAACCCGTTCCCGGCGCCACCCAGGCCGCCTACACACCGACTCTGCCCGACCCGAACGCCGTCTACCGCGTGGAGGCCACCCTCCAGGCGCCCGGGCATGCCGCGACCACCCGCCACAGCCGCGGAATCATCCCCGACGACCACCGGTTGGCCTTCGACGGCACCGAGGTGACCGTCACCCTGCTGGACCAGGACGGCGGGCCAACCGACTGCTCCGGCATGTCCCTGGTACTGGACATCAAGACCGCCGACGGCACCCCGGTCACCGGGCGGCACATCCGCCTCCAGCCAACCGCCGCAACTGGTGTTTGCCACGTACCGCTGAGCCTGCCTCTCACAGGCGACATGACCATCACAGCCGTCGTCTCCCCGGATCAGTTCGGGTCCGTGTGGCAAACCGCCTATTGGCAGCCTGTGACAACGCCCTTCAGCGTCAAGGCCACGCACGTCACCGCGGGGCTGGTGGTCGGCGTTCCGACAGTAACGTTGCCGGCAGTGGCCACCAGTAGTGGCTATACCATGGAGGGCACCCCGAGCCTGGTCGCCGGCAATGGCAACCAGCCGTTGCAGGTGACCGTGTCGGTTACGGATGCCAGTGGTGCACCAGCCGTGGGTGTGCCGGTGAACCTGTCCGCCAATGAGCCCGCTCTGGTCTTCAGCGACACCGCTCCGGTCACGGATCAGTACGGGCTTGCCCGGGCCACCTTGGACTGGGACCACTTGGTGCGTGTCCCTGAGAATTACGTGTACGCCGATGTCAATGCGGTCGTGGCAGGAGTGGGCACGGTCGCCGGAGCCCCTGCCCCGGTGAGGGTCGGTCGCGCCACCACCACACAGATAACGGCATGGTACGAAGGCAAGACCTCGCTGTTGGCCGACGGGACTGACGCGGCCAAGGTACGCATACGGGCCTGGGACGACTCCGGTGCACCAATCATCAACCAGGCAAGCCGACTGCAAGTCAGCAAGGTCGACTCCTACCAGGAGGTCTCCATTTCCAACCCTGTGTGGGACCCGGCCGAGCAATCGTACCTGGTCACGGTGACCAGCAAGATTCCCTACGTCGTCTCCCTTGTCGTGACGCTGGACAAGTTGTGGCCTCAACCGATCATGCCTGCGGAGTTCACAGGAGATGAGCCACCTGGGGCGATAGTGGTCGCCGCATACCCCGGAGTGATTATGGTCACCAATTCCTGCGAGGAGGAAGGTCTTAAGTCGGAGACTCTGCAAGCGGGGGCGCTCGTGACGGACTACCTGGGTCACGCCATGATCGGCGCGGTGGTGGAATGGTCTGCGGAGTCACCATTGTTGGTTGGTGCGTCTACTAGCATCACGGACGGGCACGGCGTAGCCGACATGCCGGTGCAGGTCGACTTGGCAAAGTGGATGGGTGAGAGTTGGATCCGCCCAGAGATACGGGCGAGCGTCAATGGCATTACGGGGAGTGTGCCCGTTAGCGTGGTCCAAGGCAGCCAGACCTGCCCAATCGACCCGACTCCGCCGCAGCCAACCCCAACCCCAACCCCAACGCCAACCCCAACCCCAACGCCAACGCCGACACCGATACCGATACCGACTCCAACGCCAGAGCCGACTCCAGCTCCGACACCCACGCCGGAGCCAACACCTGAGCAGACACCGACACCGCCGGAACCGACGCCGACGCCTGAGCCGACCCCGACACAGGAACCGACGCCGGAGCCGCCCACGCCCATGCCACCGCCTGAACCAACACCGACGCCGGAACCAACGCCTGAGCCGACACCCACACCGGTGCCGCCACCCGTACAGAAGAACGTGACAGTGTCACTATCAAACAACCTGTTACTGGTTTACAAGACACCATGCAACGGACCCACCCAAGTCATGCCAACCCAGGTGGCCGCCACAGCCACCGTCACCGACCCCGCCGGCCAACCCATACCCGGAGCCGAACTGAACTGGTCCACCGACTCACCATTGCTATTCGGGACACCAACCAGCATCACCGGGCCCGACGGGAAAGCGCAAATCACGATAACTCTGGACACACCCAACTGGACCGGAACCATGAACACCATGACCATCACCGCCACCACCGGTGACACCACAGGATCAACCATCATCCACGCCGGCACCAACTACCCGGAAGTGGCGTCAACCAACTGGAACATGACAGTTGCCCCCACCACCACGGACCCTGTGCCGGCCGACGGGACATCAACCTGGACCGTGCTGGTACGCACAACCGACCAATGCGGACTACCCGCCCCATACCAGACAGTCCAATTCAGCGTGGGCGGCAACGCCAAACTGCAATACAACCAAACGTTGTCCGACATCAACGGGTGGGCCCGAATCACGATCACCGACACCACACCCGAAACGGTCATCGTCACAGCCATCGGCACCTACGGCCAGGGGAAAATCCCCATGCAGGCGCCAATCAGCTTCGGCACCGCACAAGCCGCCGGCCCGGAACCCGCCCCAGTCACGCCGACAGGCCCGCAACCAACCCCGGGTACACCCCTTGTCAACATGTTCTTCGACAACCTATGGGGTAGCGTACCCACCGGACCCGGACAAACCGAGGCGGTGTCGGTACAAGTCACGTACCCGTCCACCCGCGGGCCACTCACCATCGAAACCGTTGTCCTCAACAACCAATGGTCACTGGCACTACCCGATGACGCGGTCAACGGCACCATCACCATCGTCGCCCGCGACGCGCACGACAACCCATCCCAACCCATCACCGTCCAACGACAAATCTGACTGTCAAACAGGGGGACGGTTCGGCAAGGGAGCCATCAGGGACAGGTCATTGCAATATCTTGTCTCACGATGTGACAGGTGGAACAGAGGAACCGTCCCCATGTTTCACCTTGTCAAACAACTATTTTGGACGTGCCTGGCGCGCCGCCGGAAAGCTGCTCGAAAAGGATTAATCTGCGAGCTTGACATGTGGGACGTACACATGATGTTATTTCCCTGAGTTCTATTTCTGCAAACCCAGGAGGGGGCATCATGACTCGCCAAGGATGGACTGTGACGTCCAAATACGCAATTCCTGCAATCATCTTCGCAATGGCCATAACCGGACTCGCATGGGCCGGCGCACCACAGGGCATCGCTGATCCCGACCACACCATCCGGTTGACACCCGGGCAACTGGTTCACAAGGATTTCGACGTGGTGGTTGCCACTGCTGTCGGTTCGCCGGCAGGCACTCCGTCATCACCGGCGGCTGAGCCCTCGCGCCGGGAATCCGTAGAAACCATCCTTGCCGGCGCGGCACAGTGGTGGTCCGACAACACCGGTCTGGCGTTCGACTTCACGTTGGCACGGTTCAGCGCAATCAACACGACCGACTGCCAGACCGCTGAATCTGATGCCGCAGCCGCCATGGGCATCACGACAGGGGAATACAACAGGTCCGGACGCGTCCTGCTTGTGATAGTCGTCAACCCGAATTGTGGCTCCGGAACGGCCGCATTCTCCGGCGGATCGAAGTCAGGAAACGTTTTCAGCGGAGGATCCATTGTCATCTTGGGCTGGGTAGCCGCAAAGGTGGGCGTCGTTGCTCACGAGTTCGGCCACACCATCGGTTTGCAGCACGCCAACGGCATGAACTGTCGCAACGTGGTTGCTTCCGATGATCAGGTCGGCCCGTCGTGGGACGGCCGGGAACGCGGCGAATGTACCTACGTGGAGTATGGGGACTATTCATCGATTATGGGCCCAGGCTCACCTACAACAACCCTCAACAGTTTGCAGCGGTGGTACCTCGGAGTCGGCTGGGACGCAGTCACAGTCATCAATCAACCCACCACGCAACAAGTCTTAACCATCGGGCGCTACGACACTGGCACGCCAACCTCCAGAAGCGCCTCCGGGGATCCCCGTGGCGTTGTCGTACAAGCCCCCAACGGGTGGTTCCTGGGCTCACTGGAGTACCGCAACCCCTATGGCAGCCTATTTCCCCAACCCGGTGTCTACGTGACCCTCGGCATGACGGGGACTGATGTTGCGCTTGACACCTACCTTGCTGACCCCGTGGGCCTGGCACCCACACCCGAACAGGCTCTGGCAGCCACGCCCCGGGTTCCGCTCGCTCCCGGCGACACATACGTTTCCCGGGACGGGTCAGTACGACTGCGTACATTGTCGGTGAACGAAACCACCGCCCAAGTTGAGGTGACCTTGACAGGGCAACCCGGCGTCCCCGGGCACGTGTCGATCACACAGGCCGACAAGAACCTCACCGCTGTCGTGACCGGCGCACCACCGTCGGCCACCACCAGCTACCAGTGGTTCCGCAACGGGACACCCATTCCTGGCGCGACCCGGGCAACATACACCCCCGGGTTGCCCGACCCCAACGCCGTCTACCGCGTCGAAGCCACCCTGCAGACAGCCGGGCACGCGGCCACCACCCGCCACAGCCGGGGCATCATTCCCGACGACCACCGCCTGGCCGTCAGCGGCACGGACGCGACCGTCACGCTTCTCGACCAGAACGGAGTGCCCGTCGATTGTGCGACGATGCCATTGATGCTGGACATCAGGACCGTAACTGGTGAGCCGGTTGCGGGACTCGACATCCGCCTGGAACCGACCACCGTCAAGGGTACTTGCCGAGCGCCCTTGGACCTGCCACTGACCGGCGCCCTGAGGATCACCGCCGCCATCCCGCCGTACCAGGATGCGTCCAACGTGTGGCAAACCGCCTACTGGCAGCCGATGACCACGTCTGTCACGATCACCGCCACCCACCGTGTTGCCGGACTCGCAATTGGCGTGCCGCCAAACACATTGCCAATACTCGCCGACCGCAGCGGTTACACCACTGAAGGCATCCCCCAATTGGTCGCCGGCAACGGCAACGCACCGCTGTTGGTGACCGTGTCGGTTGCGGACGCCAATGGCGCCCCCGCCGAAGGGGTAAGAGTGAAGTTGTCCACCGGGATCACCAGCCTGGTCTTCAGTGACACTGATCCGGTCACAGATCAGTACGGGTTCGCGCACGCCACCCTGGACTGGGACCACACCGTACCAGCCCCCAGCGGACTGGTCCTGCAGGCAGACGTCAATGCGGTCGTTGAAGGTCTGGGCTCGGTCACGGGGGCGCCGGCCAAGGTAGAGGTCCGCTCCACCAACACCACCCAGATCTCCGCATGGTTCGAGGGCAACACATCCTTACTGTCTGACGGCAAGGACACCGCCAAAGTGCGCATACGAGCGTGGGACACGTCTGGGTCCCCCATCGTGGGCCAGGCGGACCGGCTGAAAGTCAGCGTCGGCTTGAGTACCAACATATTGCAAGTCCGTGATGTATCTATTTCTAACCCAGTTTGGGACCCCGCCGGCCAGTCGTACCTGGTCACCGTGACCAGCATCAGCGACCAGGTTGTCAGCCTTATCGTCACGCTGGACAGCGACGTCTACCGCCTCCTTATGCCGCTGGAATTCGGTGGGAGTCAGCCTCCCATTGTGACAATATCCGGGCCCACTGGCATTATCGTGGCCACAGATCCGGCCACGGGGAAACCCATGGATGATCCCATCTATGCTTTTCAAACGGTCACGGTTACTGACACGTACGGTAAACCGCTAAGCGGTGTGCTATTTTACGCTTCTGTAGACTCACCCCTGCTGACCAGCATGGACGGGGGGATCACAAACGCGGATGGCGAGGGCAAGATCCTGCTGCGTGTGGACCCAGCCCGATGGACAGGTCCGACCGAGGCCGAGATACGGGTGCGAGTTGGTGAATCCGTCGCGCGTATGTGGTTCGGCCTCTGGGACCATCTGACCGAGACTACGACCTGGACAATGTCCGCGACCCCCACTGGTACGGACCCGGTGCCGGCAGACGGGGTGTCATCATGGACAGTATCAGTGCACACTCTGGGCCAATCGGGGACCATCATGGATGGACAACAGGTCTCGTTCACGGTGGACGGCAACGCGGTGTTGTCCGCACAGTCGGCGGAGTCCGACAAGGACGGTTGGGCACGGGTTACAGTGACCGACATGACGGCAGAGACGGTGAGGGTCTCGGCTTCATCCGAAACGGGCACCAGCGTACCCGGTTCACCGGTGACGATTGAGTTCACCACACAACCCCCGCCAACACCGAGTCCGACACCCACACCCGATCCGACACCGGCTCCAGAACCGACACCGACTCCCCCGCCGCCTCCCGAGCCGACACCGAGCCCCGAACCAACACCAACACCGGTACCAACGCCCGAACCCACCCCGGAACCGACGTTGACACCCGTACAGACAACTGTGTCATTGTCGCTGTCGGATGACTTCTTCAGGGTGATTCGTACACCATGCAACGGCCCAACCCAGGTCACACCTAGCGCCATGACCGTGACCGCCACAGTCACCGATCCACACGGACAACCCGTACCCGGGGCGACAGTGCAATGGTCAACCAACTCCCCGATCGTGTTCGCCACACCAACCAGTATCACCGGTGCGGACGGGCAAGCGAAAGTACAGGCGTTACTGGACACACCCAACTGGGAAGGAACCATGACCAATCTCGGTGTCAGCGCCAAAGCCGGCGACACCGAAGCATCCAAAGTGATCTACGCCGGCACAAGCTACCCGAGAGTCGAATCAACAAACTGGTACATATCGGTCGCCCCCACCACAACGGACCCCGTGCCGGCCGACGGGACATCAACCTGGACAGTCCTCGTCCGCACCGTTGACCAATGCGGGTTGCCCGCCCCATTCCAAGTCGTGGGATTCAATGTCAACGGCAACGCGCAACTGGCGTACAACCAAATGATGTCCGACATCAACGGCTGGGCCCAGGTCACCGTCACGGACACCACGGCCGAACAAGTCATCGTGTCAGCCACCGGAACGCACGGTGCGGCCAACATCCCCCATCAAGCCACAATCAGCTTCGGAAGCACACAAGCAGGCCCGCAGCTGACCCCGGGCATACCCAGCGTCAGCACCGTCGACGGCACCTTCCTATGGGGATGGGTACGGGCCAACCCCGGACAATCCGAAGCCGTATCGGTGCAAGTCACGTACCCGTCCACCCGTGGGCCACTCACCATCGAAACCCCAGTCCGTTACCAATACTGGGAAATGACCCTACCCGATGACGCGGTCAACGGCACCATCACCATCGCCGCCCGCGACGCCCACGACAACCAATCCCAACCAATCACCGTCCAACGACAAACATGACTGCGCTCTTGTCATCCTGCCGAAGAAGGCAGGACCTGACCAACCACCATGGCGGGCCAGATCCTGGTGTGACAGGGGGACGGTACGTTTTTGGCACGGCATGTCCCGTGTGCCAAAAACGTACCGTCCCCTTGGCACCCCCCTCGGGACAGGTCATTGCAATATCTTGTCTCACGATATGACCGGTGAAACGGAGGAACCGTCCCCATGTTTCACCTTGTCAAACAACTATTTTGGACGTGCCTGGCGCGCCGCCGGAAATCTGCTCGAAAAGAATTAATCTGCGAGCTTGACATGTAGGGCGTACACATGATGTTATTGCTCTGAGTTCTATTTCTGCAAACCCAGGAGGGGGCATCATGACTCACCAGGGACGGACTGTGACGTCCAAAATCACACTTCCTTTCATCATTTTCGCGATGGTCACAATCGCAGCCGGATACGGCACCTCACCGGCAATCGCCGAACCCAGCTACAACAGACAACCAACATTTGGGGAAGTCATTCCACACCAGTTCGATGTCGTCGTCGCCAACATGTTCGCTTCGCGCTCCCAAGTTCCGGCGGCGCCGCCGGAGCAGGAGTCGAAGGCGGATGTCGTACCTCTTCTCGCCAACACGGCCCAGTGGTGGTCCGACAACACCGGGCTGAAGTTCGACTTCACCACCGGCCTGCGCATGACCACGATCAATACCACCTGCAACGACGCGTTTGATGATGCCGCCGCGGCCATGGGAGGCTCGTACAAGACCTACAAGGAAGACGGACGCGATCTGCTCCTACTGATGACAAACGGGGGAAGCGTGTGCGGCCAGAATGGCGGGGTCGGTGCGGGAGCCGGGACTGGAAACGTCTATGCCGGCGGTAATATCAAGCTGTGGACATGGAACGTTCCCGATACAGCGCCGGATTCGGATCAGGTGCAACTCCTGGCCCATGAGTTCGGCCACACCATCGGCTTGAAGCACGCCAACACCATGAACTGCCGCAACGTCGCCACCACCGATGACCGCGTGGGCCCGCTGTGGGACGGCACCGCGCAGGCCGGTTGTGGGTTCATCGAGTACGGTGATGAGAGCTCGATCATGGGGGACGCCACCCATGCGGCGACTGTCAATAGCCTGCAGCGCTGGTACCTCGGAACCACGTGGAACGACATCGTAGTCGTCAGCAAACCCGTCACGAAAAAAGTCATCACCATCGCGCGCTATGATACCGGCACACCGGTTTCGCCCACCCCGACAGGCGATGCCCGGGGGGTAGTGGTGGCAACCGACACCAGAGAATTCATTGGCTCCCTGGAGTACCGCCCTGCCGGCACCCTGCTCATAGGCCAGTCTGGCGTCTACCTGACGCTCGGCGACCGGGTGGTGTCGCAGACCACGATGGCGGATCCCGTGGGTGCCGCAGCCATCAATGAGCGGGCCAGGATGACCCTGGCCCGGATTCCGCTGAGCCCGGGGGCCACATACGTCTCGGAATACGGGACCGTACAACTGCGTACCTTGTCGGTGAACGAAACCACCGCCCAAGTTGAAGTTACCGTGGCGGACACGGACCAAATCGGCATTCCGGGCATGGTGTCGATAACCCAGACCAATTCGGTGCTGAACGCCGTAGTAACCGGCGCCCCCGAATCGGCAACCGCCACCTATCAGTGGGTCCGCAACGGGGTGCCCATAGCCGGGGCAACCCAGGCAACGTATGCCCCGGCCCTGCCCGACCCCAACGCCGTATACCGGGTCGAGGCCACGCTGCAGTACATGGGGCGCACCGCCGGAACCCGTTACAGCCGGGGCATAATCCCGGATGACCACCGACTGGGCTTCGACGGTACGGATGTCACCGTCACCCTGCTCGACCAGGACGGCTCACCCGTCGACTGTGCGACCATGCCACTGCTGCTCGATATCAAGACCGCGGATGGCAAACCGGTCGCCGGTCGGACCATACGCCTTCTGCCGACAACCGCCAAGGGCGCCTGCCGCACACCACTCGACCTATCGCTCACCGGTGACTTCACCATCACCGCCACG
>Ga0209628_10001498_pt1 | contig 15209 bp, 13 predicted proteins | sample TergutCu122P4_FD_187285 | JGI IMG/M metagenome (GOLD analysis project Ga0209628, IMG submission 187285) | Cubitermes ugandensis P4 segment gut microbial communities from Kakamega Forest, Kenya - Cu122 P4 (SPAdes) (version 2) | ecosystem: Host-associated > Arthropoda: Insects > Digestive system...
GGCTTGCGGGCGGCATCGGCGGCATCGAACTTGGGTATAACTATCAGTTTGCCAACAACTGGGTGGTTGGCATCGAGGCGGACATCGGTGCCGGGAATGTTCATGGTGGCCGGCCTGCTGGAATGGATAACGGCCTTGCTGCGGATAGTAGCTATAGCGGTGCCTTTTCGTCGGCATTCTATACGGCTTCCACCAAATCCAATTGGGCGGGCACAGTCGCTGGCCGCTTGGGCTACAACTGGGATCGGACGCTGCTTTATGCAAAAGGTGGTGTTGCGTTTGCCGACGGCAGCACAAGCGTCGATTGCATTTTTGGCCCATCCGGTAAAACTAACACGGATAATGGCAGTTATCCCCTGGATTGTGTTAGCCCGGCGGGCCGGCACCAATTGGCGCAATTCGGCACACCACGCTCCGTCCGCGTCGGCTACACTTTGGGTCTTGGTGCGGAATTCGATCTCGGTCGCAACTGGTCGGTCAAGTCGGAATATGACGTGTTGTCCTTCGGGCGTCACAACTCGAACACCGATGAGCTTGGCACAGTCATTTCCGACAAATTGTGGATCAATCAAGTCAAGATCGGGCTGAACTACAAGTTGGGCGGTCAATGATCCGCACATAGTTCAACGATGGCGTTGCGCAGCGGGCCGCGCAACTGATGATCGAGGCTGGAAAACGGTGGCCGAGGTAAAGCGATTTTATATCACTTATTACTCTCGGCCACCCACCCCAACGTGACAACGCCCGCAAAGGTCATTGAAGCGGCCTTGGAATGATCCGGCCGTGGGTTTCCATCCAGCGAAGGCTACTTTTCGCAGTGGTGTTTCCCTGGTCTGCAGCCTTATGGAGCCATGCAACAGCCTGTGCATCGCCTTGAGCAAGGCCTCGACCACACAGGTACATCACGCCAAGGCGGTATTAGGCGTTAGCATAACCTTGTTCGGCAGACTTACGGCACCATGCGACAGCCTCGGCATAGTCCCGCCCGATGTCTTGGCCTTTTCTCATATGCCTCGCCAAGTGCAAATTGAGCAAGAGCGTCCGCGATTCGCGGAGGATATGATGGCGATGGTGCCTTTTCGGCGATCTGTCAGTGGTTGTGGCGTTTCTTGGTAGTTGGCAATTCCGATTACCAAGATCCTTCGCTGGCACTTGCAAATCCAAAGAGTGACGCACACGCGATCGCGGCGGCTTTGAGTTGGCAAGCGGGAAATGGACAGCGCTCTGGAGCGTTTGCGCGCCTATCAACGACCGCCGATTCACCCTGCTTTTTTGCTGGGTAACGCCATCCGGCATCATAGCTGCGAATAGGGCTTTGTGCATGTGATCGCAGCGCAACACTATGCCGCCGATTGGGATGGAGAGGCCAAATCTGGAATAACCGGAACTCGAGTCGTTCCTCGGTTGCCGAGTGGTCCTAGACTATCGCGTGGACTTGATGATTCATAAGAAAGATTTTTCAGTGTTGAATTTGTTATGGGAGAAGCATGGCATCATGAAGAAAATGAATTCGCGCATATTGTTAGTGACGACGATCAAGGATGTTGCGGCGCGCGCCGTGGTCGTAAGGAAAATGCAATCTCTCAGCAGACGAGAGACGAGTCTTTGGCAATCTGTGTCGGGGGACGAACAGTGAGAGTACCGAGAGTCAGAATGACCATTTGCGCCTGTGCGCTCGCGCTGACATTGACGGGCACAGCGCAATCCGAACCGATCAAGCGCGACATTCATGGGATTGAAATCGGAATGAGCTGCCCCACAGCGAAAACAAATGCAGCGAAACAAGGTTGTGAGCTGGCGCGACAATTGGATGTTGAAATCAAAGCGCCCGCAAAACGCTATGCCCGCATCAAGGATGACAAGGCCCAGTTTTATCTCATTGTGGGCGCTTACTGGTGAACTGCCCCGCCCTCGGTAAAAAATTTAAGAGCGCACGGGCTTTGCATTCTGGTTCTTCACGGATTTTAGTTGGTGATTTGGCGGGGTAACCGCAAGAAAGTCTATTAATATAGGGCTTTTTGCGAGTTTCAGAGCCTGAAAACCTGTCACGATTTTGGGCATGGAAGATTCGAGTGATGAGGGCGCGTCTGCGCGCCTTGGTTGCGGCGAGCACAAGGTCTATCTTGATTTGGAGCTGTGCCGGGTCAACTGCAAGGACTGCGCCGTGAAGAACGAGAAGCTCGACCTCCTGTCACCCAACACCCGATATACCTTGAGATTTGCGATGCGATTGGTGGACTGTCGAGCCATGACGATCCAGGATGTGGCCCGGCGAATGCATCTTTACTGGGAGACCAGCTTCAGAATCAGATGCAAGGTTGGTCCAATCAGGATTGCGATGCTGTCGGCGTAGTGCTAGGAAGTAAGTCAGATTCTTTATGACTTATTGGAGCGGTTAATCCGCGATTTGCAGAGGTATTATGGCGAGGCTGCTTTTTTCAGCGGTCATGTCAGTTGTTGTGGCGCTTCTGGGTATTTTTACCGAGGCGACAGGCTATGCCTATGCATCTTCTGAAAAACGCGTTGCCCTGGTGGTTGGCAATTCCGATTACAAAGATCCTTCGCTGGTGCTTGCAAATCCCAAGAGTGACGCAGACGCGATCGCGGCGGTCCTGAGATCGCTCGATTTTGAGGTGCAGCTGGTGACCAACGCTGGCAAGCAGGAAATGGACGGCGCTCTGGAGCGGTTTGCGCGCCTATCAGCGACCGCCGATTCCGCCCTGTTTTTTTACGCCGGTCACGCCATTCAGCATAATGGCAAGAATTACCTGATGCCGGTCGACGCCCAGTTGGAGGACGAGATCAGCATCCAATATAACCTGACCTCGGTTGACAACGTACGAACCGCGCTTGACCGCGCCAACGGCGTAAGGATTTTGATCCTCGACGCTTGCCGAAATAATCCATTTGCCGCCCGGCTCGATCGACTGGCGAGCAGAGGCCAGACGCGCAGCGTGCCATCCACGCGCGGCTTGGCGCGCATCGATAAGACTGACGGCTTGGTTATTGCCTATGCAACAGCCCCCGATGATGTTGCGCAGGATGGCACCAATTCTGCTCATAGCCCATTCAGCAGTGCTCTCATCAAGGAGATGGAGGAGCCAGGCCTGGAGATTGGCACGCTGCTTCGAAGGGTCGCGCGAGATGTGAGCGAGGCAACCCGCGGTGCACAACGGCCTGAGACATCAATCAGTCTTCTCAACGATTACTATCTGAATCAATCCGACCGGAAGGTCTGGGAGGAAATCCGAGAGACCGCTGATATCCCTCGGATACAGGAGTTTCTGCGACGCTTTCCGAACTCGGCCAGTTCTCTCGACGCGAAGTATCGTCTGGAGGTGCTGGAGCGCGCCAAGCGGGAGCGGGAGGATGAAGAAGCCCGCATTCGCCGCGATGTCTGGAAGAAAGAGATGGAGGAGCAAGAAGCTGCGCTCCGCAACGAGATTGCGCGTCTGCAACGGGAGAAACAGCTCGCGGACACGGCGGCGGCCGAGAAAGACGCCCGGCGCAAGAGCGACGAACAGGCACAGCTTGCGGCACTTGAGGAACAACGCAAGAAAGAACAGCAGGCTCAGACCGAGCGGATCGCCCAACAGCGGCGCGAGGAGCAGGACCGGCTGGCGAAGCTGGAAGAGGATCGGAAGAACGCCGAAAAGGCGCTGGCCGAGAAGAACGAGTCTCAGCAACGTCAGCAGGTTGCCGAAAAGCTTGCTGCTTTGGAGCGGGAGCGGGTGAAGGCGCAGCAAGAGGTTGCGGCCCGGAAGGAAGAGGAAGCAAGGCGCGACGAAGCCCGTAAGAGGGCCGAAGAAGCCTGCAAGGCCGATCAATCGAGCGTCGATGCCGCTGGTCGCGATGAAGCCAAGCTCAAGCGTATCATTGAGGCATCGACTTGCGCCGATGCCAAGCTGCGTGCACAAAGCGTCGTTGCCGCTTTGGCTTCTGAACGTGAACAAACGGCTCGGGTGTGCGATTCCGAGAGCAAGCAGTTGGCCGCTCTGATCAAGGCGCCTGGTACGGCGGAAACACACAACAAGTTGCGCGTTCTCCAATCATCCCTCACCTGTACAAGCCTCGCTCCCAAGATCGTCGAAGCCCTAGGGTTGGTGAATATTGAGATCAAACGCGGCGTGATCCGAAGTTCGCAAGCCGAGCTTCGCCGCCTTGGCTGCTACCGCGGGGCAGAAAACGGCGATTTGAACGACGCCACCAGAAAGGCGCTGAAGCAGGTCAATGCTGCCCGTGGCAAGGTGGGCGCGGCTCTCGAAATTGATGATGCTGTCTTGTCCGACTTGAAAAAGCTGGAAGGGCCGATTTGCACACCACCAAGGATAACGGTGCCTGACATCGCCAGCCAACCGGCGAAGAGGAATCTGGCTTCCCAACACAGTCGGCCTGCTGCCGTCCAGCGCCCGGAGGCTGGCCCGTCTGCTCATGCTGAATCTCGCCCCACCACCAAGGTCAATCCTGCCGACGCACCAATCTCGGGTCTCAGCTTCTGAGCGGCGTTGCGCCGCAGATCACAGGCGACCGATATCTCGGGCAGGCGCCACGAAGGATCTTACATGCAACGAACTCGCCTTCTGGCCCGACTTTGGGTATTTTCCGCAATCATTTTTGGTGTGCCGGCGCTCGCCAATGACAGCACCGCCGAATTGTCGGTGGGAGGGTTGGTATTTAAGCAAACGCCTGACGTCTCAATGGAATCGGAGGAGCTGATTATTACCGGCGACAACGTCACGGTGCGCTACAAATTCCTCAATCAAACGGCGAGCCCAATCACACTTCAGGTTGCCTTTCCGCTGCCCGACATTGATCTCGCCGATGCCGATCAAATCGCCATCCCGACATCAGACCCAGTTAATTTCATGGGCTTCCAGACCCGGGTTGACGGACGGCCTGTGCAGTTCAGTATCATGCAGCGAGCCTATCTCGGCGACAAGGATGTCTCTCAGGTGATCAAGGCGGCGAACCTGCCACTGCTTCCGCTCGGCGGCCACGAGGAGAGGATCGCGGCGCTACCGCAACCGGTGCGCGACAAGCTGCTTCATGATGGACTGATCGCCCAATCGGGCAGTAACGAGCAGGGGCAGCCGATCTATTCTGGTGCCTGGCTGGTGAAGACCGCTGTCGTGCGGCAACAGGTATTTCCTGCTGGCAAGCTTATCAACGTTGAGCACCGCTACACGCCGAGCGTCGGCGTCACCTTCGACAGCGTGCTCCGTAAGTCAATCCGCGAGAGCAAAGGTATGGAGAGGGAATTCCAGCGCTACCGTACCGATTATTGTGTACCCGACGATCTGCTGCGCGGGCTCGACAAGATCACGGGCACGGTCGACGCCAACATCGCAAAGCTGATGGAGCGGCGCATCAGCTATGTGCTCAAGACCGGCGCCAACTGGGCTGGTCCCATCAAGGATTTCCGCCTTGTCGTCGACAAGGGCAAACCCGACACGATGACCGCGTTCTGCGCTGACAACGTCAAACGGATATCGCCGACCGCATTCGAGGTGCGCATGCAGAACTTCACACCCGAGCGCGACCTGAAAATCCTGTTCATCAGTCGGAAAAACTAGCGAGGGCTGTGGCAGCGAGTTGAATGGCTGCAAGGAAATTGCACTTGGTTTTGTTATAGCGGGTAGCGATGGCCGGAACGGCTTAAGTTCGGCGAAGAAATTCTCGATCAGATGTCGTGCCTTGAAGAAATCCCGGTCATAGTCACGACTGATCCGGCGGTTGGCTTTGGCCGGATTGATTGCGGCGAGCGGTTCGATGACATCGTATGCTTTGTCAGCAAGGAACGTGTCTGCCTGGACCCACGAGCGCATCCAATCCGAAGCCGCCAAAGAAGGACCCGACGCTGAGACTCTGGTTGACGTTATCTTGCGTTCGCGGCCACATCCCGAGCAGAAGCTTCCGCTCGGCCGTCGACATTCTTGGCTTGGTCAAGCGCTATCTATGGAGGCACAAAACTGCGGAATTTGCGCCCGGTACTCACAGGACGCATCAGCCGCTTGGGCTGAGGATCTCGAACGAGCGGGATTGCCTTTGATTAGGAAATCATCGATTTTCTTCCCTCCTTTGAGTTGAACGACCAGCCACTTTGGCTGTTTTCCCCTGCCAGCCCATGTCTGTGAACGATCGGCTGGATTTCGATACTTGGGCTGAACCGGCGGATATTTCCGGCGTGGCTTCCTTTGTACGTCTGCTAATCTGACCGTGCGACGAACCAGAGAACAATCCGCGACCGAAATTCTCCTAAGATTATGGAGTGTTTGCTCAAGCTTGCGTTTTTCGTTCTCGATCCTCCTGGTCAGTACCAGTGCGATCCGATCATAGAGAGCCGATAGCTCATCCACGGAAAGATTCATCAATTTTGACGTACTCAGATTCATCAATCTGTTCCTCATGAGAAATCCGTCATTCAGAGCGGGAAATGAAAATTAGAGTTGTAAAATATTGCCCTGATGGCCTTTGTCAGTTTCAATTGTGTGGGTGAGCGCTCAACAACAAGATTCCAATCAGCGGCATAGTGCTCCGCCACGATCACGTGAGCCTTCACTTTCGGCGTCGTTCCTTCGCATTCCAAAATCTCCTATCGCGACTACCTTATGATGTAAAATTTGGCGTTGAATGCCAATTTTGGCTCGGCAAGGTTGCCCGAGGCATTGGGCCGGACGATTCGGAGCGTTCGCGCGACCTCGGTGAGGTATTTGAGCGCGTCGGCACGGCCGACCATGGGTTCCGGGACGTCAGGCAGATCTATCAGTTGGATCGGCTCGCTGCTCAGGATGGCGACGGCCATCGCCATCCCACGGGGCTCCGAGATCGTAAATTCGAAACGACCGAAGTTATTGCCAGCGCTGGGAATGGTTATGGGTTTCCCCGGCTGAAGGCGATTGAGCGATTGGCGCACGCCTTCGGGCATCAGAAGCGCTGCCGAATTAGGGAAAATCTGATTGATTTTGCCGCTCGGGTCCACGTCGATAAGGATAAGATAGCCCGATCGCTTGGCGGCAACCCGAAAACTGATCGTATTTCCGATGGTGAATTCAGTGCCGGGTAGGACGTCGAGCGACAGGCCAGCGGTGTTCTCGGTGGCCAAGGCCTCTTGATCCGGTCTCTCAAGTGGCGGCTGACTCGAATGCTGCGGTTCGGGCGGGGTGTCCGGCAGGATCAACACGCCGCGATCAGTGTTATTTTCCGTCGGGAAGGCGGGATGACACAGTGCGAATGAAATGGCGAGCACAAGCCATGTTTTTGATAGCGACAATTTTACGCGAGTGATCATGGTGCGGTAAACAGACCTACAGTGCCTATGCGCGCGTCTTTGGGTGCGTAGCGTTCGACCATCCGCATCACCTGAAGTGCGCTGCGGCGCCGATTCAGTTGCTGCAATGCCTGTTCGAGAGCAACCATGCGCTGTTCTGACGTCACAACGCCAATCTGATCGGCTCCGAAGGGACGGGTGGCAACGACCGGCAGGCGGTAATTTGAATTAGACTGCACGGGCGCATCCCCCGCGATCGGGTAAAGCAGCTGCACCGTACCGTCGCCTGCAATGTTGAAGAGGATAAGCGCTCGCTTGGCAACGTTGGGAATGTCGACAAAGATCTTCTCGCTGTTACGATGGAGCTTGTCGTTGGGCAAGACCTTGATCACTTGCGGCGTTTTCGATGCGAGCCCCTTGATGCCGAGAATGGCCGCGGACCTGTCGACGATGCCTGGAAGATCGGTTTTGTCGACATGGTAGGCAATGACATCGCCTTGAGAGATAACGTCGCCGGATTTTGGATCCCAGACGAGGTCCGCTCCGTCGGTGGAGTTCAGTACCTCGAAAGGCACTTCGCGCTGCTCAAGGCCGGATAAAGGTGCGTTCTTCGAATCGAGTGAAGCTAGCTTGACGACATTCAACGCCGCGGGTGCGGAGTGGGAGGGCGCATCTTCGATGATGATCGAAGGCGCCGCAGACCCGATGTTTGGTGCCGAAGCTTCCTTGGGAGCCAAGGTAAATGCAACGTCCGAGTCGAGCTTGCGGTTGGGTGAGGCAAGTGTCACGGGATTCTGCCTCTGGTCGGACAATTGATAGACGACGCTGCGCACCTGCCCGAACAATTCCTGCAAGGTGGTGTTGCCGTCTCTGTTGGAGTCGGCTTGGCCCTCAAGGGCGCGAGCAACCGCATAGCTCAGCGCGCCGCGGAAGCCATCAATCCCTGGAATGCGGATTTCCGGCGCCTTGGTTTGACGGTCAACGGCAGCAAGGAAGGCAGTCTGTTCGAAATCGAGTTCGGTCAGCCGCGCGTCGGCCGCCGTGCCTACGGGTTTCAACTCATCAACGGAGAGGACGTAGCGGTTGATTTGCCGATAACTCAATTCTCCGCTACGCGGGTCGACCTCGCGCGTCAGCCCACCGCCGTAGCAGGTGTCGGCGACGAAGATGACGTGTGCGCCCTTGGCCTCGAACTGCTTGATGAAATAGTTGAACTCGCGGCCGATGATTCGCTGTTGCGAGCCTTGTGGTGTGAAATCGAATCCCGGCAGCACGAAAATATCATCCATGCCATCGGGCTGCGATCCCTTGACCTTTTCTGGCTCCTGGGCACCGTGGCCAGCAAGCGAAAGGAGAACGACGTCGCCCGGGCCTATTCGGGCCGTCAGGCCATTGATTTCTCGTAGGATAGAATTGCGATCGGCCGCGGCGTCGATCAGCGTGGTGACGTCTGTGACGCCCATCTTCTTTAGTGTGGTCTCGATGTCACGCGCATCTGCGACGGCGCCTCGCAGTTGCGGGACATTCTGATAGGCGTTGATGCCGATGACCAGAGCGTGGATCAATTTGCCGCCCTGGCCCTGCAGCGTGAGCTCTTGCGAGTTTGCGGGATCAGCGGTTGCTGCGAACAACCCGACGCTGACCGCGGTCGCGAGCAGCAAATTTCGAATCCTAGGAAGGGTCATCGTCATTCGCTTCGGCGCCACTCGACGCGGCGGTTAAGGGCATAGATGTCTTCCTGACTGAGGCCGGTGGTGTCCGACAATTGCATAGGCGCGGTCGCACCCTTGCCGATCGTGTCAATGGACGCCTCGATACCGTTCTGACGTAGGAAATCCGCAACAGCCACGGCACGCTCTTCCGACAGTTTCAAGTTTGTCTCGGCGCTGCCGCGTACATCCGTGTGGCCGATCAACGTGATCTTGGAGGCACCCTGTTCCTTGATCGCAGTGACGAGTTCGCGGGCCGCCTGCTCACCGACGGAGGTAAACGTCGTCTTGGCGTAATCGAAAGTGATAGGCACCGGAACGATGTGCAGCGTGATGCCGCGCAGGCTCGGCGCATATAGCCCGCCAAGTCGGCCATCGCGTTGATCGCGGGCCGTCTTAACGAACACACCTTCGTTCTTGCCGTTGTCGTTGGCGGCGAGAATGCGTGATTGGGCGGCGCGATCGAAGAGGCTTTCAATCTCGAATTTCGATGGTGTGGTCGGCGTCAGGGTCTCGTTTTTCACGATCTCGATGGCGCGGTCGAAGGCGGCCGCTGACTCGGCAAAGCGCCGCTCGCCGAAATAAACATCGCCGAGCGTAGCGGCCGCCTGCCACAAGACCTCAGCGCGCTCGGCATCCGCCAGGAGGCGGTCATATTCCAGATGCGGCCTGCCGCGAGCCATTATTGTTTGCGCGGCTAGCAGCCTGAAGGCGGCAAGTCGTCGCTGTGAAGGCACCTGAAAGTGGCCGCAATAGGCGTCAGTTGCGATCTTGTCGAGCAGCGTCTGTGCTTGGCTTTCCAGACCGCTTTCAATCGCCTGATTGAAACTGTTGACGAGCGCGGTGCAGTCAGCGTCACCGGCGGCGCCAGCGGGGCTTGCCAAAGGAAGAATGGCGATAGCAGTGAAAAAGTAGCGGATAAATCTACCTGTCATGATGTCAATCTCCAATCAATCAATTGGCCGATACAGACTACCCCATTCGCTGTCCCACAGGGAGTCTGGATCGACGATGACTACGGCTGCCTTGATTTCATTGGCCAGCCGAATGGCCGAGCGAAACGCATCCTTCGCTGGAAGGGTCTTGCTGATCATGTCGGTGTCGAATTGGCCGACTGAGGCAGGGCAGGTGACGTGGCCGGAATTTCCGGTCTCGTCTTTCCACAGTGTCAGCGTGATTGCGTCCAGTTGGACCTCATCCACCTGCTCGAACCGGTTCTTTGCCATGGGGATCTCCTATCGCCGAAGCACTCGAGACGGCTAGTGTCGATTGCGTTTCTTTCGGGCTTTTTTGTTGCTGGGCACATTGATTATCTGATCGGCGGTAGCGATTTTGGTCGCATCACTGGCCAGCGCCCGGAAGCGCACCGGCTTGTAGCCGCGCGCGAGGATCGACGCGAGCGGATAGACATTGCGGCATACCCGGCCGTTGCAGGCGCCGGGCGACGCTTCCATCACCTCAACTTTGCGGTCGGGCGTGAAGCGCAGAAACAGCATGACATGAGAGCCCGGCTTGTTGATGGCGTCGCCAGGCAGCATGTCCCATGCGTTTTTAACAGGATCGGTAATCGACGGAATGGCGATGGTCGTGAAATGCTGTGCGAGGCCCCAGGCGGCGCTGACAAAGGCTGAACAGTCGACACCGGTGACGTCGGTGCGCGGAGCATTGCGGGTGCAGACATTTCCTGCGAGCGCTCCGCGAGAGACCTTGGCGCTGATTTGTGCCAGCGAGCCATGGCAGCCCCAACAATAAGGCACACCGCGAACTTCCTGGTTCAGCTTGCCGATCAGGTAGCCCGGCCGCCGGATGCGGCGGAAGCCGGTGCAAGCGGTGTCGGGGTCGGCACCGTAGGCGCTCGACGAGACTTTCCACTGCACCCCTTCGAAAGCGAAGGCGGTTTGCACCACCTGCTGGCGCGTGAGCGGGCGCACTGCCGCGGTGAAGCCCTTGCGCAGCGTGAATTGCGACAACTGCGGCTGCGGTGTTGGGATGCCATCAATAATAGTCTGCCGTTTGTGCACTTCCCGTGAGCCAACGCCGAGCACGTCGACTTCACCCTTTTGGTTGCGCAGGAAATAGACATCACCCTCCGGCGAAATCGTCACGAAACGGCGAGACAGGCCCAGGCTCTGCACGACCGGGATGTCGTAGATACTCTCGAGGCGACCTTGCTCGGAGAATCTTGCAACATAGGTGCTAGCAGCGCTTTTGCTCATTGGCGGAATGTTCTCGACGAGCACATACATGCGCCCTTGATTGTCAATCTCGAGAAATTCGGCGGCACCGAGCCGATCGCGGACTTCCAGCCGCAATTGGCGGAACAGCGCGGTCTCGCCCTTCCTGCGGATTTCCATACGCGCAACCGTTGGACGCTCGCTGATGACGTCGACAACGATGGAACCTTGCCCACGCGAGGCGATGGCTTGGCGTGTCCTGGTTTCGCGGCTTGGCCGCTTGATGGCGCGCGTACTTTCACCCAGAAGCTCGGCGTCATCGCCTTGCGGCTTCTGTGAACCCATCTGCGCAAATGCCGCGACGGCAAATTCGTCGTCGACACCGCGCGTCGGTGTCTCGTCAAGGCCGCGGGTTTGAGCGTCTTCGGGCCCCTGGGGCCTCAACACGTGAATGTTGCCATCCCACACCATAATTTGCGTGTTGATGACGACAAGATCAGTAGGCTGGATCTGGGACGGCAATTCGAAAGACCGCATCTGCGAATTGCGGTCTTTCGGATCGAACTTCAAGATGCGTCCGTTGACTTGGTCGAGCAGATAGATGTCGCCGCGCGCGTCAGAATAAATCGCTTGAGGAACATCGGCCTCGGTGTCCTCGCTCGCATCGACCAAGCCGACCGAGTTAAGTCCTTGGCCGGCTGAAAAACTCTTGACGACAGTGTCGCCAGACATTTGCGCATGAGTCTGGCCGAGCCCGCAAAGGCCAACAATAAGACCAAGACAAACGAGCCGCATTAGGCGCATGGGTTAACCAAGTGTTCTGTTGATACGTCTTTGAGAAAAATAAATGCTTCGTTACGCGGAAAAAATCCGCGCAGCCGTTCGGCAAGAATGCCAGATTACCGATGCTGTTGTTGGTCGTCAGCTGTTCCAGCTGGGTTCAAATTGGCAAGTATTAAATCGCATCGGATTTGACGCCAATATGGCGTCCCACAACTATTTATCCTCCTATTATGGCTGGATTTCTCTTAGACAGTTTGCAGCACATGAGCCGCCCTGGCGTTTTTGATGAGGTCAAGGCTGTTCAAACGGCCTTGTTTGAAGAAGCTTTACTAGGAGATCCAGAAAAAGCCCCGGCCGAGGCCGGGGGCTTCGAATCGTTCACCGAGAAAGCGACGATCAGTAACGAGCAGCCATCGGGCCGCCGAACCTGTAGTTCAAACGAACCAGGGCCATGTCAATGTCCTGGCTGATGCGGTCAGTACCGTCGACGACGTAGAGATCCGGAGTCGTGAACATGTAGTTCCGGTTACCCAGGAAGATATGGTTATATTCAACGCCAAGCGACCAGTTCTGCGCAACGCACGGTGGTGAGAAGGGGAAGGCCGAAAGGCTTCTTCCTCCCAGATTCCTATTTGCCTGCGTTCACGCTGGCTCAAGGACCGAACGTGTAACGGAGACCGCCAACAACACCACCGCCATCAATCTTGTCGCCAGTTTGCCAATCCCCTCGCACAAAGCCGGCCAAACCGTTGGTCTGCGATTGGAACGAAATGCCCAGGCTAGCTTGGTAGAAGGTGCCGACACGATCAGTCGACATTTCGGCGGCATCGGTATAGCGGCTGGCACTCCATAAGCCGGCGCTATTTTGGTAGGTGAAGCCAGCCTTGGACGAATTTTCGAACTCGTTCTCAACCAGTGCAAGAGCAAACGGTGCCCAGTTATATCCGCCATAGGAGAACGAAGTGCCAAAACGGACCCCTCCGCGCGCCAGCAAACTCTTAACTGGAGCAAGATCCAGAAACCCAATCGTACCCGCGCTAGCGTTACTCGACACACTCGTGTCACGCACCGAGAGGCTATCAAACGTCGAACGCGTATAACTGACGTTGGCCAACGGCTCGATGAAGTACCTGTTGGGCAGCGCAAACTTATAGGAGAACGAAGCGTTTATATTGTCAGATTGGCCACTGAGCGGCGCATTATTGAGCTGCAGGTCGACGTCCGTCATCCTCATATCGTACCAGGTGTGACGGTACGTGAAGTCAGTCATGAAGCCGGCCTTTGTGATAACGTAATACGCTCCCAGGAACGGCACTTCAAAATGATTTCGGAATAGTGATTTTGAATCTATTGAATTGGCATCGGCGGAGAGCTGGCCTCCCATTATGCCCACATGAGCATTGACACCGATGCCTTCCAGATTGAGCAAACCGGAGTCCGCGCCAGCCTGCACGCCAGTATAGTCGACCCGCTGGCGGATCATCGCATTTCCGAGGATCCCGCCGTTTGCGAAGGCATCGCCTCCCCAACTGGCCACGCCCGTCGCCGAGGTCGTCATCTGGCCGCCCATTACGCGCGCCCACGGGCCGCCCGCGACGTCACACGATGACTTGCCCGCCAAGAGTTCGCTCAAGAAGCAAGGCTTGTCTGTCTTAGGCGAAGCCACCAGATTACCCCCCGGCTGATCGAAGGGGTCGTCGAATACTCTGTTGATCACGTCAATGCCTCCGACGATTCCTGGCAGTGGCGTCGCAAATCTTGGCCACGGAGTTCCATACTCAGCGTAGGCACTGCCGCCGGCTGAAACGATCGCAATCGAAAGGATTGTCGAACATCCAAGCCTTAGTAAATTTGCCTTCCTCATAATGCTCTGCTTCCTTCAATATCCGTCTAAGATCCGCTAGTCGCTGGTCTTATATTAGTCATCAAATCCACGAGACAATCTAGGACGGCTCGGCAACCGAGGAGTGACGCGAGTTCCGATTAATCCAGATTTGGCCTCTCCATTCCAATCGGCAGCATAGTGTTGCGCCGCGATCACATGCACAAAGCCTGCATGCAGTTTAACGGCTCTGTTGCGATGAGCGGTGATGCTGTTTTGGGAATCGGAAAGTCGAGGTCCGTGAATGCCTAGTGGTCCGATTCTGACATTTGTACTCCGCTTGGGGAGGCATGTTTGCAAATGTCAGAATCGAAGGACCACTGGCATCGTATTTTAATATGGTGTCGCCGCGAAAGTGGTTGGAAATCGAAAAGTTATCGTTGGAGTTTCCGCCAGGGCTCAACTCCAAGAGTAGGCAAAGTTGTCGTTGTCGATTGTGACGCGCGCTTCCTTCGGGGTTTCCTTGGAGAGCGACCGCATCAGGAATTCGCGCGACAGCGCCGGCAACATCGTGTTCGTGATGATGTTGTCAATCATGCGTCCACCGGAGTTGGGGTCGTTGGCTTTGGAGACAATGTAGTCGACAACCGCGTCGTCGTAGACGAAAGCCGCATCATGGCTGTCGCGAAGGCGCTTGCCGATCCGGTCGAGCTGGAGTCGGACGATGCTGCCGAGAACGGAGTCAGACAGCGGAAAGTACGGGATGGTTACGATGCGTCCGATCAGCGCAGGCGGAAACACCTTGAGGAGCTCTGTGCGCAATCTCTCGTTCAATTCTTCCGGATTCTCGCGATAGTGCGGGTCCCGGGCAAGACTGATGATCAGGTCCGTCCCGACATTTGAAGTCAGGATGATCAGCGTGTTCTTAAAATCGATGCGCCGTCCCGAGCCGTCTTCCATCTGCCCTTTGTCGAAGACTTGAAAGAATAATTCATGGACATCCGGATGGGCCTTCTCGATCTCGTCAAGCAGAACGACGCTATAGGGCTTGCGGCGCACCGCCTCGGTGAGGCGGCCGCCCTCGCCATAGCCGACATAGCCGGGAGGAGCGCCCTTCAGTGTCGAGACTGTATGTGCTTCCTGGAATTCCGACATATTAATGGTGATCATGTTCTGCTCGCCGCCGTAGAGGGCCTCTGCGAGCGCAAGCGCCGTCTCGGTTTTGCCGACGCCGGAGGGACCGGCGAGCATGAACACACCGATCGGCTTGTTCGGATTGTCGAGCTTGGCGCGATTGGTCTCGATCCGCTTTGCGATCATTGCGAGCCCATGTGACTGGCCTACAATGCGCCGGTTGAGTATGTCGGTGAGGTTGAGAATGGTCTCAACTTCATCCTTGACCATGCGGCCGACCGGGATTCCCGTCCAGTCGGAGACGACGGACGCGACAGCCT
>Ga0209628_10001499_pt1 | contig 15200 bp, 13 predicted proteins | sample TergutCu122P4_FD_187285 | JGI IMG/M metagenome (GOLD analysis project Ga0209628, IMG submission 187285) | Cubitermes ugandensis P4 segment gut microbial communities from Kakamega Forest, Kenya - Cu122 P4 (SPAdes) (version 2) | ecosystem: Host-associated > Arthropoda: Insects > Digestive system...
AAACTGCATTGTACGATTTTTTGAATCTTCCGGCAGGCTCGTTTTTTTTGGAGATACCGGAAATACCTAACATTACCATCATTAACAGAGAGAGGGCATACGAACTGGCTATTGCCAATGGTTCGCAGGAAATAGCCCATCAGCGGCGTTTATTAGAAGCCCAAAGAGAGGTTGCCCGCACCAAATCGGAAAACGGATTTTCGGTTGATTTATATGCTTCCTTCGGATTGTCTCAAAGTGCATCATTACTGAAAAATACGTATAGAAATCCATTAGACCAGGAACAAATAACCCTCAATTTCAATATTCCCATTCTCCATTGGGGAAAAGCCAAAATTAAACAAAAAAGGGCACAAACACAATTATCAAATGTTTCATTAACCATTGACCAGGAAAAATTGACTTTTAAGCGGCAAATAAATAATACTGTAAATCAATTCAATAACCATTCCACACAGTTGAGGGTAGTTCAAAAAACGATAGAGTTAAGCCAAAAAAGATATGAGATGAGTAAAGAACGTTATCTGGGTGGCAAAATTGGTTTTTTAGAATACGCTGTAGCCCAAAACGAAAAAGATCGTTCTCAAATAGATTACATTCATACTCTACAAAAAAGTTGGACAAAATACTATGAAATTAGAAAATTAACTTTATTTGATTTTATAGAAAACAGGCAGATAGAGGTGGATTAGCGCCATCCAAAAAAAACTTCAAATTCAACTGCTTCATCACAGGAAGCAACCCCACCAAATCTCTCACCTTTCCCAGCCCCGCTGCATAAATCACCACAGGACTCTCCCGCCACTCCTCAAAAATTCCTTTCCGCTCTTTTCGCAAATGGCTGTGCTGCTCTGCAAAGTATCTCTTCATCTCCTCTACATGATTAAAGTCGTAGAGCGATTTTTTATCGTAGTTGCACAGCGGAAAACAGGCCCACACCTGCATATCGGGACCAATATCTATGGCTGCGCCGCAGGTAAACAACACCTTGCCGCGGTTCAACTTAAACAACCGCCCCAGCGTTTCATCAGAGAAGATGCAGAGCGGCATCCCGCAATCGAACCCGATACTTATTCTTTGCAAAGCAGTAGGGGCAGGCGCGGACGCATTTTTCGGTTAATAGGAGATTGGGCATGGGGGTTTCGTTAAGAGTTAAGTTTTTTCTGTGTTGCTTTGTGTTCTTTGTGTCTTTGTGTTGAGTTTCAGCACAGAGGCGCAGAGGGCACAGAGGTTCACAGAGGTTTTTATAAAAACAAAAAAGCGCGAAACTTAACCGTTTCCCGCTATCAGTGGTATCTGGCGTAACCTTGCACACAAGAAACTAAGTCAAGGTCACGCAATACACGCAAACACTTAACTTTCTCTTTGCGTGCTATCGTCTAATCGCCAGATTTTCTGATAACAAAGAAACAAGCTAATGCTTTTTTATGGTATTATTATATTGTTATGTCATGATGTATATAAATTGGTTAATAAAATTTGTGCAAAATTATAATAAAATTCAAACGAGGAGAGAAAAATTGTAAAAAAAAAAAACGATTACTTATGACTTTTGGAAAAGACACTTATGACTTTTGGAAAAGATACTTATGACTTTTGGAAAAGATACTTATGACTTTTGGAAAAGATACTTATGACTTTTGGAAAAGATACTTATGACTTTTAGTAATCGCTCTTTATTTTTTCTAAAAGAAAGTAATAAAAAAACGCTCATGACATTTTCGTGTCAAAAAAGGGAAATTTTTCAAATTGATATAAATTATTTAGCAATTTTGCGCTCGATATTAACCAAAAAAAATTACAAATTATGTCTGTTAATTATGTATTAGTAGAGCGTGGCAATCCGCTGAAACCCGAGATGCCAAAGAAATTTTATGCTTTAGCAAAAAGCAGCGGCGAATTAACTTTCCGCAAATTAAGTAAAGAGATTGCTCAGGGTAGCACTACCGTAAGCGACACCGATGTGTTGGCCGTGCTGAACGACCTTACCAAAGTATTATGTCGTCATTTGCAAAATGGTGAAATAGTACGTTTCGGGGATTTTGGGACTTTTCAAATGTCGCTCACAAGTGAGGGTGCAGAAACCGCAGCAAAGTTTAACTCCTCCTTAATCAAAAAATCGAAAGTGGTGTTCCGTCCGGGAATTGACCTAAGAGAGATGCTTGCCGTAATCAAATATGAAAAGGCAAAGTAAGCGGTTATCGAATGAAAAAATGGGCTGTCTAAAAAGATAGCCTATTTTTTTTACCAAAATTCAGGTATTTATTCTTTGCGAACTTTGCGATCCTGAATTAAATTCAGGACTTCGCGCCTTTGCGTTAAAAAAATATTGAGTTTTATCGTTCAAAAAATAATGGAATAATGGTGGGGGAACGGGAACACGCATTGACTACTATGGGTACTGAAAAAAATAAGGGTTTCCCCTTCAAAATTCACTACTCAATAGTTGTTTCCGAGAGAGGTTCAGGCTCATCAGTAGGCTCTCCGGTAGTCTCTTCAGTGGTTTCATCGATGGTTATCAAATCATGTTTTAATAAGATGTTATACCATTGATACACTTTCTTAATATTCGACAAAAAAACACGCTCCTCATCATAATTGGGAAGTACCTCTCTAAAAAATTCACGCATTTGTGAATCGGTCCAGATTTTAAAATCAAGAGGCAGTTTTTCTTGTTTTAAATAGATGGTTTGAAACAGTTTACCCAACTCTATAGCCTCGTCATGCGTATAAATTGAGATATTGTCTAAAGTTGAAACGCCATCGCTTTGAAAGGCAGAAAATCGTTTCTGTTCTTCTAATGATTCCACTATAAAATTATTTTTTCCTTGGGAAATTAATTTAAAGAGCCCGTTTTTTCCGCTGATAGACAAAATTTTGCTTAGATCCATTTGTTAAATATTAAATATGAAATAATAATTTGCAAAAATAGATTATTATTTTAAAAATGAATAACAAACATTTTTACTTGCCCAGGGAACACCATCGTAATCAAAAAAAATATTATTTTCGCTTGTTGTTAAAAAAACCTTAAATAACCTTAGTAATCAATATGATTAAAAAAAAAACATTCATTTTTGACGGAAAAGCAAAACAACTTTATTCTACCGATGACCCCGCTTTGGTCATTATTTTGTATAAAGATGACATCTCTGCCTACAACGGAATTAAAAAATCTTTAATCCAAAACAAAGGGGTTTTGAACAACAAAATTTCGGAAATTATTTACAAAACATTAGAAGAAAATGGGGTTAAAACCCATTTTGTGAAACGTATTGATGACCGAAACCAACTGTGCAAAAGAATTACCGTTTTTCCTCTTGAATTTATAGTGCGAAACGTAATTGCCGGTTCATTAGCCCGTAGGTTAGACGTGGAAGAGGGAATAAGACCGCAAAACACCATTTTTGAAATATGCCTGAAAAGCGACTTCCTGAACGACCCGCTGATTAACGAACATCATGCCGTGGCGCTAAATATTATCTCTTACGACGAACTTCGGCAAATTGAAAAACTCTCCATGCAAATTAATGATATTGTTTCACAACTTTTTAACCGCGCCGGAATTGACGTCATTGATATGAAATTAGAGTTTGGGTACGACGAAAACAATAACCTCTTGTTAGCCGATGAAATCTCTCCCGATACCGCACGTTTCTGGGATAAAAATACAAAAAGTAAACTAGATAGAGACAGATTTAAAAGAGATATGGGGAAAATTGAAGAATCTTATAACGAAATTTTAAAACGACTAACATCAAACTAATGAAATTGTTGCGAAAACTATTTTCAGGATTCATCATATTTTTTTTGTGCTGCATGGCAACAGCGCAAACGCAAATCCCAAATGTGAATGCCGATTACATGAAACTTGACCCATACGGGAATATTTATGCAGTGAAAGGTGCGCAATTGTTCAAGTTTTCCATAGATGGAAAATTGTTATCCCAATTTTCAGACCACACATTGGGAACAATTAGTTCTATTGACGTTTTTAATCCTATGAAAATCATGCTCTTTTATAAAGACGCAGGAACACTCGTTTTCTTAAACGAACAACTTGCCCATATACAAGACCCAATATATTTGTTTGATTATAACTATTATACAATATCACTCGCTTCCTATTCTGCTGCCAATCAAATTCATCTCTACGACCATGTAAATAAGTATTTGCTCACTTTAGATTTTTTTATGCGCGAACTCTACCGAACACCGCTGAATTTTCCTGCTTTTCATCCTATACAAATGATTGAACTGGAGGAAAAAAGTTTGGCTTTTCACGTTCCGGATACGGGAATCTATCTATTGGATAGTTTTGGAACATTCAATAAATTGCTCCGCATGGCTACCGAGCAACCTGTTGTGGTTACCGGCGATTTAATCTATTATTCAAAAAACAACGAGGTCGTTATTTATAATTACAAAACATTAAGCACAGATACACAACAACTTCCAATTTCTGATGTGGCGCAAGCATTGTTTTATAGAAATAAGATGGTTTTTTTGCTTAATGATGGAACTTTATGGATTTATATAAATAAAATATGAAAAAACGGATCAACAAACGATGGAATTGGTTTCTTTTCTTTACGGCAACCATTGTTTTTATTGCCATGATATTGTATTCCTACAAATTGATTAATAATATTCGTGATGAAGAACGAAGAAAGGTAAATGTTTGGGCTGATGCCATTACTTACAAAGCGGATTTGGTTTCTTATATGGATAACTTTTTTGCTACTATCAGGATGGCAGAAAGCAAAAGAGCCACCTTAGTTGCCAAAGCCATGCAAAAAGTTAACGAAGCCTCTTACGATGAAGACCTCTCTTTCTACTTGGAAGTGATCTCTTTAAACTCTACTATCCCCTCTATTCTTACCGATGAAACCGGCAATATTAATTACACCATGAGTATGGAGGGAGATGTTCTCCAAATGAAAAATATTAATGAACTTGGTTGCAGAAAATTAGAATTCGACAGTGTGATTATTCCTTATTTAAAAAACAGATATCTCGTGCTTTATTACAAGGAATCTAAAATTTACTCCAACCTGCGTACTGCCATCAATAACTTGGTGGAATCTTTTTTTCAAGAGATTGTGATTAACAATGCTTCTGTTCCTGTAATAGTTACAGACAGTACGATGAAAGAGATTATTGCTTATGGCATGATTGATCAGGCTCATTTTCAAACAAAAGAATCGAAGCAAGAACTGATTAAGCGTTTTTTAAGTCATGATAATCGAATAAAAATTGAGATACCTTTTCAAGGGACTTGCTATGTGCTTTACGAGGAGTCTTCTATTCTCACACAGTTGCGGTATTTTCCTATCATTCAATTTATTATTGTAATTATCTTTGCGGTTGCAGGATATCTCATATTAAGTTTTGCGCGGCGCTACGAGCAAAATCGGGTTTGGGTGGGTATGTCGAAAGAAACAGCGCACCAGTTGGGCACCCCCATATCTTCATTGTTAGCATGGAGTGAACTTCTTAAAGAAAAAGAGGTGGATTCGCAAATTATGCAAGAGATTGATAAAGATGTACATCGTTTAGAGACCATTGCCCAGCGGTTTTCTAAAATTGGTTCGGAACCGGAATTGGTAAACGAAAATATAGCCACTGTAATTGAAGAGTTTGTAGCCTATTTACAATCAAGAATATCATCAAAAGTAGTGATTAAAGTGAATCGAAATCAAGTTAAAAACTTTAATGTGCTTATTAATAAGTATCTTTTTGAATGGGTGATTGAAAATTTATGCAAAAACTCGGTAGATGCCATGAATGGCAGCGGCGTTATTATTATTGATTTAATGGAAGATGACAAACATTTTTATGTGGATGTTGCAGATACAGGAAAAGGAATTCCCTCTAAAGAGTTTAACTTGGTATTTCAACCCGGTTTTACCAAAAAGAAAAGAGGCTGGGGGCTTGGGCTCCCTTTGGCAAAAAGAATTATACAACAGTATCATAAAGGAAAACTGTTTGTAAAATCCTCTGCAATAGGACGCGGAACGGTAATGAGAATTCAACTCAAAAAATAAATATTATTTATTAAATCTTAAAACTTTATGAAACTCCCAAAAACTCTATTCACTCTACTCATTTGCCTTACTGTTAATTTTTGTTTTGCGCAAACTATCCGTATGATGCAATATAATTTGATGTACTACACTACATCTGCTCCATCAAATTGCAATACATCAGGAAATTACATGAATGATAAGGATGCAAATTTAAAAACCATCATTGATTACGTGTTGCCCGATGTTTTTTCTGTTTGCGAAATAGGCAGCCAAACAACCTACGTTAACCGTTTGTTAAACAACGTGATGAATACCAACGGGCGGAGTTATTATGCCAACTGCCCACTCACGAACTACTCTGGCAGTTCCATCGCCAATATGCTTTACTACGATTCGCGAAAATTGGCATTTTATAGCCATTTTTATGTAACCACTTCTGTTCGAGATATTAATGCTTATAAAATGTATTACAAGTCGGATAAATTGGCGCAGGGCGATACGGCGTTTATTATCTTTATTATAGCGCACTTGAAAGCAGGAAGTTATGAATCGGATATCAATGCCCGCAAAACGCAAGTAGAACGCCTAACCACAAAGTTAGAGCAAATGGGTATTGATAACTATGTGTTTTCGGGAGATTTTAATCTGTACAAAGCATCCGAACCGGCGTATCAACATTTGTTGTTTAACAACAACACCGCTTACCGCTTTATTGACCCCATTGATGCTTACGGAGAGTGGAATAATAATTCGAAATTTGCTAAAGTGCACACACAATCTACTCATTCATCATCAAACGGATGTTTTGCCGGTGGAGGATTGGACGACCGTTTTGACTTTATTCTTGTTTCTCCAACGGTTTATTACGGAACAAAAAAAGTTCAAGTGCTTTCCGACACGTACAATGCTTTAGGGCAAGATGGACTGAGGTTTAACGGAAGCATCATTAGTCCAAAAAACAATTTGGTTCCCGAAAAGGTTAGTAATGCCATGTACAACCTCTCCGACCACCTGCCCGTGATTTGCGATATTGAATTTTATTCCTCCAATACGATTAAAGAATTTTCGCCCTCCTTTTTTGTGAATGTGGAAAATCCCGTAAAAAATGAACTTAACTTGCACATTTATGCAGAAAAAGATGAAGTTTTTACTTTTGAGATTTTTACAATAAATGGACAAAAGATTGCTCATTTTTCTGAGTACATTAATGCTGGTTCCAACAACCTCAGTAGAAGTTTTGACTTTGCCCCTTCCTTTTATTTTTTAAAAATAATGAATGCAGAAAATGAGAAAATTGTTAAAAAGTTAATAAAAGTTAAATAAAATATTATACTTTCGCGCCTAAATTTTTTGTGTATGAAAATATATTTATTTATTTCAATTTTTATTTTAGCACCGTTTGTCATCATTACAATTTTCCGTAAATATAAGGTAGCTAAAGCTATTGGCACGGTAATTATGGCTTATGCCGTGGGGATTTTATTGTCGTTTATTTTCTCTTTTACCGATTTTTTATCTGCCACCGAATTTGCATCTTTAGGAAAAATTCAAGGCTTAATTATGAGTGTCTCGGTATCACTGGCCATCCCGCTGATGTTGTTTAGTTCCGATTATAAAAAATGGCTCAAAGCATTACCTAAAGCCGTTCTCACGCTCGGTATGGGAGTTGTTGCCATCATTGCAGCTGTGCTTCTTTCGTTTTTCCTTTTTAAAAACTCTGGAATTCCCGATTTATACAAAGTGGGGGGGATGATGACCGCTTTTTATACCGGCGGAACTATGAACTTCAGCGCAGTATCCGGCGCATTAAAAACAGATGGAACCATTATTACCCTTACGTTAACCTCCGAAATGGTGATTATGTTTGTACTTTTGGTGTTTTTAACAGCCGGCGGATATAAACTGTTCCGATGGATTTTACCTTTTAAAGACGAACACCACGTAAAAAATGCCAACGATGCAAGTGATAACCAAATTAAGGATATTGAAGATTATGAGCGAATGATGTCAAAAAGAGTATTTCCTAAAACGATGCTCGGATTTTTGCTCTCTCTTGTTTTTTTAGCGGTGGGCGCAGGATTATCCATGTTGATTACCGGTACATTAAACGAAGTAGTAGTGCTTCTCACCATTACCACCTTAGCCATTGCTGCCTCTTTTAGTGAAAAAATTCGCAATTTGCCCAAAACATTTGAATTGGGAATGTTTTTTATATTGATATTCAGCGTAATTGTTGCCTCTCTTTTTGATGTTTCAAAGTTGGACTCAAGTGCCTTAACCATTTTCCTGTTTGTATTATGTATTACCCTCTCTTCTTTTGTAATACACTGCATTTTATGTTGGTTTACCAAAGTACCCGGCGACCTGTTCACCGTGTCTCACATTGCCCTGCTCTGCTCGCCCCCTTTCATACCGCCCCTTGTTTCTGCTATGGGAAATCGTAAAGTGTTGATTAGCGGGATAACCATTGGGTTGGTGGGGTATGCCATTGGAAACTACTTTGGCTTAGCCATGGCAGGGTTTTTGAAACTGTTTTAGAAACGGATGTAACCGATGTGAACTTAATTAATAATTATTAATTATTAACATGAGTTCTGTTTAAGGGAAGCGGTTATTGGCTTTCAAAACGGGTTACCCCATAGGGCGAAGCCCTTAAATATGATAGCCCAACGGCAACGCCTTGGGTAACGGAAATCCCTGGTGACAAATAAGCCCTGAAAGAGCGTTTACGCAGCATGATTTTATCATAGAGACTCATTAGGCGGTTTTTCATATTGTTTCTTATTCCTGTTACCAAATGAACTCCATTATCAAAAAGTGTTTCAAAAAGTGAAGAAGAAATATATCCCTTATCTCCAAAAAGTTTTCCGAAAAGTTTCTTAGTCAGTACTTTAAGTGTATTTGGGTCTCTATCATCCACGTTTCCCGGTGTAAGGCAAAAGGATAGCAGTTCTCCTTTGTAGTTACACAGTAAATGCAGTTTGAAGCCATAAAACCAACCCATTGTATTTTTACCTGTTTTGGCAAAACCTGCGAAAACTTTATTTCTCCTGATACGTTTGTTATGGCAACCGTTATTCATTTTGTAGGTCTTTTTACATAAAAAATTCCTGAAAAAGGAGTGATGTTTTAGGATATTTTTTCTATTTTTGCCATATCTATTTGGATTTCAGTATTTTTTGGATTTCACGCATCAAAAATAGTGAAATTTTTCAAATAGAAAGGCGTTGTAAACATTTTATTTATAACGCCTTATTGTTAATTACTAAAAAATAGTTGCGGATTTAAGGTTTTTTTAAAAATATGTAGAAATTAAAAAAAACATATTTTTATACACCCAACTTAAAAACATGAAACTATCTAATTATCAACAAACAAGCAAGAAAGCTACCTAAAATCGCAAAAAACAAAAAGCCGCTTACAGCGGCTCGTTTTATTCGTAAGAATCTTTTCTTTTTCAGCACAAAAAATATGATGCCAAATAAAACTCCAATCAGGGCCAAACGTCCGCACCATGAATAACGTGACCCCTAATCCGCATTATTCATAGTGCAACGTTATAGCCGGATATTTTTCATAGCATCTGAAAAAATGTTTAAACCAGAAAAACGTGAAAAAAAAGTTCAGATTAAAATTCACAGTAGAACAAAAAAAATATATTTTTGTGGCGATAATGTTTTGAATGATAGATTTATTTAATTTCCGGATTATGAAAAAAGTTTCTTTATTTTTAATATCATTTTTGTTACTTTTTGTAACCATAGCCCAAATTCCGCAAAATTATTATGCTGCTGCGGATGGAAAACAACAGAATGAACTGAAAATGGCACTCTCTGAAATTATAACAAACGGTTATAAACAAAGAACTTATAATAATCTTTGGACAGATTTTTACACCACAGATGTGCGTTACGATGGAAAAGTTTGGGATATCTATTCTAATTGTGATTTTACTTTTGGCGTTGACCAGGATAAAGGCGAAAATGCACAAAAAGAGTGTGTTAAGTATAACAGAGAGCATTCCGTGCCAAACAATTGGTTTGGTGGCGAGGTTTATCCCATGTACAGCGATTTGTTTCATTTATATCCCACAGACAAGTTTATAAACGCACAACGTGCCGATTTTCCATACGGAGAAACCAACACTACGTTAGTATATGGAAATGGAAGTAAAAAAGGAAATGGTACATCAGAATCAGGTTATACTCAGATGGTTTATGAGCCGGCAGATGACTACAAAGGCGATTTGGCGCGAACCTATTTTTACATGGCAACGAGATATTTATATACTAATTTTTCTAAAAATTTAGGGGCAGTTACTTTTACTTATCAAAACAGCACTTGTGATTTAACGAATTATGCGATAAATCTGTTTTTGAAATGGCATCGAAACGACCCCGTAAGTCAAAAAGAGTTGGATAGAAATAATGCTGTTTATGGCATCCAAAACAACCGTAATCCTTTTATTGATTATCCCGAATTGGTTGAACATATTTGGGGAAACCTCCAGGATCTACCCTTTCAATTGGAAACATCGGTAACACCACCCACTTCTCCTACATATAAAATTACAAAATGCAATGGAATTTATATTAATGGCGCAGAACCTAACGCAAGAATTGAAATATACTCCATCACCGGACAATTTATTTACTCCACTACGTTAAACAATGATTATATTTCTTTAGAACATCTACGAAGAGGTGTTTATATAATTAAAATCAATGATTATTCAGAAAAAATAATTTGGTAACTACAATTAATGAAAAAAGCACTTATTAGCGTTAGCGACAAAACAGGATTGTTAGACTTTGTTAAACAACTTATTACATTCGATTACGAAATTATCTCCACTGGTGGAACCTATAAACTGCTGCATGAAAACGGACTCCCCGTCAGGATGATTGATGAGGTTACCGGTTTTCCTGAGATTATGGATGGCCGAGTGAAGACCCTGCACCCTAAAGTGCACGGCGCCTTGCTCTGTTTGCGAAATAATGAAAGCCACATTGCCCAAGCCAAAGAAAACCAAATTGATATGATTGATTTGGTGGTGGTTAACCTCTACCCTTTTAAAGAAACGATTGCCAAAGAAAATGTATTGTTTGAGGAAGCCATTGAAAATATTGACATTGGCGGGCCGAGCATGTTGCGTAGCGCTGCAAAAAATCATCTTTTTGTAACGGTAGTTTGCGATACCGGCGATTACCAAAAAGTAATCGAAGAGATTAAAACCAACGGCAACACCACTTTAGAAACGCGCAGGCAGTTGGCCGCAAAACTGTTTCGCCACACCGCCGCCTACGATGCTACTATTGCCGACTATTTAACCGATAGGGTAGGGGAGAGCGAACCGGAAAACCTTACGGTTACTTTTACCAAAAAACAATCGTTGCGTTATGGCGAAAATCCGCACCAAAAAGCCTGTTTCTATGCCGGAAAACCACAAGGATTTTCTATGGCATTTGCCCAGCAACTGCACGGTAAAGAGTTGTCGTACAATAATATTCAAGATGGTGATGCTGCATTAAATTTGGTGAAAGAGTTTATGAACGAGCCGGTGATGGTGGCTGTGAAGCACAAAAACCCGTGCGGCGTTGGAATTGGAAAAGATGTGCGGGAAGCGTGGCAACGTTGCTATGAGGCAGACCCCGTCTCTATTTTTGGTGGAATTGTGGCTACCAACCAAACCATTGATGAAGCCACCGCCGAAGCCATGAAGAACGTTTTTTTAGAGATTATTTTAGCGCCGAAATTTACGGAAAAAGCGTTCGAAATATTGTCGGCAAAGAAAAATATACGTTTAATGATTTTCGATATTTCTCGAAAAAATGAAGATAACAAACTGTTACTAAGTGTAAACGGCGGCTTGTTGGTACAAGAAACCGACCACGCATTGGTGGAGGACTATGAAATAAAGGTGGTTACTGAAAAGGCACCCTCCGAATCGGAGATGAATGATTTGCTATTTGCGATGAAAGTGTGCAAGCATGTAAAATCGAATGCGATAACGTTGGCAAAAGAGATGCGCACAGTGGGTATTGGAGCGGGGCAGATGAACAGGGTAGGGGCGGCGCATATTGCGTTGGAACAGGCCAAAGCAGCCGGTTTTACAAAAGGGATTGCCCTTGCCAGCGATGCCTTTTTCCCCTTTGATGATGTGGTTAGAATGGCTCACCAATATGGCGTAACCGCCATCATTCAGCCCGGCGGTTCCATGCGCGACGAAGACTCTATAAAAGCCTGCAACGAATTAGGTATCAGTATGATTTTTACCGGTATAAGGCATTTTAAACATTAAACGTTTGTTATATTAAAGTTCTTTTTTCTCTTTTTTAACAAACGACTCAATGGCAATTTTTATGGAGAAGATATGAGATTGAAAGGCAAAGGAAATATCTCCTAAATTTGTAAAGGCATAATCTATAAAAACAATATCTTTAATTCCTACTCCTATTCCAAAATTGATTTGGCAATTTACCTTGTTTTTATTATCCAAAAATGGCACTTTTTGAAAATTACCAATTCCTGCTCTGAGCGCTACAATGGTTTTGTAGGCAAATTCCATCCCAAAATGAGGGTCAATAGATAGAGGTTTGCTTTTAATTACCGTATTTCTTTTTCCATCAAAAGTGCAATCAAAATCTAAGGCAAAGGTGGCATTAAAGCCCTTACCAAGTTCAACATTTTTTCCACCTCCGAAATTTAATCGGGGAATGGTAAGTTCTAATCCATTTTCAGGGATTTCGTTATCCGTTTCTTTAAAAATTTCAATTACTTCGGGCGTTAAGTGGTAGTTCCATGCGTTAAAAGTAGAGGTAATATCTTTCAGCATGGCTCCTACATACCATTTTTTAATATTGTATTGCACACCGGCATCTAATCCAAATCCCCAAGCGCTGGCAAATTTTCCTATTTTTCTATGGATAATTTTGGCATTAGCGCCTACCGATAGCCCTTTAATTTGTTCAAAATTATAGGCATAACTTAAAAGAAAAGCATTATCTGCCGCAGAGAAATAGGTAATTTTGTTATAGTCAAGGTTTCCTTGTTTGTCAATCAATTCAGTAGTATTCATAATGTTATCTACCCCGAATCTAATCCACGAAAACGCCACAGCTTGTTTGTTATCAATTCTGTATCCGGCACCGATATAGTCATATTTAGCTATGCCGGCAAAATATTCTGCGTGCATGGCCGAAAGCTGATAGGGGCGCTGCATTTGCACTAATCCTGCAGGATTCCAATAGGCTGCAGTAACGTCATTTGCTATTGATACCATTGTATTCGACATGGCCAATCCTCGGCCACCAATGCCCAACGTAAGAAATTCATTGCTGTATTTTCTTGCTACCTGACCGTTTGTTATAAAAAATGAAAAACAAAATAAAAATACAGGTAAAAACTTTCGATAATTCATAATAACAAAAAAAAGTTGCGTATTTTTAACGTAATCCAACCTCTTTTATTTTTAAAAAGAAAAAAACTTTAAATCTGATATCATTATTTTACTACTTTTGCAAACTTATTTTAAGTAAAATGTATGATAAAACACATTAAAAAACATTTATTAAGGCGTTGCATTGAAAAACAAGAACTTTCTCGAGAAAAAAAACTAATTTCTTTAGAAAAAGCACAAACAGTAGGCATCATTTGCCAAATTACCGATGAGGATTCTTATAAAGAGATATTTACTTTGTTTACAAAACTTCAATCTCATACAAGAACGGTGTGGCTTATGGGATACATTGATGAAATGAATGTGCCTTATTATTGTTTACCACAATTATCTGCCGATTATTTTTCCAGAAAAAATTTAAACTGGTTCGGAAAACCTGATTTCATTCAGTTACATGATTTTTTAAATAAAAATTTTGATATCCTGCTTGACTTTTCCCTAAATGATTTACCTCCTTTGCGATATATACTTTCTACAACAAAGGCTAAGCTTTTAGTTGGCGCTAATGAGTATGCTCAAGATTTATATGATGTTTTTATTAAAGATGAAAAAGAATTAGATGCTTTAAAATTGTTAAAAACTTTTCACAATTATTTACTTAAATTAACAGGAAAATGTATCTCGTAAATCAATTTAAAGGATTGGGAGTAGCGTTGGTTACTCCTTTTTTACAAAGTGGAGAAGTGGATTTTTCTAATTTAAAAAAAATAGCAAATCATCTCATAGACAACGGAGTGGATTATTTGGTTGCCTTAGGAACCACCGGAGAAACCCCCACTCTTACCGATGAGGAGAAAAGCAAGATTATGGGCACATTGGTTCAGGTAGTTGAAAAACGTGTGCCGATTATTGTGGGAATGGGCGGGCCATCTACAAACGCTATCCTTCAGCAATTTAAAACATTCGATTTTTCAGGAGTGAGTGCTATCTTATCGGTTTCACCCTATTACAACAAACCCACCCAAACCGGTTTGATTGAACATTATCAAACGTTGGCCGAGCATGTCCCACTACCACTTATTTTATATAATGTAGGAAGTAGAACCGGCTGTAATATTGAGCCGGATACTACATTGAAATTAGCCGAACACAAAAATATTATCGGTATTAAGGAAGCGTCGGGGATGATGAATCAAATTATGTATATTGTAAAGCACAAACCAAAGGATTTCTTAGTAATTTCAGGAGACGATGCTATTACGCTACCACTTATGGCAGTAGGAGTTGACGGGCTCATTTCTGTAGTAGGAAATGCGTTCCCCGCTGATGTAGCCCTAATGGTTCATCTTGCTCAGGAAGGAAAATTTATTGAAGCCGCTCATGTTCATTACAAATTATTGGATATTGTTCAAGCCTGCTTCAAAGAAGGCAGTCCGGCGGGCGTAAAAGCATTTATGGCGCTTCAAAACAGATTGGAATATTGTTTACGTTTGCCGCTTACTAAAGTGTCGGCTACCCACCAAAAGTGTATAGAAGAGTTGTGGACGGGGAATTAAATATTTGATTCTCTGAAAATAATACAATTATGCGAATAGACCGTCGAAGTCGGGGGAATACATTTAGTTTTCTTGTTACAACTTTATGCTTTGTTTTTTTCTCTATCGTATTCATCAACAATAAATTCACTACTTTCAGCCCATAGAAGATTATGGGTTTGTTGCAAAATGCGATAAGTGTTTGAAGCAATAAATTCAGCAAATTCGGTATCAAAA
>Ga0209628_10001500_pt1 | contig 15197 bp, 14 predicted proteins | sample TergutCu122P4_FD_187285 | JGI IMG/M metagenome (GOLD analysis project Ga0209628, IMG submission 187285) | Cubitermes ugandensis P4 segment gut microbial communities from Kakamega Forest, Kenya - Cu122 P4 (SPAdes) (version 2) | ecosystem: Host-associated > Arthropoda: Insects > Digestive system...
TCCTCGCTGTCGGTGAACCTGCAAACGCGGGAGTACTTCTACACGGAAACCGGCTCGGCGGCTGGCCAGCCTTACACGGTCAAGGCGCACGGCTGGCTCAAACGAGGCGCCGGGCCGAATCGGATTCAGGCCGTGGCGCAGTAGGGATGCAGGGCCGTCCCGCAGCGCCAGACTTTTGAGGCCGGGTTCCGGCTGCGCTGTGTTCGCGCCCTCCCCCGAGTGCGGGGGAGGGCGCCGTCTGCCGCAATCACGTTCATTTCAGCCGGCGACGCGCAAACAAAGCAAAGTTGCATGCGCCATTTTGTGGTTAAATCCCTGTCCATGAATTCCCTCTTCCGCACCATCGCCCTGATCGGCAAGTACAAAAGCCCGGAGACCGCCGAGTCGGTGAGGACGCTGGCGGAATTTCTCAAGGGCCGCGGCATCGGCGTTCTGGTCGAGGAGGGCACTGCCGCGCTGGCCGGGCCGGACGGTTTTCCCGTGGTGGCCTATGCCGATATCGGCAAGCGCGCCGATCTGGCCGTCGTGCTCGGCGGCGATGGCTCAATGCTGGCCGCGGCCCGGCAACTGGCCGCCTCGGATGTACCGCTGGTCGGCGTGAATCAGGGCCGCCTGGGCTTCATGACGGATCTGGCGCGCGGCACCATGCTCGACAGCGTGGCGGATTTGCTGGAAGGGAAGTTCAAGAGCGAGCGGCGCTTTCTGCTCGACGCGACGGTGCGGCGCGGCGGGAATGAAAATGAGCATGTCATTTTCAGCACGCAGGCCCTCAACGACGTGGTGGTGAACAAGGGCGATCTTGGCCGCATGATCGAATTCGCCGTGTCCATCGACGGCGAATTCCTCTACACGCAGCGTTCCGACGGTCTCATCATCGCCACGCCAACCGGCTCCACCGCCTATGCGCTGTCGGCCAATGGCCCGATCCTGCACCCCTCGGTGCCAGGCATTGCGCTGGTGCCGCTTTGCCCGCATGCCTTGTCGAACCGGCCCATTACGGTGAGCGACGAGAGCCACATCGACATCGTTCTGCACGCCCCCCATCGCGCGCGCGTGCATGCCGACGGGCAGGAAAAATTCGAGCTGGAAGAGGGCGATCGCGTCAGCGTGGCGCGTTCGGCGCGCTCGATCCGCCTCCTGCACCCGCTCAATTACAGCTATTTCGCCATGCTGCGCGAAAAGCTGCATTGGAGCGAGTCGCCCCGGCTTTACTGAAAACCGCCGTTTGATGTTGCGCCGTCTCTATATCCGCAATTACGTCATCGTCGACCAGTTGGAGCTGGCCTTCGACGCCGGCTTTGGCGCGTTGACCGGCGAGACGGGCGCGGGCAAATCGATTCTGGTCGACGCGCTTTCTCTCGCGCTGGGCGAGCGGGCCGATGCGGGCGCGGTGCGCGGCGGCTGCGAAAAGGCCGAGATCAGCGCCGAGTTTGCCGTCGCCGCGGATAGCCCGCTGGCCGCCTGGTTGCGCGCCAACGATTTCGATGATGACAATTGCCTGCTGCGCCGCATCGTCGAAGCCAATGGCCGTTCGCGCGGCTACATCAACGGCGCGCCCGCGACGCTGACGCAGTTGCGCGAGGCCGCCGATTTTCTCGCCGACATTCACGGCCAGCATGCCCATCACAGCCTGTTGCGCGGCGACGCCCAGCGTCAACTGCTCGACAACCTGTCCGGCCAACGCGCGTTGGCGGACGAAGTGGCGGCGCTGCATGCCGCCTGGCGCAAAGCCAAAGAAGCGCGGCTGGCGGCGGAGAAAAACGCCGAAGCCCATACCCGCGAGCGTGAAATGCTCGCCTGGCAAGTGAAGGAAGTGGCCGAACTGGCTTTCGAAGCCGATGGCTGGGCGGAAACCACCCTCGAACACAAGCGGCTGGCGCACGCTGCCGTATTGCAAGCGGGCGTTGAAGAGGCGCTGGAAAATCTTTCCGAAGGCGAACTGGCGGCCATGCCGCACGTGGAGCGCATCGACGCGCGGCTGCGCCAGTTGATCGACTATGACCCCGCCTTGAAGAACGCGCAAGAAATCATCGAGAGCGCCCAAATCCAGTTGCAGGAAGCCGCCCATGCCTTGCGCCATTACCGCGATCGCATCGAGCTTGCCCCGGAGCGCCTTGCCGAAGTCGAGCGCCGCATTCAGGCCGTGCATGACGCGGCGCGAAAATACCGGGTTCAGCCCGAAGCCTTGCCGCAACGGCTGGCGGACTGGCGCGCGCGTCTCGCCGAACTGGAAACCTTGCAGGACGCAACGGCGCTCGCCGAGCGCGAAACGCGCGCGCGGCAGGCTTACCTTGCCTGCGCCGGACGCCTGAGCGAAGGCCGCAAAAAAGGCGCCGCGACCCTGGGCCAAGCCGTCACCGAAGCCATGCAGCAACTCGCCATGCCCGGCGGGCGCTTTGAAGTGGCGCTGGAAACACTGCCCGAAGGCGCTGCGCATGGCCTGGAAAATATCGAATTCCGTGTCAGCGCGCATTCCGGGCAAGCCGCCGGGGCGCTATCGAAAGTCGCCTCCGGCGGCGAGTTGTCCCGCATCGGACTGGCGATTCAGGTCATCGCCTCGGCGGCGGGCAATGTGCCGACGCTGGTCTTCGACGAAGTGGATGTCGGCATCGGCGGCGGCGTTGCCGAAGTCGTCGGCCGGCTGCTCAAACAACTCGGCGCGCAGCGCCAGGTGCTGTGCGTCACCCACCTGCCGCAAGTGGCGGCGCAGGCCGACTGGCAATGGTCCATCGCCAAGGAAGGCACGGATGAAGGCGTCATCAGCCGCGTGACGCCGCTCGACCGCAATGCCCGCATCGAAGAAATCGCCCGCATGCTGGGCGGCATGAAAATCACGCCGACCACCCGCAAGCATGCGGCGGAGATGCTGGGGTAAAGCGTCCCTCAACATCAAAAGTCTGGCGTCAGAGGACGGCCCCTGCCGGGCTTTGCGCAGCCGAATCTGCGCGGCAAAAGACCGGGGGGCCGGCATATGCCGTGCATATGCTATGATTGCGCGGTATTCCACACGCCCCCAAAGACACGCCCAAAGGTCCATCATGCGCACGGCCTCAATCTTTACAAACAACCGCAATCAAGCGGTACGCATTCCGAAAGAATTTGAGTTCAAAGGAGTCGCCAAGGTCGAAATATTGAAAGAGGGTGACGCATTGATTCTTCGCCCGGTGCGTCCGTCATGGCGTTCGTTGCTTGATGAGCCAAAAACGGATGCCGGTTTTTTACAAGAGCGTCCAGCCCTCATTGATGAAACCGGATTTCTCAAGGAGTTTGAATGAAAACCTACATGCTGGACACGAATATTTGTTCGTTCATCATGCGGGAACATCCGATAACAGTCATTCAGCATCTTGAAGCCGCTGTAAAGTCTCGCGCCAGAATTGTTGTTTCAGCCATCACCTATGCCGAAATGCGTTATGGCGCCATCAACCCGAAGGCGCCGAAAAAGATAGACGCTATGGTCAGCAGCTTCATAAAACGCCTCGATGCGGTTTTGCCGTGGAATGCCGAAGCGATAGACCGATGCGTGGACATCAGACAGGACCTTGCCCGCCGTGGCGTTCCCATTGGCGACAATGACGCTGCCATTGCAGGACACGCCCTGTCCGCCCATTGTGTTCTGGTCACAAACAACACGCGGGAATTTGCCCGGGTAGCGGGTCTTGAAATCGTGGATTGGCGGTCGCCATAGGGCAAAGGTCAATATCCAGTCCCCGGAAAACCAAACATCGTCACCAGTCCAGTGAGGATGAAGACGGCGGCGGCGGTGTAGCGGATGGCTTTCATGGGCAGTTTTTGCGCCAGCGCCTCGCCGATCAGCACGGCCGGGATGTTGGCGGCCAGCATGCCCAGCGTCGTGCCGAGGACGACCGGGAGCAATGATTCAAAACGCGCGCCGAGCGCCACCGTGGCAAGCTGCGTTTTGTCGCCCATTTCGGCGAGGAAAAAGGCGATGGCCGCCGTGACGAAGGCGCCGGCCCGGTGCAGCTTGGGATTGTCATCGAGCGAATCGGGATGCAGGGTCCACAGGCCGAAGCCGACGAAAAGCAGTCCTGTCGCCCACGGCAGTGCATGCGCAGGAATCAGCGTCGCCAGCCAGACGCCGACCGAGCCGGCCAGGGCATGGTTGGCGAGGGTGGCGACGAGAATGCCGAGGATGATCGGCCCCGGTTTGCGCAGCCGCGCGGCGAGGACGAAGGAGAGCAGTTGGGTTTTGTCGCCGATTTCGGCCAGCGCGACGAGCACGGCGGAGGTGAGAAAAGCGTCCATGAGCGGTCAGCGCCCCGGCTTCTTGTTCGGGCAGTTCGGGTTGATGCAATCGGCGTAAAGATAAAGCGCGTGGTCTTGCACGGCGAAGCCGCGCTCGCGGGCGATGCGGGTCTGGCGTTTTTCGATTTCCGGGTCGTAGAATTCTTCCACCTTGCCGCATTGCAGGCAGACGAGGTGGTCGTGGTGCTTGCCCTCGTTCAGCTCAAACACCGCCTTGCCGGATTCGAAATAGTGCCGTTCGAGCAAACCGGCCTGCTCGAATTGGGTCAGGACGCGGTAGACCGTCGCCAGCGCGACATCCATGCCTTCGGCGATCAGCGCGCGATAGACATCCTCGGCGGCCATGTGACGGCTGCCGGTGCTCGCCTGGGCTTTCTGGAACAGGTCGAGGATTTTCAGGCGCGGGAAAGTCGCCTTGAGGCCGGTGCTTTTCAGGTCTTGCGGATGGTCCATTGCGGGGGTGGCCTGAGGCGAAGAAGGAGGCCGCAATATGATATAGTTTCGCGCGTTCGTTGAGAATGTTTGTTGAAAATTTCCGGTCTTTGATTCCCTTTTATTTCTTTCTTATGCGATTCCTGCGCTATTTGCCCGTGTTGTTACTTTTGGCGGCCTGTTCGAGCGTGAAGATGCCCGAAGTCGCGTCATTCATCACGCCCTACCGGATTGATATCAACCAGGGCAACTACGTCACCCAGGAGATGGTCGCCCAACTGAAGCCGGGCATGACGCGGGATCAAGTGCGTTTCGTTCTCGGCACGCCGCTGGTGGCGGATGTCTTCCATGCCGATCGCTGGGATTATGTTTACCGATTTACGCCGGGCAGGGGAGAGACGCAATCGCGCCACTTCTCTATTTTTTTTGCCGATAACAAGCTGGCGCGGGTCGCTGGCGATGTGATTGCCGCCGAACCCGGCGCGGCCGGGGCGGATGCCGCGGCCGTGACGGGCGCCCAGGCGAAGGTGATCGAAATCGGCGGGCCGGAAGAAAAGAATAAGGCCGCGGACGATCAGCGGAAGCCGGCAGAGGCGAAACCGGAAGCGCAGTAGGTGCGTTGCGGGCCGTCCTGCGGCGCCAGACTTTTGATGTTGTGGCGCCGCCTCGCTCAGCCCAACCCGCATCGTCCCGAATGACAGGAGATCAATAATGAAGATCGCAATCGCCGGCAGCGCCGGCCGCATGGGCCGCACCCTCATCGAAGCCGTGCTGAAAGATGACGGGATGCGCCTGGCCGCCGCGCTGGAACAGGCGGACAGCCCCTTCATCGGCAAGGACGCCGGGGAACTCGTCGGCGCGCCCTGCGGCGTGGCGATTACGGCGGATTTCGAGACGGCGCTGGCCGGCGTCGATTGCCTGATCGACTTCACCCGCCCGGAAGGCACGCTGGCGCATCTGGCGGCTTGCCGCCGTCATGGCGTGGCGATGGTGATCGGCACCACCGGCATGGACGCGGCGCAAAAAGGCCGCATCGAGGAGGCCGCGCGCGATATTCCCATCGTTTTCGCGCCGAACATGGCGGTCGGCGTCAATCTCGTTTTCAAACTGCTCGATGTCGCAGCCCGCGCGCTCAGTCAGGGTTATGACATTGAGGTTATCGAGGCGCATCATCGCTACAAGGCCGATGCGCCCTCCGGCACGGCCCTGCGCATGGGCGAGGTGGTGGCCGCGGCGCTGGGCCGCGATTTGTCGGCGTGCGCCATTTACGGGCGCGAGGGCGTCACCGGCGAGCGCGATCCGTCCACCATCGGTTTTGCCACGGTGCGCGGCGGCGACATCGTTGGCGACCATACGGTGCTCTTCGCCGGCATCGGCGAGCGCGTCGAGATCACCCACAAGGCCGCTTCGCGCATGCCCTACGCGCTGGGCAGCCTGCGCGCGGCGCGCTTTCTGCACGGGCGCAAAAACGGCCTTCATGATATGCAGGATGTATTGAATCTGCGCTGAAAACTTGCAGAGGACGCCGCGCTTAAGGTAGAATTCAAAAGTTTTATCCAGAGCGCGGAACAGAATACGGGTTGTAACAAGCAGGGTTCAGCGTTATCAGCGAGCCTGTTCCGCTTTGCATATCAAGATTCGCGGCATGGCCTGGGGTCTTCCTCCCGCCATCTCCGCGCAGTGTCGACAGGAGCGTCCAAGTGTCTGATTTTCCGAAAGCCATCCTCGCGTTAGCGGATGGGACGGTATTTCGTGGCATCGGCATTGGCGCAACGGGGTCGAGCGTCGGCGAAGTGGTGTTCAACACCGCCATGACCGGCTATCAGGAAATCCTCACCGACCCGTCCTATTGCCGGCAGATCGTCACCCTGACCTATCCCCATATCGGCAATACCGGCATCAACCGCGAGGATTGCGAAGCCGCCAAAGTGCATGCCGCCGGTCTGGTGATCCGCGATCTGCCCTTGCTGGCCTCGAACTTCCGCAGCGAACGCAGCCTGTCCGACTATCTCAAGGCGGAAAATGTCGTTGCCATTGCCGGTATCGACACACGCAAATTGACGCGCATCCTGCGCGAAAAGGGCGCGCAAAGCGGCTGCCTGGCCGCCGGCGAGATTGACGAAGAAAAGTCTGTCGCCGCGGCACGGCGCTTTCCCGGCCTGGCCGGCATGGACCTGGCCAAAGTGGTGAGCGCCGAGCGGCCCTATGACTGGCGCGAAGGCGAATGGGCGCTCGGCAAGGGCTACGTCACACCGGCATCCTCAGCTTTTCATGTCGTTGCCTACGATTACGGCGTCAAGCGCAACATCCTGCGCATGCTGGCAAGCCGCGGCTGCCGCGTCACCGTGCTGCCCGCGCAGGCGTCCGCCGCCGAGGCGCTGGCCTTGAATCCCGATGGCGTATTCCTGTCCAACGGCCCGGGCGATCCCGAACCGTGCGATTACGCCATCGCCGCCATCCGCGAAATTCTCGCGCGCGGCATCCCGACGTTTGGCATTTGCCTTGGCCACCAGTTGATGGGACTGGCCTCCGGCGCGCGCACCGTGAAAATGAAATTCGGTCACCATGGCGCCAATCATCCGGTGAAGGACCTCGATACCGGCCAGGTGCTCATCAGCAGTCAGAACCACGGTTTTGCCGTCGATGCCGACACGCTGCCGCCCACCCTGCGCGTGACCCACGTCTCGCTCTTTGACGGTAGCCTGCAAGGCATGGAAAGAACCGACGTGCCGGCCTTCTGCTTCCAGGGCCATCCCGAAGCCAGCCCGGGGCCGCACGATGTGTCGTATCTGTTTGACCGCTTCATCAAGCTGATGCAGGAAAAAAAGGCGCAACATGCCCAAGCGTAGCGACATTCACAGCATCCTCATCATCGGCGCCGGCCCGATCATCATTGGTCAGGCGTGCGAGTTCGACTATTCCGGCGCGCAGGCCTGCAAGGCGCTGCGCGACGAGGGTTACAAGGTGATTCTGGTCAACTCCAATCCGGCGACGATCATGACCGACCCGGAGATGGCCGACGTGACCTATATCGAGCCGATCCACTGGACGGTGATCGAGAAGATCATCGCCCGGGAGCGGCCCGACGCGCTGCTGCCGACGATGGGCGGCCAGACCGCGCTCAACTGCGCGCTCGATCTCGCCCGTCACGGCGTGCTGGAAAAATACGGCGTCGAGATGATCGGCGCTTCGCGCGAGGCTATCGACAAGGCTGAAGACCGCGAGAAATTCAAGAAGGCGATGACGCGGATCGGCCTGGGCAGCGCGCGTTCCGCCATCGCGCACAGCATGGAAGAGGCGCTGCAAGTGCAGGCGGCGCTCGGCTTTCCGGCCATCATCCGCCCGTCTTTCACCATGGGCGGCAGCGGCGGCGGCATCGCCTACAACAAGGAAGAATTCGTCACCATCTGCGAGCGCGGCCTCGAAGCCAGCCCGACCCGCGAACTGCTGATCGAGGAATCGCTCATCGGCTGGAAAGAATTCGAGATGGAGGTGGTGCGCGACCGCAAGGACAACTGCATCATCGTCTGCTCGATCGAAAACCTCGATCCGATGGGCGTGCACACCGGCGATTCGATCACCGTCGCGCCGGCGCAGACGCTGACGGACAAGGAATACCAGATCATGCGCGACGCCTCGATTGCCGTGCTGCGCGAGATCGGCGTCGACACCGGCGGCTCCAACGTCCAGTTCGCCATCAACCCTGATGACGGGCGCATGATTGTCATCGAAATGAATCCGCGCGTCTCGCGCTCTTCGGCGCTGGCCTCGAAGGCGACCGGCTTTCCCATTGCCAAGGTGGCGGCGAAGCTGGCGGTGGGCTTCACGCTCGATGAGTTGCGCAACGAAATCACCGGCGGCGCGACGCCGGCCTCCTTTGAGCCGTCGATCGACTATGTGGTCACCAAGGTGCCGCGCTTCGCCTTCGAGAAATTCCCGCAGGCCAATGATCGCCTCACCACGCAGATGAAATCGGTGGGCGAGGTGATGGCCATCGGGCGGACGTTTCAGGAATCGTTCCAGAAAGCCCTGCGCGGCCTTGAAGTCAGCGTGTATGGGCTGGACGACATCGAAGTCGACGAGGACATCATCGAGCAGGAACTGGCCAACCCCGGCGCCGAGCGCATCTGGTATCTGGGGCAGGCATTCCGCAACGGCATGAGCCGGGAGAAGGCTTTTCAACTGACCAAAATTGATCCCTGGTTTCTCGTCCAGATCGAAGACATCGTGCGCGAAGAGGCGGCGCTGGCCGGGCAGGCATTGCAGGATGTTGACGCCGATGAAATGCGCCGCCTGAAACGCAAGGGTTTCTCCGACCGCCGTCTCGCCAAACTGCTCGACACGACTGAAACCGCCGTGCGCATGCGCCGTCACGCGCTCAATGTGCGGCCCGTGTTCAAGCGCGTCGACACCTGCGCCGCCGAGTTCGCCACGCACACCGCCTATCTGTATTCCACTTACGAAGAGGAATGCGAGGCGAATCCCTCCGCCCGCAAGAAGATCATGGTGCTGGGCGGCGGCCCCAACCGCATCGGCCAGGGCATCGAGTTCGATTACTGCTGCGTGCATGCCGCGCTGGCGATGCGCGAGGACGGCTATGAGACCATCATGGTCAACTGCAACCCGGAGACGGTGTCGACCGACTACGATACGTCCGACCGCCTTTATTTCGAGCCGCTCTCGCTGGAAGACATTCTCGAAATCGTCCATGTCGAGCGGCCCGCTGGCGTCATCGTGCAGTTTGGCGGCCAGACGCCGCTCAAGCGCGCGCTGGATCTCGAAGCCAACGGCGTGCCCATCATCGGCACCAGCCCGGACATGATCGACGCCGCCGAAGACCGCGAGCGTTTCCAGCGCATGCTGAACGAACTGGGCTTGAAGCAGCCGCCCAACCGCACGGCGCGCACCGAGGCGGACGCCATCCGGCTGGCCGCCGAAATCGGTTATCCGCTCGTGGTGCGGCCCAGTTATGTGCTGGGCGGGCGCGCCATGGAGATCGTGCACGAGCAGAAAGACCTTGAACGCTACATGCGCGACGCCATCAAGGTTTCCAACGATTCGCCGGTGCTGCTCGACCGCTTCCTCAACGCCGCCACCGAGGTCGATGTCGATGCGCTCTCCGACGGACAGCAGGTCATCATCGGCGGCATCATGCAGCACATCGAACAGGCCGGCGTGCATTCGGGCGATTCAGCCTGTTCGCTGCCGCCTTACACGCTGTCGCCAGACATTCAGAATGAATTGCGCGAGCAGACCGCGAAGATGGCCAGGGCGCTCAACGTCGTCGGCCTGATGAATGTCCAGTTTGCCATTCAGGACGGCACGGTGTACGTGCTGGAAGTCAACCCGCGCGCTTCGCGCACCGTGCCTTTCGTGTCCAAGGCCACCGGCCTGCCGCTCGCCAAGGTGGCGGCGCGCTGCATGGCGGGCCGCACGCTGGCCGAGCAGGGCGTCACGCGCGAAATCGTGCCGCCTTACTATTCGGTCAAGGAAGCGGTCTTTCCCTTCGTCAAGTTTCCCGGCGTCGACACCATCCTCGGCCCGGAAATGAAATCGACTGGCGAAGTGATGGGCATTGGCCGCAGCTTTGCCGAAGCCTTCGTCAAATCGCAGCTTGCCAGCAGCACCCGTCTGCCGAAATCGGGCAAGGTGTTCATCTCCGTCAAGGAGCGGGACCGCGCCAGGGCGGTGGAGGTGGCGAAGGATTTGACCGGTCTCGGTTTCACGCTGCTCGCCACGCGCGGCACCGGCGCCGCCATCGAAGCCGCCGGTCTGAAAGTGCAGATCGTGAACAAGGTGGCCGAGGGGCGTCCGCATATCGTGGACATGATCAAGAACAACGAAGTCGCGCTCATCATCAACACGGTCGATGAGCGGCGGCAGGCGGTTGCCGATTCCCGCTCCATCCGCACCAGCGCGCTGGCCCAGCGCGTGACGATTTTCACCACCATCGAAGGGGCCTGGGCCGCCTGCGCCGGCATGCATCATCTGGCGGAACTGGAAACCTACGCTTTGCAGACGCTGCATGCTGAGCTAACATAGCGCATGCGCCATCCGCCGGCTTGCCTTGCGGATGGCGCAGTCACGATACGGGGCGGCGGTCTGCGAGTGATCGCCGCTTTTTTCTGTCGAGAGCAGGGGAGGTGATCCTGTGAGCAAAGTACCCATTACCAAGGCGGGCGCGCAACTGTTACGCGAAGAGTTGCAGCGTTTGAAAACCATCGAGCGGCCCAATATCGTTACCGCCATCGCGGAGGCGCGCGCCCACGGCGATTTGTCCGAGAACGCCGAATATGCCGCCGCGCGCGAGCGCCAGAGCTTCACCGAGGGGCGCATTCAGGAAATCGAAGGCAAGTTGAGCAATGCCCAGATCATCGATCCGAAACTGCTCGACGCCGATGGCCGCTGCGTGTTCGGCGCCACCGTCGATCTTGAGGACACCGATTCAGGCGAACGGGTGACGTACCAGATCGTCGGCGACGACGAGGCCGATCTGAAGAACAACAAGATTTCCGTTTCCGCGCCCATCGCCCGCGCGCTCATCGGCAAATATGCTGGAGACATCGCCGAGGTGAAAGCCCCCGGCGGCGTGCGCGAGTATGAAATTCTCGACGTTCGCTATATTTGATTCAGGGATCAGGACCCAGAAACATCCTCGTCATTCCCGCAGCGGGCCGTCCTCTGAGGCCAGACTTTTTATTTTTTCAGACGCCGGCGCGGCGCGGCGGGACGGGCAGCCGGTTTCGCCGCGGGCTTCGATTTGCCGCGCGGCGCCGGTGGTTTCTTCACTGCTTTGACAGTGTCAGCCGGCGTTTCGGGATTGGCGCGGTAGAGCACGAGGATGTTGCCGATGTGCTGCACCGGCGCGGCGTCCAGGCGGGCGCAGATTTCGCCGAGCAGGGTTTCGCGCTCGTCGCGTTCGATGCCGTAAGCGCGCACCTTGATGAGTTCGTGCGCCTTGAGGCCGCGGTCGATTTCGGCAAGCACCGCCGCGCTCAAGCCATTCTGGCTGATGCTGGCGACGGGATGCAGTGTGTGAGCGCGGGCGCGCAGCGCGCGGCGTTCGGATGGGGATAAATTAACCATTGGCGGATTTTACGCGGTGAAGAAGAACAAAACCAGCAAAGCTTGGATGCGCGAGCATGTGACGGACAGCTACGTCCAGCGGGCGAAGGCGGAAGGCTGGCGTTCGCGCGCCGCCTTCAAGCTGATGGAAATCGACGAGTGGGACAAGCGCGGAAGCCGTCTGCTGCGCCCCGGCAGGGTGGTGGTCGACCTGGGCGCCGCGCCCGGCGGCTGGTCGCAGGTGGCGGCAAAACGGGTCGGCAGCGGCGGCCGCGTGCTGGCGGTGGACCTGCTCGATATGGCGCCGATTCCCGGTGTGACGTTTTTCAAGGGCGATTTCAATGACGAGGCCGTCCTGCGGTGGCTGACTTTGCAACTCGACGGCCGTCCGGTCGACCTTGTTATTTCCGACATGGCCCCCAATCTATCGGGCATTGCCGCCGTGGATCAGGCGCGCGGCGTGCATCTGGCCGAACTGGCGCTCGAATTTGCCGCCGGGCATTTGAAACCGGGCGGCGATTTTCTGGTCAAAATTTTTCAGGGTCAAGGTTTCGATGCCTTTCGCAAGGCGATGACCGCGGTTTTCGAGAAGGTGGCGGTGCGCAAGCCGAAAGCCTCGCGCGACCGCAGCAGCGAAGTGTATCTTCAGGGATCTGGAATCAAGGATACCCCAACCTATCCCTGCTAAAATGCCCTGTTTGCATTTGTATATCGGCCCCTGCCGGGCCATAGAGGAGTCGCTTGAATAACAATCTTTTCAAGAATCTTGCCATCTGGCTGGTGATTGGCGTCGTGCTGATGACGGTCTTCAACCAGTTCAACATGCGTCAGCCGACGCAAAACATGCTCGAATACTCACAGTTTCTCGACGAAGTGAAGGCCGGGCATATCGCCAAGGTGGTGATTCAGGGCCGCACACTCGAAGCGACCACCACGGAAGGCAAGAAAGTCTCCTCCTATGCGCCGTCCGACCTGTGGATGGTGAGCGATCTGCTCAAGAACAACGTCAAGGTGGTGGCGAAACCCGAGGAGGAGCAATCCTTCCTCATGAGCGCTTTCCTGTCCTGGTTCCCGATGCTGCTGCTGATCGGCGTCTGGATTTTCTTCATGCGCCAGATGCAGGGCGGCGGCAAAGGCGGCGCTTTCTCCTTCGGCAAATCGCGCGCGCGCATGACGGATGAAGCGACCAACACCGTCAACTTTGCCGATGTCGCCGGTTGCGACGAAGCCAAGGAAGATGTTTCCGAAATCGTCGATTTTCTGCGCGATCCCTCCAAGTTTCAGAAGCTGGGCGGACGCATTCCGCGCGGCGTGCTGATGGTCGGCAGCCCCGGCACCGGCAAAACCTTGCTGGCGCGCGCCATCGCGGGCGAAGCGAAAGTGCCGTTCTTCTCCATTTCCGGTTCCGACTTCGTTGAAATGTTCGTCGGCGTCGGCGCCGCCCGCGTGCGCGACATGTTCGAGCAGGCCAAGAAACATGCTCCCTGCATCATCTTCATCGACGAAATCGACGCCGTTGGCCGCCAGCGCGGCGCCGGGCTGGGCGGCGGCAACGACGAGCGCGAACAGACGCTCAACCAGTTGCTGGTCGAGATGGACGGCTTCGAGGGAAATGTCAGTGTCATCGTCATCGCCGCCACCAACCGGCCCGATGTGCTCGATCCGGCGCTCTTGCGCCCGGGCCGTTTCGACCGCCAGGTGGTCGTGCCGCTGCCGGACATTCGCGGCCGCGAGCAGATTCTCATGGTGCATATGCGCAAGGTGCCGGTGGCGCCGGATGTCAAGGGCGACATCATCGCCCGCGGCACGCCGGGATTCTCCGGCGCGGACCTCGCCAATCTGGTCAACGAAGCGGCGCTGTTCGCCGCGCGCGGCAACAAGCGCCTGGTCGACATGGACGATTTCGAGCGCGCCAAGGACAAGATCATGATGGGCGCCGAGCGCCGCTCCATGGTGATGCCCGAGGAAGAACGCCGCAACACCGCCTATCACGAATCGGGCCATGTGCTGGTGGCCAAGCTGCTGCCGAAAACCGATCCGGTGCACAAAGTGACCATCATCCCGCGGGGCCGCGCCCTCGGCGTCACCATGCAACTGCCCGAGCAGGATCGCTACAGCCAGGACCGCGAGCGTCTGCTCAACACCATCGCCGTGCTCTTCGGCGGGCGCATCGCCGAAGAAATTTTCATGAACCAGATGACCACCGGCGCTTCAAACGACTTCGAGCGCGCCACCGACATCGCCCGCCGCATGGTGACGCAGTGGGGCATGTCGGATGCCCTCGGCACGATGGTCTATGGCGAGAACGAGGGCGAGGTTTTCCTTGGCCGCTCCATCACCACGCACAAGAATGTCTCGGAAGCGACCATGCAGAAAGTCGACGCCGAAATTCGCAGCATCATCGACCAGCAATATGATCTGGCCCGCCGCCTCATCGAAGGGAACCGCGACAAGATCGAAGCCATGACCCGCGCCCTGCTCGAATGGGAAACGCTCGACGCCGACCAGATCACGGACATCATGGACGGCAGGCCGCCGCGTGAGCCGAAACGTGTCACCCCGCCCGCCAGCGCCCCGGCGGACGACGCGCCCGGCGCCGCGCCTAACGCGCCCGCGCCGGTGTAAGTGCAAAGCCTCCCCTTCAAGGGGAGGCGAGATGTGGAAACCCTCCCCTTCAAGGGGAGGGGCGAGATGTGGAAACCCTCCCCTTCAAGGGGAGGGGCAAGATGTGAAAACCCTCCCCTTCAAGGGGAGGGGCAAGATGTGAAAACCCTCCCCTTGAAGGGGAGGGTTTGGGTGGGGATGGGGTTATCGCCGTCCTCAAACCGTTTTCAAGGCCGTTCCGTGACGCCAGACTTTTCACGCCATCTCCTCTGCGGCCCATTCCGTCTTTCCCTTGAGCGTCCGCTCGTGATGGGCATTGTCAATGTCACGCCGGATTCGTTTTCCGGCGGTCATGCCGGCGCGGCGCGGGCCATCGCCCATGCGCGGCGCCTGGCGGAGGAGGGCGCCGATATGCTCGACATCGGCGGCGAATCTTCGCGTCCGGGCGCGCAGCCGGTTTCCGTGGAAGAAGAACTGCGCCGCATTCTGCCGGTGATCGAGGCGCTGGCCGGTGACGGACTGCCGCTCTCGGTGGATACGGCCAAACCGGACGTGATGCGGCGGGCGACGGCGGCGGGCGCGTCGATCATCAACGACATCACCGCTTTGCAGACGCCGGGCGCGCTGGATGCGGCGGCGGCATCGGGCGCGGCGGTGTGTCTCATGCACATGCAGGGCGAGCCGCGCACCATGCAGGCCGATCCGCGCTATGACGATGTGGTGACGCATACGCTGGGCCTCCAGATGAAGAAATTCGACCTGAAGGAGAGATACGTGCAGTTCTTCTTCAACGGCCAGTACCGCGGCCTTAAGACACTGCGCGAAGCCTT
>Ga0209628_10001501_pt1 | contig 15195 bp, 2 predicted proteins | sample TergutCu122P4_FD_187285 | JGI IMG/M metagenome (GOLD analysis project Ga0209628, IMG submission 187285) | Cubitermes ugandensis P4 segment gut microbial communities from Kakamega Forest, Kenya - Cu122 P4 (SPAdes) (version 2) | ecosystem: Host-associated > Arthropoda: Insects > Digestive system >...
TGTGGGTACGCTCACCCCCTATCAACTTTTGAGAGATGTGCTGTTGGGGCAGCAGAGCGGTTGCGGCGTTAGCGGACAAATTGACTCCGCCAGTGTTACCTTTTATGGATTTGGATGGAATCCGAGTAATGGAACTTGGAACCAACCCGCCGACAGCAGAACATTGTCCTATTTTAGCCATGGTACGCCGGCAGACACTACCATCATTAATGGATACACTGTTATTACAGGATTGGGAATGGAAAGCGGGTTACTACTCTGCACAGGAAAAGGGAGAGAAGCAGAAGGCCCGAATACTCATGAAGGGGGAGTGGGGTCTACTGGTACTTTTCCACAATTAACGGGTGATCCTGATTTATCTCCATTGGTATCTAGACCTATAAAAAGCGGTGCCAAATTAGAGTTCAATTTTGTTCCGTTACAATCTGAAGTCAGTTTTGACTATATTTTTGCCTCTGAAGAATATCCTTTCTATGTGTTTGATGTTTTTAATGATGTTTTTGGCTTTTGGATTTGGGAAGTGGATAATAATGGTAATATGGTTCCGGGTACCAAAAAAAATATTGCCTTGCTGCCTGATAAGAGCCCTGTATCTATAAATAACGTAAATTGGGGGTACAGGGGTATGGGGCAAAATCAACCAAACTATTTTTCGGGTTGCCCTAATATCTGCGGTTCAGCAGCAAATCCTCAATATTTTGTACCTAGCTATAATGCAGGACCTTATCAGGGAAAATATATGGAATTTAACGGACGTACAGTTGTGCTTAAAGCAAGAGCAGATGTTATTCCCTATAGAAAATATCATCTTAAATTGGCGGTGGCTAATGTTGAAGATGATGGATTGGGTTCCGGCGTGTTTTTGCGTGCCGGAAGTTTGGATTTAGGTACGTTCTTTAAAAATATTGAAGAGGGCGGTTCGGAAATGAACAACATTTTTGAAGGTTGCGAAGGAAATGTATTGGAAATACTGTTTCCCCCAAGCCCCGAAAATACGTTAATTGAGTTTGAATATAGCGGATATAGTGAATATATTGACGGTATAGACGGTCCAATGCCCACTTCATACACTTCGCCACCACAAACTACAAGTTACACCATCCCCTACAAAGTACTCCCTGTTACCGTTAACGGCGGAGAGATAAAAATAAAAATTACCCTCACCACAGGTAGTTGCGACCAAATAGACTCCATATCATTATATGCGTTTACCCAATTTGCAACGCCCACCGCCGATGATATTGTTACCACATTTGCTTGTACCGGAAACACCGGCTCTATAAAAGTGAACAATATAACCGGTGGTTCCCAAAGTATTAAAATGAGTATTGATAAAGGGGTAACCTGGAAACATATCAGCTCAATTTTTACAAATTTAGCCCCCGGAGATTATACGCTTATGATCATGGACTCAATAGGTTGCGATACCGTTAAAATTCCGGTAACCATTCACAACAAACCGGTACTGAGCAGTGCTACAGCCATGCCGGATATTTGCACAGGTAAACCGGCTACCTATACCGCTGCCTGCAGCGTTCCGGATGTGAACTTTACTTGGACGCGCGCCGCAGTTACGGGAATTACACAACCTGCCGGCAGTGGTTCCGGAGCAAACATCAATGAAACATTAACCAATACCACCACAAATCCGGTTACCGTTACTTATAAATTCACTTTAACTTTGGGAGATTGTATTAATACCCAAGATGTTACAGTAGTAGTGCATCCTGCGTTTTCACAATCCAACCCCACCGGAGCCATTATTCCTTTCGGTACTTCACACACCATCAATTTAGCCCCTGCCACCGGCAGTGCCTCAAATATTACTTACTTATGGCAACAAAGTACGAATGGAACAACGTGGACAGATGCCGCTCTTCCCAATAATACGCAAGATTATACTACGCCGGCGTTAACCAAAAATACCTATTTCCGCAGACTTGCTATTTTAAATGTTTGCAAAGACACCCTTAGATCAAATGCTGCATTTATAAGATTGGAATGTCAGGTTTCTTATAACGCAAATCCGGTTGGAACGGGCGTACTTAACGGAGCCGGTACTTTCTTTTATGGGGATACAGCCACCGTTACGGCAAGCGCAAATTACTGCTACCAATTTAAGAACTGGAGCGAAGGTACCACTATTTTATCGACAAACCCGGTTTATAAATTTGAAGTAACAAAAAACCATGCTTTGATTGCCAATTTTGAAAAGATTAAATATCCTGTTACTTTAAATATTGACCCCCCGGGTGCCGGCTTAGCAGTAGGCAGCGGATATGTGGATTGCGGAACAAACCACAACATTAAGGCAAATGCTTCGCAGTGCTACGTTTTTTCTCACTGGAGTGAAGCGGGCAAACCCGACACATACAACGCATCCGATTATATTCTTGTGGAGGGACCCCGTACATTAACCGCCCATTTTTTGCAAACCACCGTCAATGTTACTTTTAATGTCCTTCCCTATACATACTCAGGAACGGTTCCCTCCGATTACCTTAATATTTTTTGCAATTCAGATGTAAATATCTACGCTATTGCAAATCCGAAATTTATCTTTTCGCATTGGGAAGAGAACGGTGTATGGCGCCCATGGGACCAAAATTTTGACCTTAATGTGAAAAGAGATTATGCATTAACCGCCGTTTTTGAACCCGAATTATTCAATGTTATTGTATATCCTAATGATTATAATGCAGGGTTGCCGGTAGGTACAAAATATAATATTGAAGATGGTACGTTGCATGAAATTTTTGCCTTACCTTTTGAGCATTACAATTTTATTAATTGGACAGTGGATAGTGTAGATGGCGTTCTCTTCCCCTGGAATGGTTGGGATGCTAATCCGGCGCCATTTCCGGTGCATCAATCGTGGACTTTGTTTGCCAACTTTGAACTTAAAAAATATAAAATTACGGTAGAGCCAAGACCAACGGAGGGAGGATTAACCACCACCGACAACGGAAATATCTACCAATATTACCAATATGGCGATACGGCAACCGTTACAGCTGTGCCAAACCCCACTTACCGCTTTGTGAAGTGGATTGATGCCGACACCGATTCCGTACTCTCAAATAAAGCTGTTTATACATTCCCTGTAACCAAAGCAAGAAACTTGTTTGCGATTTTTGAACATGAAACCTACTGCATTACACTGAAACCCTTCCCGGAAGAAGCGGGCTGGGTTTACGATGGCGGGTGTAATATTTCGTTCTCCGACACGATAACCGTACACGCCAGAGCCTATCAGGGATGGGAGTTTGATGTGTGGAAAGAAAACAACAATCCTGTATGTATTTATCAAGATTATAATTTTGAGGTAACCGGACCTCGTACTTTGGTGGCGCACTTTAAGCGCAAATGCTTTGATATTAAAGTAGCAGCGGACCCTGCGCCGGGAGGACAAGTTTTTCAAAACGCATGGAACATTCCCTACGGAACCGACACCGCGGTGTATGCCCGTGCGCTGCCCGGCTACGTTTTTGTGAACTGGACGGAAGGAACGGATACGGTTTGGAATTATGAAGATTTTCACTTTATTATCACTTATTCCCGCGATTTAGTGGCGCATTTTGAACGAAAAAAATACAACCTTGAAGTGCTTGCAAAACCACCGCTTGGAGGTATAGTTTGGGAAAATGGCGAAAATATCACCCACGGAACCGATACCGCTGTATATGCAATGGCTAATCAGTACTTCACTTTTCAACACTGGGAAACAAAAGAGGGAACTACTGTCGCCAACGGTTTCCCCGGTAATTTCAATAGACATCCGTTTGCAATTACAAGAGACACCACTTGGGTAGCGCATTTCAAAGCGGATCAGTTTCTCGTCACCTTGACGGCAGATCCACCCGAAGGAGGAACAGTCTCCGGCGGAGGATACCACGACTACCTGTCGGATATCATCGTTACCGCAACCCCCGACTCTTGCCACAACTTTTTAGGATGGTTTGAAGAGAAAGAGGGACTCGTTTGGTCCGACCCCGAATACCCTTTTACTGTAACCGGTCCGCTCACCTTGATAGCCATGTTTGAACTGAAAAAGTTTGACATCTCCACTGCGGTTATTCCTAATAGAGCCGGCTACATTGTAATGACAGAAGAGGGAGATAGAGACGTTCCTTGCGGAGAGGAAAAACACTTTGAGGCTTTTGCTAACGTGGGTTACATTTTCGGTTATTGGACTGTTAATGGAACGGTGAAAACGGAAAATCCTTTCACCATTACCATGTCGGATAATCTTGACGTGGTGGCTTACTTTTCGCCTTTGTCGCATGAAATCAAACTGTTTGCAAATTCTATTGTAGGCGGCAGTGTAAGTATAGGCACCAGTGGATTTAGTGTAGGCGTATTTCCTCACAATTTTGAGATAACTGCAAACGCTACTCCAAAAACCGCACATAAGTTTGTTCATTGGATAGAAGAAGACACAGTGGTGTTGGGTGCCGGTGCTGCTTATAAATTTAAAGTAGTAAAAGACCGTGAATTAACCGCAGTTTTCGATTCGGCTACCTACAGAGTAACTACGGTGCCACAGCCAAGAATTGCCGGATGGACCGAACCCGAAGACACCGCAGGGCTTGCTTATCAGTCACCGGTTACCATTAAAGCTTTTGCCAACCCAAACTTTACGTTTAAATATTGGATGGAAAACAACACACCGCTACCCTACCCTGCTACTCATGAATTATGGGTAACCCGAGATCACGATTTGATTGCCGTTTTTGAGGCTCAAAAATTCAATATATTAGTGGATGTATTTCAGGGTGGCGGAGATGTCTCCGGAGGGGGCTACAACCTGCCGTATCTTACTGAAACATACATTCAGGCTGTGCCGGATCAATACCACGACTTTTTTAAATGGACAGATGAAGCGGGGGCAATTTTATCTAATGCTTATGAACCCATTACCGTGCTAAAATCAAAACATTTTTACGCTCATTTTACACCCAAAAAATATGACATTGTGGTATGGCCAAGCCCCAGCAACTTTGGAAATGCCTGGGATAGCCACTTTGGCGTTCCCTACGGTGATGAGGTAACCATACACGCACAACCAAAAGATGGCTATGTATTTATCGGTTGGTATGAAGGCGGAGAATATAGAAACAGTATGAATAACTGGACGATTACGGTTACCGGCAATCGCAATTTGGAGGCAAGGTTTGAAAAAGGGGTTTACCACCTTACGCTCATACCCAATCCCGAAAAAGGCGGAACCGTCTCCGGTGGTGGTTTACATTTTGAATATGGGGATATAGCCAAAATTGTGGCAACGCCCTTAAAAGATTGCTACTCGTTTAAGAATTGGACAGACGAAAGCGGAAAAGTGATTTCCTCAATTACACCCTATGATTATATTGTAAAAAAATCGGATACGCTTACAGCAAACTTTATCGCAATTACCAGCAAAATTACCCTGCTCTCTTCTCCTTACGGTGCCGGCAAACTTACAGCAGACGGACACATCGGTGGCGGCGACATCGCGCAGTGCGATACCATTATGATTGTTGCGGAAGAGGACGGATGCCACACCTTTGATTACTGGGCTGAAGCGGATACCCTATTCACCACAGACCCCTCTTTTGAACTGGCTATGGATAAAAACAACCGAACTTTTGTTGCCCACTTTACACAACATTATATTGATGTAACCGTAAAAGCAGATCCACCCGAAGGGGGTGGGGTTTCGGGAGATGCCACGAACCTCCCGTGCGGAGAGAAGATAACCCTCATTGCAACCCCCAACAAAGGATACCATTTGGTGAACTGGACTAAAAACGGAGAGGTACTTTCAACAGATCTTGTTTTCCAATACAAAACCACAGAAACCTGCGAAGTTGTAGCAAACTTTAAACTCTTCAACTACAATATTACACTGACACCAAACCCGATAGATATGGGATCGGTTTCAGGGGGCGGCTACTTTGACCACGGGCAAGAGATTACGGTACACGCAACTCCCTTACCCGGAAATATGTTTGTTAACTGGACAGAAAACGGCAAACAAGTATCTAAACTTGCTGATTATAAGTTTACGGTAACCGCGAACAGAAACTTGGTCGCAAATTTTGATACCACTTACTACATTATTTCTGTGCGCACAAATGATTCGCTTCTGGGAACAACTGTTTTACTTGATCATCCCACAGGAATAGGAAGATTTGCGGAAAACGAACCGGTTACTGCCATTGCTTATGTAACTTACGGATACCAATTCCTAAATTGGACGATAGAAGAAACCGGAGATATTGCGTCTTCAAGTGCTGTTTTTGAATTTCCGGCTACGCAAAGCATGAACTTGGTGGCAACTTTTTACGCCCTTGACTTTGACACCTACGCGGCAACGCTTTGGCAAAATACGTTTATGCTCGACCTCAAGAAATTAGCTTTTGAGGGGTATCAAATTACCGGATGCAAGTGGTTAAAAAACAACAAACAAGAACACAAAACGAACACGATAGATGAATTTAGTTATTCAGCAGGTCCGAAAAATACAGACTTGCTTGAAACAGACCCCTCCTTCTATCATTTCCACTTGACCACTAAAAACGGAAGCATTCTCTACTCTACCAAGAAAATAATTCCATACCGTATGCCTCCTTCGGAACCGGGGAACAACAAATTGTTGGTATATCCCAATCCTGCGGAATCGGGAATGGCTTTTACCGTAGAAAATGTTACCCAAGGAACGCTATTGCAAGTATATAACCAGTTTGGAGTTTGTGTGAAGGAATTAACAACAAACAACAATATCGTTACACTGACACTAAATCTTCCCGCCGGTATTTATTTAATACGAAACGAAAACAAGGAAGCTAAGGTGATAATTGCACGGTAGAGTCGCAATGCGTTGCGTCTCTACAAGAACGGAATAAAATAATATTCCCGAACATTCTGCGTTACTTTATTTCATTGAAAGAATACCGTAATGCGTAAATGCATCTTCTTGTTACTATTCATCATCTTGTGGTGCGAAACTATATTTGCACAATTCCTCTTTCTGGGAGTACCCAATTTGGAGGCTTACGACAAGCAACGTTTTCACTTCGGTTTCTCTTTGGGAATTGATATTGTTGATATTAATTTAAAGACAAGGTCAAACTATTTGGTACCCAACGATATTTCTCCAACGAATAAAGTGATAGAGATATATTCCAAACCCAATCCTGCCTTTAATGTAGGCATTATTGCCAATATGCGAATGGGGGAATATTTCGATTTGCGCTTTATCCCCGGCTTTTCCATTGCTCACGATATTAATCTATACTACAGATTTGAGAATGAGGTTCCTAACCCTAATTCAAACAAATCGAGCGGATGGACAAAATTAGTAATGCGGAAAATTGAATGTCACTACGTTAACTTCCCATTACTAATAAAGTTCAAATCTTCGCGGATGCACAACGTGCGTATTTTCGCGTTGGCGGGCGGACAAGTCAGCATTAATATGATGAGCACAAAAAACAACAAAATCCCCACTGTTGACCCCGATGGCGTTAAAACTGAAATCGTTCCCATCATCAAACCTTACGATGTGCAAGTAAAAGGTGGTTTTGGGTTTGATTTTTACACGACTTATTTTAAATTCACCACAGAGTTTAATGTTTCTTTCGGTGTAATTAACATGTTAGAAGGAGCGAAAGGGATTAAAGACAAAGATAATATTCAAAACTACCTCACCAGTCCCATTGTAACGGGAATAAAAACGTTAAAATCTAAAACCTTTACGATTTCGTTTATCATTGAGTAGTTATTGCTTTACCACCTTCTTTACCACCACCCCGTCTTCAGTGTAGATTTTTACAAAATAAATTCCATTCGGTAAATCAGAAATATCCATATTCCATTTTCCTTTCTGCTCTTCTGCTTTTCTGCTCTTCTGCTTTCTTCCGTAAACATCATAAACCTCCACACTTTGAACTTTGAACTTTGAACTTTGAATATATAACTCTCCCGTGGTTGGATTGGGATACACCGTAATTCGTAATTCGTCATTCGTAATTGGTTTTACCCCCATCCCCTCAATGGTTACCTCTTCTATGGGAATAAAACCGGTATTGGTGCCGTTGGCGTAAGAGATGCCGGCATTTCCGCCTATAAAATCCCAGTGGGCTGTGGCAGTTTCCGGAGAAACAAACAGGTCTTCAGTGCTAAGTTTTTCATATTTAGTATTTCCTGCATCTTTGTTCCACGCGAGGACAACACTTGGGATATCATAAGGTGGCATATAGCTAACAATGTCAGAAATATCACTACCATAAGCAAATACTACGCCACCTTTATATTGAATGATATAATTGGCAATAATTGCACGGTTATATTCTGCTCTAACCATAGCATTATCGCTCATTTCTACGTTTTTTTTAGCATAAATAGTAGGCGAGGCATTTGTTTCTGTGCCTCTACTCCTGACTTCGACACTTTTGGAAACATATTTTTTTAACATATTCTATTTCATTTCTTTATAAATTACGGGACACCCATTTGGGTGTCCCAATACAAAAATGCTTATTTATGCGATTGCCCCATTCCTTTTCCTCTTTGAGGAAAAGGAATACGCGTCTAACACAATGCATTACAATTTTCATATATAGTGAATACTATTTTAGGTGTCCCAGTGTCGAAGTCAGGAGATAATTTTCCGCGTAAATTTTTATATTTTTTTTGTGTTACATTAAAAAAAATGTATTTTCGCACGCTAATTGTATCATTATAGCACTTTGTAAAAAACAAATCAAAAATTAAACCAAAATAATTATTTACCAAAATCTATTTATTATGAAAAAAATGTACAAAACAAGTCTTTTATTGATGTTCTTTCTCTTTGCAGCATCAGTAGTTGGAGTGATGGCTCAACCCAGTAGAGGTGGCATTCCTCCGAGTTTTAAAACTTCATTGGCTGATGAAAACCAGCCGTTCATTGTTTCTCCCCCCGATGTGCAAACATTGTTGGCGGAAGATGCACAAAGCACTTATTATGCGCCCCGCGTGGCAGTAGTGCTTCCCGTTGACCTAAATCCTGAAAATTCGGGAGAATGGCTCACCTTGGAAACCGGTGAAACAATATGGCGTTTAGCCATTGAGGTAAAAGGCGCCAATGCGCTATTGCTCAATTACAGCCACTTTAACCTACCGAAAGGCTCTAAACTGTTTATCTACAACAAAGATAAAACCCAGGTTTTAGGCGCTTATACGGAAGAAAACAACCCCAAAACAACTACCCAGTTTTCTACCGAATTGGTTGCAGGAGATTATGTGGTTTTGGAATATGTAGCCCCGTTTACTGCAAAAATTATGCAGAAACTTAACACAAGAGCAGGTGAAATAGAAGTTGAATTTCCCAGCCAAAAAACGCCCATCATTTACCCAACTATTCAAATAGATGGCATTGGATATGCTTACAATGATTTTATTACCGTAACGAAAGTTTACGATAATTCAAAAACCCCCAGTGATTTAGGTTCATCCGGCGCTTGTATGATTAATATCAACTGTTCGCAAGGTGCTCAATGGCAAAACCAAAAGAAAGGGGTTGCCTCTACCTTGCAAAAAATTGGATCAGCATATTATATTTGTTCCGGTTCTTTAGTAAATAACGTCAGAGGAGACCTTACTCCTTACTTTTTAATGGCAGCCCACTGCGCCTCAAATAGTAGCAATGTTCACTGCTCTGCTTCCGATTTTAACTCCTGGCAATTTTATTTCCATTGGGAAAGAGCCGGTTGTGAAAATACTTCTGCCCCCGTAACGTATAGAACCATCACCGGTTGTCAATCCATGTATGAAAATATTCATACCGGTGGTTCCGACGGATTGTTGGTAAAATTTAATGCTGCTGTTCCGGCAAATTATGATGTTTATTATAATGGTTGGGATGCCACTTTGGTTACCTCTTGGCCCGCCGGTAGTGTGGGTATTCATCACCCAGCGGGAGACGTTAAGAAAGTAAGTACTGCTACCGGAACTACTACCCAACTGACTGCAACGATTAGTGGATTGAGTGCAGGTGCCACAAACGGACACTGGAATTGCTCTTTTGGCACATCTGTTACAGAAGGCGGTTCTTCCGGTTCCCCATTGTTTAACACCCAGGGAAGAATTATTGGTACGCTTACCGGCGGATCAGGTTCATGCTCAAATCTTTCCGGTCAAACGAATTATTATGGCAAGATGGGATACCACTTTGATAAATTTGCCACCGGAACAGGTATGAAAACTTATCTTGACCCCGATAATACAGGAGTAAGAGTGCTGGATGGAAAATATGCCACTACCGACCCTATTGCCAACTTTACCGTTTCTACGCAAACACCTTTTGCCATGCAGCCGGTACAGTTTTACAGCCAATCGTTTAATGCAACTTCTCATTTCTGGCAGTTTCCGGGAGGAACTCCTGCTACTTCTACCGCTGTTAATCCCCTTGTAACGTATGCCGTACCTGGAGGTCCTCATAATGTAACGCTTACTATTAACGGTACAGGTCCCACAAAAACCGAAACGAACTATATTACTGTTATTGAAAAATTAAAAGAAGAAGAAATTACCATAGGGACAGGTACTTCAACTGCCGATGTTCCGGTAGGTTATCCTAACAGTTCGGGATGTTCTCATACGGCCTCGCTTTATACCGCAGCGCAGTTAGGAAGTGCCGGTGTTCTTAGAGCAATTTCATGGTATTGTGGTACTGAACGTACTGTGGCACGTACCATTCGCGTTTGGATAGAACACACTACCGCAACAAATGTTTCCGGAGTAGCAGTATGGAATAGAAATGCAGCTCCTAATGCAACTGCAACTTTTGTTGCAGAATATACAGGACAGGCAAATGTTGTGGGTTGGAATACCTGGGCTTTTAATAAAGCCCATTTCAATTATGACGGAACACAAAATATTATTGTATATGTGGAAGCAGTTGGTACTGCAAACGGTAGTGCCACAAATCCGGTTACTCCTGCAGTAAGATATACGGCAACAGGCAGCAACACCAACAAGTTTTGGACCTGCGCTTATAATGCAAACCCCTCAGGAGCCGGTACCACAAATGCCAATCTTCCGAATATTAAATTGATAAAAGGAGTTCCTTCAGTAATGCCGGTGGCAAATTATGACGGACCGATTAAAACATATAGCAAATTATTTCAAAATTTTGATGTAAATATATGGCCACCAACTAACTGGACAGTGCAAGTGCTGGCTTCAGCTTATACTTGGAGGCGGGGAGTTCCTAGTTCTAATCCATTTAGTACGGTTGACCCCTCTGATGTGGCTTCTGCAATCATTTCATATTCTCCAACTACTATTGCACAAGACGAGTGGGTAATTTCTCCCGTAATAAACATCCCCGAACCGGGTTATCTATTTTCAGGTTATATTGGATTTAGCGGACCTTGGTTAGATGTAAATCCGCCAAATACCAGCTATGGCGCAAAACCGCGTATTCTTATTGCAACAGAATCAGGTGGTTATACCAACTGGGTAGAGCTTTGGAATGCAGGACCTGCAGACAACGCTAGAGCTTGGGCGTGGGATTTAGTCCAGCTACCATTAGATGCTTACGTAGGACAAAATATTAAGTTGGGTTTCAGGGTAAATGGTAGAGATGGAGACTTAATTGCTATGGATAATTTGAATGTAGCGAAAAAAGATCCACTGAATAAATTTGAGATATATAAAGATCAGGTTTTAATATTGAAAGATTTATCTACAGGTCCTCCTGTAGTTTGGAACTGGCAGTATCCGGGCAGCAACACCCCTACTGTGCAATCTTTCGGACCGGTTCCCGAAGTTACCTATCCTTATGCAGGAACATACGATTTGGGACTCACCGTTACGAACCTGCATGGTTCTAATACTAAATATGTACCCGAGCAACTTACGGTAAAAGACAGAGCTCCGGTAGCAAAATTTTTAGCAAAAGGTAATTATGATGCAATAGGTGAATATATTGATGAGTTTCACCCATTCTTTCCTCCGGGAGGTTCCGTTACCTACACTAACACATCACAAAACTTGCCGGATAATTATTTATGGAATTTTGCCGGTGGTACTCCTCCAACGACAACATCAAAAAATGCTGTGGTTACTTATAAAAACCAAGGTGACTTTACTACTTCTTTAACCGTAAAAAATACAGCAGGACAATCTACTAAAACAGAAGAAGATCTTGTATGGGTTGAGTATGGCCCAGAAAATATTACAAACTTTAATATTCCAGGAGGTTCACCAGGACTTTGGACAGCAGGGACAAACGTATATATAGGAGGTTCGGGTTTAGGTACACAAATCGCGGAACTTTATGAAGCACCCTCAACACCCGGACAAATTTCAAAAATCTTAACTTATGTTGGCGGAAAAGGAACAGGTTCAAGAGCATATACATTAGATATTGTATTGCCCGCAGCTAATGGAAACCCAACAGGTACTGTACTTAAGTCTATTAGCTTTAACATTAATACATTACCAACAGGAACATATCCGCAGTTGGTTAATTTTACTGTTGACCCCCCTGTTTCAATTCCTGCAGGACAACCGTTCTTTATTCGTGTAACAAACTTTACTACTTATGCTGCATCTTCTTTTTTACACTTCGTTACTACAATGGGTGATGATATACCGGAGGATAGTGATGAGGAATCCAGTGCATATGTTTACTATTCAAGCAACTGGTATAAAATTTCTGAATTGTTTATAGGAAGTCCGTATGCTTCTTATGCTTTGTGGCCGGAATTTACTTTTACCAAATTAGATGTTACCCCCACACAACTTACTTTACCTTCAACCTCAGGAAACCAATTGGTAAACGTAACGGCTAATGTTACTTATACTGCAAGTACCACGGATACCTGGTACACCGTTACGGTTGGAACGGGTGGTGTTACGGTAGATTATCAAGCCAATGGCACCGGTAGCCCCAGAAGCGGCTCATTTACCGTAACCGGCGGCGGCGTTACCAAAACCGTTACCGTGCTTCAGGCTTCCGCTCCGCTTGCACTGAATGTAACTCCCCCAATGCAAAATGTTCTTTACCCGGGAGGTTCGGCAGACTATACCATTACTTCTAATGTACAATGGACAGCCACTTGCCCTGAGCCGTGGGTAACTATTACTAACCCTACCGGAGTGAACAACGGTACACTTACTGTAAATGCAATTCTTAATTTGGCGCTGACATCAAGAACCGCAATTATTACCGTTACTGGTGGCGGCATTACCAAAACCGTTGTTTTAGAACAGGACGGCGCTCCGGCATACTTGGATATTAACCCTATGGGAACCATCACTGTTCCTAAAATGAATGGCTCCAGAGATATTCAGGTAAGCACCAATATGAATTGGACTGCAACCGCCAACCAACCCTGGATTGTATTTACCCAAAACGCAGGATCCGGAGACGGATATGTGTATTATAGTTTTAATGCCAACCCAAATGCTACCACCCGTAGCGCAACTATCACCGTAAAAGCGGGTGCACTGCAACAAACATTAACTGTAATTCAGGAAGCCGGAGACGGAACATTTACAGTTAACCCTAATACATTAATATTACCATCGGCGGGAGGCAATCAAACGGTTGTCGTGAATTCTCTTTCAGCATGGACAGTAGATTATCCTACAGGGGGGTGGTATCAAATTTCACCAACTACCGGAGGTGCAGGAGCGACAAACGTTACCGTTCAATACAATGCCAACCCATCCGGGGTAAGAACTTCAGAAGCTACATTCGCGAATGCTTCTACCTATAGATATTTAGACATCATTCAAAAAGGAAGCGCAACAGTTACTTGGAACAGTCCAATTACAGGCGGAACCTTGCAAGTGAAAAACGTTGGAACCGGACTCAATATTAGCAACGGTGCTTCTTTGGATTTAGAAACAGAACTTCAAGTGGTGGCTACGCCTAATACAGGATATAATCTGCAAACGCTTACCGTAAACGGAACTCCTTTTACTAACAACGGAACTTTCATTCTAACAGTCAATACCACCATTAATGTAGCTTTCGTAGCAATTCAAAACACCCTATTCTTTAATCCGGGTCCTGGAAACGTTGATATAACTTCTAAAACAGTAACATACGGACAAGCAATAGGTACACTTGCTGTTGCTACCCGCCCCGGTTATACTCCTTCCGGCTGGGTTATCGGTGCAACTCCAATTACTGCTGCTACGATTTGGAACTATACGACAAATCAAACCGCAACGGTTACATGGACGGCAAACACCTATACCTTAACATTTAATGCGCAAGGTGGAACCGTTAATCCGGGACAAATGACCGTTACTTATGACCAAGCGGTAGGAACAATGCCTGTTCCAACCCGTACAGGCTACATTTTCGGAGGCTGGTTTACTGCAACCAATTGCACCGGTACTCAGATTACGGCAACAACGGTATGGACCAATACTTCAGGTCAAACACTATATGCTTGTTGGATCCCCATTACTTACACGGTAGCTTATTTTGGCAATGGAAGTACCGGCGGTGCTACCGCATCCAGTACCCATACTTATGACGTGGCAAAAACTTTGACCCTCAACGGATTTACAAGAACAGGATATACTTTTGCAGGATGGGCAACCAGCACATTGGGCGCAGCAGTTTATACAGATGGGCAATCCGTATCAAACTTAACTACCACAAACGGAGCCACTATAAACTTATATGCAACTTGGACAGCAAATACCTATACTTTAACTTTAGACCCCGGCACCGGTATTGTGCCTCCTCCCGGAGTTACAGTGCATACCCGTACCTATAATTCGGCTATTCTTCCGCTTCCGAATGCAACACAAAATAGTATTTATGGAAATTGCACATTTTTGGGCTGGTTTATAGACAATGAGTTGGTTAAAGCACCGGAAAATAATCTTTGGAAATGGACTGAAAACAAAACCGCTTACGCTAAGTTTGAATATCCGATAAAAGTTACCGTTGTTGGCGGTACTAATGGTTCGGTTACTCCTTCAACAACCACAATTTATTATTCTTTGGGAGATAATGTTACCTACTATTTTAATCCGGTTAGCCCCAGCGCCCACGTGGCAAGTGTTAAAATAAACGGAGTTACAGTAATTACAGGCAACCCCGAACTGAGCGAAAATTTGAGTTTCGATTTTACAAATATTGATAAAGCTTATAGCGTAGAAGTTACTTTTGCTCGTAATTGCTACGCCCCCAACGTT
>Ga0209628_10001502_pt1 | contig 15193 bp, 16 predicted proteins | sample TergutCu122P4_FD_187285 | JGI IMG/M metagenome (GOLD analysis project Ga0209628, IMG submission 187285) | Cubitermes ugandensis P4 segment gut microbial communities from Kakamega Forest, Kenya - Cu122 P4 (SPAdes) (version 2) | ecosystem: Host-associated > Arthropoda: Insects > Digestive system...
GGGGCAGCCAGATCTTTCATGGGATCAAAGTCCGGCGGCCTTGGCCTTGAGGCGCCATGCGTGCAGCAGCGGTTCGGTGTAGCCGCTGGGTTGCTCGACGCCCTTGAATACCAGATCTTGCGCCGCACGGTAGGCGAAGGAGGTGTCGAAGTAGCCCGCCATGTTGCGGTAGTTGGGGTCGCCTGCGTTTTGTTGGTCCACCACGGCGGCCATGCGTTCGAAGGTGGCGTTGACCTGTTCTTTCGTGACCACCCCGTGCATCAGCCAGTTGGCGATGTGCTGGCTGCTGATGCGCAGCGTGGCGCGGTCTTCCATCAGGCCGATGTCGTGGATGTCGGGCACCTTCGAGCAGCCCACGCCCTGGTCGATCCAGCGCACGACGTAGCCGAGGATGCCTTGCACGTTGTTGTCAAGCTCCTGCTGCCTGTCGGCTTGGCTCCAATCCGGATTGGGCGCGATGGGCGCTTGCAGCAGGTTTGCCAGCAGCGTGTCGCGCTCGGCCGCGGCATCGATTTTTTCCAGTTCCTTCTGCACCGCGGCGACGTCGACCTGGTGGTAGTGCAGCGCGTGCAGCGTCGCCGCCGTGGGCGAGGGCACCCAGGCGGTGTTGGCGCCGGCTTTGGGGTGGCCGATTTTCTGTTCGAGCATCGCGGCCATCAGGTCGGGCATGGCCCACATGCCTTTGCCGATCTGCGCGCGGCCGCGCAGGCCGCAGCTCAGGCCGACCAGCACGTTGTTGCGTTCGTAAGCTTGGAGCCAGGACGTGCTTTTCATGTCGCCCTTGCGCAGCACGGCGCCGCCGCGCATGCACGTGTGCATTTCGTCGCCGGTGCGGTCGAGAAAGCCCGTGTTGATGAAGGCCACGCGCGCGGCCGCTTCGGCGATGCAGGCTTGCAGGTTGACGCTGGTGCGGCGTTCCTCGTCCATGATGCCGAGCTTGACGGTGTTGGCCGGCAGGCCCAGCAATTGCTCGGCGCGGCCGAACAATTCGTTGGCGAAAGCGACTTCAGCCGGGCCGTGCATCTTGGGTTTGACGATGTAGATGCTGCCGGCGCGCGAATTGCGGATGGCGTTTTCGTTTTTGCCCCTGAGGTCGAAGACGGCGATCGCGGTGGTGATGACGGCATCCATGATCCCTTCCGGAATTTCCTTGCCGCCGTCGTAGGTGATCGCCGGGTTGGTCATCAGGTGGCCGACGTTGCGCACGAACATCAGCGAACGGCCATGCAGTACGACGGGCTGGCCATCGGCGCCGGTGTAGCGGCGGTCGGCGTTCAGGCGCCGGGTGAAGGTCTTGCCGCCCTTGCTGACTTCCTCGGTCAGCGTGCCCTTTTGGATGCCCAGCCAGTTGCTGTAGCCCAGCACTTTGTCGGCGGCATCGACGGCGGCAACCGAGTCTTCGAGGTCGAGAATGGTGGACAGCGCCGCTTCAAGTTCCACGTCGCTGACGCCGGCTGCATCGCTTTTGCCGATCGGCGAACCGCGGTCGATGCGGATATCGACGTGAATGCCATGGTGGCGCAGCAGCACCGACGAAGGCGCTTGTGCATCACCTTGATAGCCGATGAATTGCGCCGGGTCGGCTAGGCCGGTGGCGCCGTTCGTGAGTGTGACCACGAGCTTGCCGCCCTCGACGCGATAGCCGGTTGCATCTTTGTGCGAGCCTTGTGCGAGCGGCGCGGCCTGGTCGAGCACCGCGCGCGCATAGGCGATCACCTTGGCGCCGCGCGCCGGGTTGTAGCCCTTGCCTTTTTCGGCGTCGCCCGTTTCGGGGATCACGTCGGTGCCGTACAGCGCGTCGTACAGCGATCCCCATCGCGCATTGGCCGCATTGAGCGCATAGCGCGCGTTCAGGATCGGCACCACCAGTTGCGGCCCCGCTTGCAGCGCGAGTTCAGCATCGACGTGGGCAGTGGTGATCTTCGTGCCCGCCGGCTGCGGCAGCAGGTAGCCGATTTTTTCGAGGAAGGCGCGGTAGGCGGCCATGTCCTTGATCGGGCCGGGGTGCGCCTTGTGCCAGGCGTCGAGTTCGGCTTGCAGCCGGTCGCGCTCGGCCAGCAGCGCCGCGTTTTTCGGCCCGAGTTCATGCACGATCGCCGAGAAGCCTTTCCAGAAGCTATCGCTGGAAAGGCCGATGCCGGGCAGGATCTGTTCTTCGACGAAGCGATGAAGTTCGGCGGCCACCTGGAGGCCGTGGGCAAGGATGCGGTCGGTCATGTCTGGAATCTCGAAAAACAGTGGAAACAGTGGAAACGTTGCCTTGCCCATGTGGGCGGACAGGCAGAAAGGCGCGGGCCGGCGGCCCATACCGTTACTTTATTTGCAACTGGCCAGAAGATTAATCGCGAGAAAATTTATTTATTCACACCTTGATTGAGGGTAATCTATGGACTTCCGGTTCCGCGCTTTGAACAATTTTCGCTGATGGATCGCCTCAAGCAGCTTGAATCCTTCGTTGCCATTGCGGTGCGCGGCGGGCTCACCGCCGCGGCCAAGGTCGAAGGCGTGGCGCCGGCGGTGATTGGCCGGCGCCTCGATGCGCTTGAGGAGCGTCTGGGCGTCAAGCTGTTCGTGCGCACGACGCGGCGCGTGATGCTCACGCACGAGGGCAGCGCCTTTCTCGAAGATTGCCAGCGGCTGCTGGTCGAACTGGCCAGCGCCGAGGCGAGTGTGAGCGCGGGCGGCGTCAAGGCCAGCGGCCATTTGCGCCTGACCGCGCCGGCCGGATTCGGGCGGCGTCACGTCGCGCCCCTGGTTCCGCGTTTCCATACCTTGCATCCCGATGTGCGCATTTCGCTCAACCTCAGCGACCGCGTCGTCGATCTGGCCGGCGAAGGCTACGACTGCGCGGTGCGGGTGGGCGATTTGCCCGATTCTTCGTTCGTGAGTGTGCGCTTGGCCGATAACCGGCGCCGCTGTGTCGCTTCGCCGGAGTTTCTGCGCCGTTACGGGGTACCCCAGCATCCGTCGGAGCTTGTGCGCCTGCCTTGCCTGACGCTGTCCAGCGATGCCTCGCAAACGCGAGGCTGGGCTTTTCGCGTGCCGCGCGAGGACGGCGAGGGCGAACCCGAAATCATTCACCTGCGTCTGGGCGGGCCGCTCGATTGCTCTGATGGACAGGTGTTGCACGACTGGTGCCTTGCCGGTTACGGCATTGCGTGGCGCAGCATGTGGGAGGTTGAAGCCGAGATCGATGCCGGCCGGCTGGTGCCGGTGCTCGACGAATTTGCCGCGCCGCCCAATGGGGTCTATGCGGTATTCCCTCAGCGCAAGCACCTGCCGCTGCGCGTGCGGCTGTGGCTGGATTTTCTCAAGGCGCAATACGCGCGCCCGGAGTTCTGGAACGGCACAATGCCGCCTTTGCAATCCCGAGCAAGCACGCGATGACCCTCGAAGCGATCCTGGCATACCTGCACTTCCTGGCCATCCTGACGATGGTGGTCTTCCTTTCGAGCGAAGCGGCGCTGTGCCGTATCGAGTGGATGAACGATGCGGTGATCGAACGCCTTGTCCGCGTCGATCTCATCTACCTCATCTCGGTGCTGCTGGTGCTGGCGACCGGCGTTGCGCGCAGCTGGTGGGGTATCAAGGGCGCGGTTTGGTATTGGACCAACCCGCTGCTGTACGTCAAGCTCGCGTTATTTGTGGTGACCGGGCTGATTTCGATTGCGCCGGCGCTTCGGTTCAGGCGCTGGCGGCGCATCATGCGTGCTGGCGGCGCGGCGCCTTCGGATCAGGATGTGCGTGCCACACGCCGTCTCGTGATGGTCGAGGCGCACCTGATCGTGCTGATTCCGCTTGCGGCCGTTTTTTTTGCACGCGGCTTCGGGTGAGAGCCTGCTCATGATCTATTCGGGCCCGCGAATTCCGGTGTCCGTGAGTTCCGGCACCCCCGGTAAAATCGCACGATGTTATTGGTTAAGCAAGCGTTGCTCGATGCTACGGCGAGCACGTTGGAATTTTTTACGCCTGGTGCAGGCGCCAAGGCGGCGTTCGAGTCGCCCAAAGTCGCGGCGCACGGCGACTGGGCCTGTACCGCCGCCATGCAACTGGCCAAACCGCTGGCGCGCAAGCCGCGCGAACTGGCCGAGGACATCCGTGCCGCGCTGCTGGCAACGCCGGCTTATGCGCAATGGGTCGAAGCGGTGGAGATCGCCGGTCCGGGATTTCTGAACATCCGGCTCAAGCCGGCTGCCAAGCAGGAGATCGTGCGCGAGGTGCTGGCGGCTGGCGAAGCTTTCGGCCGCCAGGCCGGCAATGGTGAGCGCGTGCTGGTCGAGTTCGTCTCGGCCAACCCGACCGGGCCGCTGCACGTGGGGCATGGACGGCAGGCCGCGCTGGGTGACGCGATTTGCAATTTGCTCGAATCGCAGGGCGCGCAGGTCTACCGCGAGTTCTATTACAACGATGCTGGCGTGCAGATTCAGACGCTGGCCACGAGCGTGCAACTGCGAGCCAAGGGCCTCAAGCCCGGTGATGCCGGCTGGCCCGATGCGGCGTACAACGGCGACTACATCGCCGATATCGCGCAGGATTTCCTCGCCCGAAAAACCGTCCGCTCCGACGACCGCGCATATACGGCCAGCGGCGAGGTCGAAGACCTCGATTCGGTCCGGCAATTCGCGGTGGCCTATCTGCGTCACGAGCAGGATCTGGACCTCAGGGCCTTCCAGGTGCGCTTTGACAACTACTATCTTGAATCGAGCCTGTACACGAGCGGGCGTGTCCAGGCAACCGTTCAGCGCTTGGTCGATGCCGGCAAAACCTATGAGCAGGAAGGCGCGCTGTGGCTGCGGACTACTGACTACGGTGACGACAAGGACCGCGTCATGCGCAAGCAGGACGGCACCTATACCTATTTCGTTCCCGACGTGGCCTATCACATCGCCAAATGGGAACGCGGCTTTCACAAGGTGGTGAACATTCAGGGCACCGATCATCACGGCACCATCGCGCGGGTGCGCGCCGGCTTGCAGGCGGCTGGTGTCGGCATTGCGGCGGGCTATCCGGACTACGTGCTGCACACCATGGTGCGTGTGGTGCGCGGCGGAGAGGAAGTGAAAATCAGCAAGCGCGCCGGCAGCTACGTCACGCTGCGCGATCTGATCGAATGGACCAGCACCGATGCGGTGCGCTTCTTCCTGCTCAGCCGCAAGCCTGATACCGAATACACCTTCGATGTCGATCTGGCGCTCGCGCAGAACAACGACAACCCGGTTTATTACGTCCAGTACGCCCATGCGCGCATCTGCTCGGTGCTTGCGGCCTGGGGCGGCGACACGGCCGCGCTTGAAGGAGCTGAGCTCGGCGCGCTCGATAGCGCCGCCGCGCAGTCGCTGATGTTGATGCTCGCCAAGTTTCCGGCGATGCTGACCGATGCCGCGCGCGGTTTTGCGCCGCACGACGTGACTTTCTACCTGCGCGAACTCGCCGCCGCCTACCACAGCTACTACGACGCCGAGCGCATTCTGGTGGATGACGAGACGGTCAAGCGCGCGCGTCTGGCGCTCGTCGCGGCCACCGCGCAGGTGCTGCACAATGGCCTGTCGATTCTCGGCGTGAGTGCGCCGCGCAAAATGTGATTTCGGAAACCAATCATGAAAAATGAGCGCAAGCAACGCGGTAATTTCTTCATCGGCCTGATCGTCGGCGCCGTGATCGGCCTGGGCGCCGCACTTGCCGTTGCGATCTACGTGGCCAAGGTGCCGGTTCCTTTCCTGTCCAAAAACCAGCACACCGTCGCCGCGCAGGACGAAACCGAAGCGCGCCGCAATCGCGACTGGAACCCGAATGCGCCGCTGGCTGGGCGTGCGCCCACGCCTGCGCCTGCGCCAGCCACCGCCGACACGGGAGCATCTGACTCGCGGTCCGAGCCCGTCGTGCCCCCACCCGCGCAGGCACAGACCACGCCGCCGGTTGTTGCGACTGCGCCGGTCACGCAGCCACGGACTTCCGACGATCCGCTTGGCGACTGGGTACGCGCCAAGGCCAACGATTCCGGTCCCTTCCTGTATTACGTCCAGGTCGGCGCCTTTCGTACCGGCGAGGACGCCGAATCCCAGCGCGCCAAGCTCTCGCTGATGGGCGTGGAAGCCCAGGTGGCCGAGCACGAACAGGCCGGCCGTACCGTGTTCCGTGTGCGGGCAGGGCCGTTCGACGGCAAGGGCGATGCCGACAAACTCAAGCAGCGCCTGGAAAATATCGGTCTCGAAGCCGCGCTGGTGCGCGCACAACGTTAAACTTGGAAGATATTGCGCACAGGTACGCCAAACCCGTGTACCGCCGCGCATCCACTGATGTACAAGGGATAAAGGAGAACCTGATCCATGAAACGCCGTGATTTCTCTCTGGCCATCGCTTCGCTGGGGGCGGTGTCCCTGGTCAGTGCCGCGCATGCGCAGGACCGTACTTTCAAGGCGGGGACCGATTACGTCGAGCTCAAGCAGCGTGCGTCGGTCGACGCGCCGGCCGACAAGGTCGAGGTGATCGAGTTCTTCTCCTACAACTGCCCTCATTGCGCCGAGTTCGAGGGGCGGCTTGAAGCCTGGGTCAAGCAGCTGCCGTCTTACGTGGCGTTCCGCCGTGTGCCAGTGGCCTTCGTCGGGCGGGACGCCGAGGCCAAGCAGCGCCTTTACTACGCACTCGCGGCGATGGGAAAAGTAGACGAGTACCAGCGCAAGGTCTTCGAGGCAATTCATCAGCCGCGCGGTAAGCCGATGATGGATGACAAGGGTGTGCTGGAGTGGGTTGGCCGGCAACAGGGTCTTGATGCCAAGGCTTTTGAGGAAATGTACCGTTCGTTCTCGGTGGCCAGCGAAACCAAGCGCGCCACGCAGTTGCAGGAAAGCTATCAGATCGCCGGTGTGCCGTCGTTGGGCGTGGCCGGCCGTTGGTATGTGGATGGCGAAACAGCCCGCGGCCTCGATCGCGCCTTGCAGGTCGTCACGTACCTGGTTTCCGAAGCGCGCAAGTAAAAGCGCCTTCATCGTCTTTTTGGGGGCCGCGCGGACGGCCCCTTTTTATTCAGGCCGTCGCATAGACTCAGCGCGCCCCCAGGTGTAGATCGCGCTCGCCGCCGTAGCGGAGGAGGGCTTCACCGCTTACCCGCCGAGATAAGCGGCCTTGATTTCCGGCTTGTTCAGCAGTTCCTTGGCAGAACCTTCGGCGACGATTTCGCCGGTATCCAGCACATAGCCCCGGTTGGCTACCGACAGGGCCAAGCGTGCATTCTGTTCAACCACGATGATGGTCAGGCCATCGGAGTTGAGTTCCTTCAAAGTCCGGAACATGTCGTACATGATGACCGGGGCCAATCCCATCGAGGGCTCATCGAGCAGCAGTATCGAACACTTGGTCATCAGCGCACGGCCCACGGCGAGCATTTGCTGTTCGCCGCCGGAAAGCGTATCGCTTCTTTGCCGCGCCCGCTCTGCCAGACGCGGGAACAAATCGAAAATGCGCCCGATTTCCTTGTGCGCGTCTTCTCCTTTGCGTGACCAGGAGGCCAGTTGCAGGTTTTCCATGACCGTCAGGTTGCCGAAGATGCGGCGCCCTTCGGGTACCAGCGTCATTTTGATGTCGGACACGATGCGATGCGCGGGCTTGTCCAACAGGGAAACGCCGTCGAATGTGATGTCGCCGCCGGTTACGATCGGCGACTCCGGCGGAGTGAGCCGCATCAGAGCCTTGAGCGTGGTCGATTTGCCGGCGCCGTTGGCCCCGATCAGCGTGACGATTTCTCCTTTTTCGACATGAAAGGAGATCCCGTGCAAGGCTTCGATCTTGCCGTAGGCCGCCTTGAGATTGGTTACGCTCAACATCAGACCGCCTCGTCCCCAAGGTAAGCCTTGATGACTTCAGGGTTGTTCCTGATTTCTTCCGGTTTGCCCGTGGCAATGACGCGGCCGAAATCGATGACGGTCAGGTGCTGGCACAAGGTCATGACCACTTTCATCTGGTGCTCGATCATCCAGATCGTCAGTTTGAATTCGTTATGAATCCAGCCGATGAGGCGGATCAGATCTTCGACATCGGACGAATTCAACCCCGCCGCCGGTTCATCCAGCAGCAGCAATTTGGGTTTGCTCGCCAGGGCGCGCGCAAGCTCCACGCGGCGTTGCAGGCCGTAAGGCAGATTCTTTGGCAACTCTGCGGCGCAGTCGGTCAGCTTCATCATCTCCAGCACTTCGCGGGCATGGGTTTCGATGTTTTTTTCCGCTTGACGGTAGTGCGCCGTGCGCAGAACGGCGCCCCAAAAGTCATAGCCGAGCCGGTGGTAGTGCGCCAGGCGGAGGTTGTCCAGCACCGTCAGGTCGTTCCAGAGCCGGATGTTCTGGAAGGTGCGCGCCATGCCCAGGGCCGTGATTTGATGCGGCTTGAGCCCGTTGATCCGCCGCCCGTCGAAAACGATATTGCCTTCGGTGGGTTTGTAGAAGCCGGAGACGATGTTGAAAACCGTGGTTTTTCCCGCCCCGTTGGGACCGATCAGGCCCACGAGTTCGTGCTCCCGCAACTGGAACGAGAAATCCGAAAGCGCCTGCAGCCCGCCGAAGCGTTGCGTGAGACCCGAAACTTCAAGAAGAGGCATGACCGTTGATAACTCACGCAAAATTACTTCAGTTGCTCTACAGCGCTGCCGAGTGACCCGCGACGCATGAAACTGGCGCGGCCAAGGCCAAGAATCCCGTGGAACCGGCTTCGCCGGGCCACTGGGATTGCCCCCGGAGAGGGGGTGCAGAGCCACACGAAGTGGGCGAGGCTGGGGGTGAGCTTCATCTCAAAGTGATCCAGCGCTTCAAGCGCGGAAACACGTGCGTCAACTCCCGGTTGCCGAGCAAACCTTCAGGGCGCAATTGCATGAGCAGGATCAACATGAGGGGAATAATGACCCATGTCCATATTTGATCCAGTTGGTAGCTGGCCGGCAACAGGTTGACGGCGTGCAGGGTCTCGTTGAACCAGGGAATAATGAAACGCAACAACTCGACCAGCAGTGTGAAGGCGACGGCCGCCATCAATACGCCTGAAATGGAGCCCATGCCACCCAGATACACCATAACCAGACCCTCGGTGGATTTGAGCAAGCCGAAAGATTGCGCGTTCACATAACCATAAATGTGCGCGAACAACACCCCGGCCAACCCTGCGAGGCCCGAGGAAACCATGAAAGCCATGATTTTCACGCGATTGGTGTTCACGCCCATCATTTCGGCCGCCACCTCGTTCTGGCAAACCGCCGAAACACCCTTGCCGTAAGTGCTGCTCATCAGCCGGCGAATCACCAGCACGCAAACGAAAACGCCAGCCAGTGTCCAAATCAGCATCCAGGGAAGGTCGACCAGATCCGACATGGCGTTGACCGTTTTTTTCATCCCGGAGAAACCGCGCGGACCGCCGATGGCGTCGATGTTTTCAACGATGGAGATGATGATGTAGTTGGCGGCGATGGTGATGATTGCCAGATAATCGTCGCGAGTGCGAAAGGACGGCAGCGCCACGATCAAACCGGCCAACGCCGCGGCGAACATGCCCCCGAGCAGTATGACTGGAAAAAGAAATGGAGCCAGTTGCGGCGCAAAAAGCGCGGCGCCGAATAGCTTGCTGTCGGTGAATAGTGCCACCGAAATCAGCGACCCGACATAGGCGCCAACGCACATGAAACCGCCGTGTCCGCAGGAAAATTCACCCATGTAGCCGTTTACCAGATTCAGGCTGACCGCAAAAATACAGTTGATGCCCATCAGCATGAGGATATTCAGCACATATCCATCCAGCATCCCGGCCTGTGCGAATCCCACGAGCGCGATGGCCGCGGCGAACAGGAGAATATTGAGCGTGTAGCGCCGCATGGCAGTTTCAGATTTTTGTTGTCAAAGGCTTTCCGAAAATGCCGGTCGGCCGTTGCCAGAGAATCAGCAGCAAAATCGAGAAAGCGAAAAGATCACGGAATGTGGATGGCAGAAAAGCAGCCACCATGACCTCTACCAAGGCCAGCAGAAAACCCCCGACGAAGGCGCCGCGGATTTCGCCGATCCCGCCAACGACGGCGGCGATGAACGCTTTCCACCCCGTCATCGCCCCCATGTACGGCTCCAGTACCGGGTAGGACATGGCGAACAGCAGGCCGCCAAGTCCCGCAATGGCCGATCCGAGCACGAAGGTAAAAACAATCACTTGTTCGAGTGGAATGCCCATTAGCGGCAACGCGAATTTATCCCATGACACGGCGCGCATCGCCATGCCGATGCGTGTTCTCGTCACGATGAAATGCAGCGCGAGAAAAACCAGAATTGCCGTCAGTACGACCCATAGCTTGAGGCTCGTCACGGCAATACCGCCAATGTTGTAAACCGTTTTATCCACCAGGTCGGGCAGTGTTCTGCGGCTGGCCCCAAGCAGGGCCAGATTACCGTTTTCCAGAATCAGTCCGCACATCAGCGCGGTGATCACCACGTAGAGCCGGTGCGCTCCCTTGCGCCTCAGGGGGCGATAGGCGATTCGTTCCAGCGTGACTCCCACCAGTGAAGTCAGGATCATCGTGCCGGGGATGGTCAAGACCAGCGTCAGTTCGCGCGAGAAACCGAACATTCCGTCCGGTGCGAGCAGGCCAGTGGAAATGAAAAAAGCCAAGTAGGCCCCGACCATGAAAACATCGCCGTGGGCGAAGTTGATGAGCCGCAGGACGCCGTATACCAGCGTATAGCCCAAGGCAATCAGGGCATAGAAACTACCCCATTGCAATGCGTTGACGCATTGTTGTAGAAAGAAATCCATGTTGGCGTATTGTTCTGTGTTTCGCCACCCGTTTTTGTGCTGCCGCCTAATTTATGATCAAATCAGAAAATTAAAAGCGGCAGCAACAAAATCAATTCCTATTGAGGGCAAACGGATTCCTTGAACGTGAATTCGCCATTGGGGCTGATCTCCACGATCACGGCGCATTTGATTGGGTCGCCATCGCTGTTGAAGCGCATATTACCCGTGATGCCCTTGAATTCCTTCATGGATGCCATATTGTCGCGGATCGCCTTGCGCATTTTACGCGTGTTGCTGTCAACTTTGCCGGTTTTCTGAATCGCATTTGTCACGATGGCGATCGCGTCCCAGGTCAGGGCCGCTACATCGTCAGGGATGTATCCGTATTTTTTGTTGTATTTGTCAATGAATTCCTTGGTGGCGCCCTTGGCGCCAGCGGCGGCATAATGGGTGGAGAAGAATTGTCCTTTGCAAGCATCTTTGCAAAGTTTCATCAATTCCGCAGAACCCCAGGAGTCGGAGCCCATGAATGGACCCTTGTACCCCAAATCGCGCGCTTGCTGTACGATCAGGGCGACGAAGCTATAATTTTCAGGCAGGAAAATGAAGTCGGGCTTGGCGGCAATGATCTTGGTCAGTTGGGCGGAAAAATCCTGGTCTTTCGGGCCGTGCGACTCGAAAGCGACAACAGAGTTTTTGCCATTACGCTTTTCCCATGTATTTTTGAAATCATCCGCCAGGCCTTTGGAATAATCGTTGGAAATTTCAAACAGGACGGCGGTTGTTTTCGCCTTGAATTGTTTGCCGGCGAAATTTGCAACGACCGGCGCCTGGAAAGAGTCGAGGAAGGCGGCACGGAACACCCAGGGGCGGTTCTTGGTGGCGTCCGGGTTGGTTGACCAAGGCGTGATCATCGGTGTTTCGTTGTCGTCGGCCACCGCGCCGGCGGGCACTGCCTGACGGGAAGACTGTGGGCCGACGATCGCCAGAACGTTGTCCCGGGTGATCAGCTTGAGCGTGACGTTGACCGCGGTTTCGGGTCTGGCTTCATTGTTTTCGTAAATGAACTCCAGTGGATATTTTTTACCGCCGACTTCAAGCCCGCCCTTGGCGTTGATTTCCTCCCGGAACAGTTCCGCGGCATACTTGGTGGATTCGCCGACCTTGGGAATTTCGCCCGTCAAGGGGATGGGGAAACCGATCTTGATCGGCGCTTCCGCCGCCAACGCGCTGCCCGATGCCATCACTATCGCGGTACAGAGCGTTGCAAATACACGTGCATGTTTCAACATAAAGTCTCCTTCCAGGTCAGCAAAAAATGCAGGATACCAGAATTCAAGGGCTCCTATTCACCATATTTACACCTGACTGGACCCACAGCACGGATTTTATTGAATCGGCAACTGGATTTACCCTATGGAAGCTCTGAATAACACCTTGTGAGCCGGCGCTCCGGGTTATTCAGAGGTTTCCTGAAGCGGCGTTTTTTCAGCGCATCTTCCAGAGAATCGGCGTCAACCAAGCCGCCAAGCGAGCGATGCGCCGCGGCCCAAGTGCCAGTACCGTGCCCGCTGCAACGGCCGCCGTGGCCAGCGGATATTCGCGCGCAACATCGATTACTTTCGCGCTCAGGGATTCGTCGGTTTTGTTGGCCGTGCTTTTGCCGCCGGCTGTGTTCTCGGGCGGAATGGCCTGCAACTGTGCGATGCGTTCGCGCTGGCGATCGATACGCGCCAGCAATTCCCCGCGTGTCGCCGGGCGGCGTTCACGGTGGCCGGGGCCGCGTTCGCGCGCGCCGATCTGCGCCTGAATCCAGCGCCAGTCTTCTTCGAACTCGGCGCGTGCAATCGCGAAAGTTCTGGACGAAGCACGCAACACCGACATCAGCACGATCACCGCTGCGATCCACAACACCACCCAGACGAAGGCTATCCCCCATGCGGTGCTGGCGCGGTAAGAGGTGTCCCAGAAATGTACGATCACCGCGATCGACAGCAACGCCGCCGCGACGGTGCTCAAGCCGATCACCGCGATTACGAACAGCAGGATGGTCCGCAGCCGATGTTGCTCTTCCTGCCACACCATGCGCAGCAGTTGGGCACGGTCTTCGGCGGCCAGCGCACCTTCGCTTATCGCGATGCGCAAGCGGTGCACCCGGGCGTCGAGCCCAAAAAGTGAAAGCAGTCTCTTCACGGTTGCAGTCCCTGCGAAACGCTATGGCAACGCGGGATAGGTCCCCGCGAATTGGCATCGGCATCCCCGGATTTGTTCAGCGTCGCCTTACCCCCAGCCGCCGCATGGCGGCAGATCAGATTAACGGCGGCCACGACCAAGCAGCAAACCGATGACCACACCCACCGCGAGCGCCGCGCCGGCAATCTGCCATGGCTCATCGTGCGCATAGGCGTTGGCACTGCCTGCGGCTTCGCGTGCCTTCTTTGCGGCGAGTTTGGCCTTTTCCGCTGCGAGTTCACGCGCGATTGCAAGCTTGGCCTCGACGCGATGGCGCAAGGCGGCAACATGTGGCACCGATTCGAGCTCCTTGCTGGAGAGCACGCCGCGCACATCGCTGGCGATGTCTTCAACCACTTGGTTGGTGGCGGCTTCAAGGTTGCGAGTGGATGCGGACATGATGAATTTCCTTTGAAAGAACGCCGGGACGATGCCGGCAAAGAAACACTCTGAAAGTGGCGTACCCGGTTATTGTCACAGGCCCGAGGGCTCTGCACCAGTATTTGTTCCATTTCTTCATGGTTATGCAGGCAGCTTTTGACGGTTGGCTGCAAGACGCAACCCTAGCCGCAACGCAGTCGCAGCCATCGTGAGGTCGTGAGGTCGTGAGGTCGTGAGGTCGTGAGGATCTGCAACGAAGCGAAAAATGCCTTGCGCCGGGGTGCGACAGCTAATCCCTGCCAGTGTTGCCGCAGGCTCAACTCAGATAGTCGCCTGAAGCCTCAGGCTGAAACAGAACTTCGACCACCCGTGCAGATGCCGCCCCGTGCGGCGCCTGCCACTGCACGAGCGCCCCGCAACGTATGCCCAGCAGCGCCAGACCGACGGGCGACAACACCGAGACGCGCCCGGTACTCGGGTCGGCCTCGTGCGGATAGCACAGCGTGATTTTGTGGCGCTCGCCGGTCGTGGCATCTGCGAGCATCACCTGCGAATGCATGGTGACCAGATCGGAGGGTATTTCGCGCGAAGGCAGTACTTCGCTGACGGCCAGCATCTCTTCCATTGCCTCGCCGGCGGCATCGTGACGGCCTTCGGATGAGAGCAGCCCGACGAGTTTCTGCAGACGCACCGAATCGAGCTGGGTCAAAGTGCGTTCCATTTGCGATGATGGTTGCATAGCCATGTTCCTTTCAAGGGGCGGCACCGCGATGCACAAATCAAGCGTACCGGGTACCTATCGCGCAAGCCCAGACTTGGGTCTGTAGCCCGGCGATTAAAAGTTGCGCTAAAAGGTGAGGAAGGGGGGTGGGATCGCCGGGCTTAGAAGTGACCAGGCTGATAACACAAATACAGACTACCGTATCGCAAGCCTTGCGCGCGCGCCATCGCGCCACGCGGCATGCGGACGAATAGCAACGAAAAGCGCAGGGTGCTCATGCGACCCATTCTAGGCCGTATCGAATAAAAACGCGAATTCCCGCATCCCGGCGCCAGTTCCATATGTCCTTATGCGATACAGCACATCGAACCTGAGGTTGAAGCGGCGCGGTTCTTGCGCTAGTGTGACGATTCCCATTGAATCGAGGAGTGTGCGATGAAGAGTCGACTTTCGTTCTGCTGCCTGGGCCTCCTGGTGGCCGCCTGCACCACCGGTGGGCCGGCGGCCTCGCCGCCGTCACCATTGATGAGCTTTTTCGTGACCAGCGTCAATCCTGGCAAGGGCGCCGATCTTGGCGGGCTGGCCGGCGCCGACCAGCATTGCCAGACGCTTGCGTCCAGAGTGGGCGCAGGCAAGCGCACCTGGCATGCCTACTTGAGCGCCGCTGCAGCCGGCCACGCGCCTGCGGTTGATGCTCGCGACCGCATCGGCGCCGGCCCTTGGTACAACTTCAATGGCGAGCTGATCGCGCGCAATGTCGAAGAACTGCACAGCGGCGCCAATCACCTCAACAAGGAAACGGCGCTGACTGAAATGGGCGCCGTCGTCAGTGGCCGGGGCGATCCGGTCAATCTGCACGACATCCTGACCGGCTCTTCCCCCGAGGGCCGTTCCGTGCGCGGCGACAAGGACATCACCTGCGGCAATTGGACCCGTGGCAGTGACGAAGGCACGGCGATCGTCGGCCACCACGATCGTCTGGGGCCGAGCGCGGAAGCCTGGGCGATATCGTGGAATTCCTCACACCCGTCGCAGGGGTGCAGCCTGGATGCGCTCAAGAAAACCGGCGGCGGCGGATTGCTCTATTGCTTTGCCGTGGACTGA
>Ga0209628_10001503_pt1 | contig 15189 bp, 16 predicted proteins | sample TergutCu122P4_FD_187285 | JGI IMG/M metagenome (GOLD analysis project Ga0209628, IMG submission 187285) | Cubitermes ugandensis P4 segment gut microbial communities from Kakamega Forest, Kenya - Cu122 P4 (SPAdes) (version 2) | ecosystem: Host-associated > Arthropoda: Insects > Digestive system...
CCAGAGAATTATGAATAAATATAAAAATGTTTTATTATCAGTTGCATCCGGTCTTCTTGCGGCTTTTGCTTTTCCAAAGGCCGGGTTATTTTTTTTAGCGTGGGTAGCTTTGGTGCCGCTTTTATTTGCGCTTTCTGAAAGCAAACTCAAACAATCGTTTTTTTACGGTTTGTTGGCAGGGTTTGTTTTTAACGCGATAGGACTTTACTGGCTTGTGCCGATGTTAAAGTTTCAAACTGGTTCTTTGTTTCAAGCCTTACTTGCCTCCGGGCTTTTGTGGGTTTATTTGGCTCTTTATTGGGGCGTTTGGGCGCTGCTTATCGGGCTTGTCAAAAAATATACTCCTCAAAAATATCAAATATCAAGTTTTGTTATTTTTGCTCCCGTTATATGGGTTGTCCTTGAATATATACGCACATATTTTCTCACCGGTTTTCCGTGGATGCTTATCGGTTATTCGCAGTATAGATTTACGGAAATCATACAGATATCGGAGTTTACCGGTATTTACGGCGTTTCATTTTTAATTATATTGTGTAACGTTTTCTTTTACTTATGGGTTTCTGCGGTAAAAAATAAAAAATATCTTTACGCGGCGCTTGGCGTTATTTTAGTATTTGCCGTATTTGGCGCTTTCAGAATGGACGCATTTAAATTTTACGGGCGAGAAATTAAACAGGCTGCGATTGTTCAAACTAATATAGACCAAAATATAAAATGGAGCAGCGAACATAAAAATGATATTATCGCGCAGTTGAAAAAAATGTCCGGAGTTGTTGCCGCTTCCGCTGCTAAAATAGATTTAACTGTTTGGCCGGAATCCGTTATCCCGGGTTTTATTCCTTACGATAAAGAAAGTTTTCAAACTGCGGTTGCAATTTCGCGTTTTGGCGGGTTGAATGTAATTGGCGCGCCTCATAACGCCGAAAACGGCGCGCAGTATAACGCCGTGTTTGCTTTTGAAGCGTCTTCGCCTGCTTGGATTGCCGTGCATAATAAGAATCATTTAGTTCCATTCGGAGAGTTTATACCGTTTAGAAACGAATTGAGCAAGTTTTTCGGAGTTTTAAATACGCTTGGCGATTTTACCCGCGGAACGGACACTGTCGTTTTTGGCAGCGGAAAAATTTTTGCAGGCAGCACGATATGCTCGGAAAATTTCTTTCCGGATATTTCAAGAAGATTTGTTTTAAGCGGCGCGCAGGTTTTAACAAACAGCACAAACGACGCTTGGTTTTTTGGTTCTTCCGCTCAGCCTCAGCATTTTATTATGAACATCTTTAGAGCCGTTGAAACAAGAAAGTATATGTTGGTTTCGGCAAATACCGGCGTTTCCGGAGTTGTTGAAGCTTCCGGCAGAATAATTACAACATCTAAAATCGGCGAAGAAAAAATTATAACGGCAGAGTTTCTGCAAAACGATTATAAATCTTTTTATGTCCAGCACGGCGATTGGTTCATATATATATGTATAGCGCTGCTTTTGGTGTTTGCTGTTTACGCATCTGTTTTTAACTACACGAAAAGGAAAAAATAATGTTAGATAATCAAAAGGAAAGGATTACGGCTTTGAGGAGGTCTCTTTGATATTGACTCAATTTTGAGTCAAATTAAAGAGTACGAAGTAAAAATTTCCGCTGCTGGTTTTTGGAACGACCAAAACTTTGCAAAAAAAACAATGTCGGAACTTGACGGGCTGAAAAACAAATACAACAGTTTCAGCAATTTAGAAAAAACCGTCAACGATTTAATAGAACTCAAAGAACTCGCCGGTCTTGAAAAAGACGAACACCTGCTTAAAGATATAGAAAACGGTTCTCAAAAGCTTGAAAAAGCCTTGTCGGCTTTTGAAACCAAAATGAAACTCTCCGGTCCCCACGACAAAAACAACGCAATCGTTTCCATTCACTCCGGCGCCGGCGGCACAGAAAGCTGCGACTGGGCGCAAATGCTTACCAGAATGTATTCCCGCTGGGCTGAAGACAAAGGTTTTGACATAGAAGTCGTTGACAGTCTTGACGGCGACGAAGCCGGCATTAAAAGCATTACGATGATAATTAAAGGCGAGTACGCTTACGGATTTTTGCAGTCGGAAATCGGCGTGCATCGTTTAGTCAGAATTTCGCCTTTTGACGCAAATAAACGCCGCCACACTTCGTTTGCTTCCGTTGATGTCATCCCGGAAGTTGAAGATAATATAGACATAGTTATTGAGGATAAAGATATCAGAATTGATACTTACAGGGCTTCAGGCGCCGGCGGACAGCACATAAATAAAACCGATTCCGCAGTGCGCATTACGCATTTAGCTACCGGAATAATTGTCCAATCGCAAAACGACCGTTCGCAGATAAAAAACAGAGCTACCGCAATGAAGCTTTTAAAAGCAAAACTGTATGAGCTTGAAAGAGAAAAGCAGCGCGCATCGTACGAAAAACATTACAGCGAAAAAGGCGCCATAGAGTGGGGCAGCCAAATCCGCTCTTATGTTTTTATGCCGTATCAGCTTGTAAAAGATACCCGCAGCGGATACGAAACCTCGCAAGTGGCTGCCGTAATGGATGGCGACATTGATGGGTTTATAAATTCATATCTTTCGTGGAAACTTGAACAGAGTAAATAGCGACTTAAAGACAAGTTGTCATTGCGAGGAGCATCGTAAGATGCGACGCGGCAATCCAGAAAACATATGAAAAAACAGCACAGGCACAACCATTCCCATGACCATTCTTCGCACGCAGGTAAAAATGCGCTGCTTGTCAGTTTTATTTTGATAACAGTTTTTATGTTTGTGGAATTTGCCGGTGGCATGATATCCGGCAGCTTGGCGTTGATGTCTGATGCCGGTCATATGTTAAGCGATGCGGTTGCTTTGGGGTTAAGCTTGTCGGCCGTTATTGCCGGTCAGCGTTCTGCCACAAAAACTAAAACTTTTGGATATAAACGATTTGAAGTTTTGGCTGCATTTTTCAATGCCATTGCTATATTTCTAATCGCGGTTTTTATTTTAAGGGAAGCCGTTATCAGAATACAAAATCCGGCTCCTATATTAAGCGGCCCGATGTTTATTATTGCGGTTGTAGGGCTTTTGGTAAATATTGCTGTTTTAATGATACTCAGGAAAGGAGACCTAAAGAAAAATCTCAATGTAAAAAGCGCTGCGCTGCATGTAATAGGCGATTTACTTGGCTCAGTTGGCGTTATAATTGCAGCGGTTTTAATTTATTTTTTTGGCTGGTATATAGCTGACCCTATTATAAGTGTTATTGTGGCATTCCTTATATTATACAGCGCATGGAAAATATTTTCGGAAAGCGTTAATATCCTTTTGGAAGGCACGCCTGACCATATAGATATTGATAAGCTGAAAGCTAAAATCGGCAAGATTCGGGGAGTTAAAGAAGTCCATGATGTACACGTTTGGAGCATTTCAACATCGTTTTTAAGCCTTACGGCACACATTACTGTAAATAAAACCGTTGACAGAGATGCTATGCTTGCCAAACTCAAAAAGCTTATTTTAGATTCAACGGGAATAAGCCATGTTACTATACAGCTTGACGCCAAGGCTTGTTGCGATTTGGACAGTAGTTGTTATTAAATATAAATATCAAAAAACCGTAGATTTTATGTGGATTTTTTGTTCCTTATTTGACAAAAAACGGCTAAATAAGATATAATCCTGCCATTATTTCCACAAAAAAGGAGAAGTTTAGAAATGAAAGAAGGAATTCACCCTAATTATCAGGACTGCACAGTTTCATGCGCTTGCGGTTATACTTTTAAAACCCGTTCAACAAAACCCGTTATTAAACTTGAAATCTGCTCAAATTGCCATCCGTTTTTTACCGGCAGACAGAAACTTATAGATACGGCCGGAAGAGTTGAAAAGTTCAATAAGAGATTTGCAAGCACCGAAGGCAAAACAATAGTTAAAAAGAAAGCCGCGAAGAAAGTTCCGGCTCCGAGAAAAACAAGCGGAAAAATCCTTACGACTTCGCCGAAAAAGAAAACAGTAGAAAAGAAAGCTGCGGCGAAAGACGCAAAAGCTTCTGCAAAGAAATAGCTTAATAAATCAATAATAACGAGAGAACCGTAAATAATGCGGTTCTCTCGTATTTTTTAGGAGATGTCATACCCGTGAAAACGGGCATCCATTTTTAATAAATTTGGATTCCGGATCGAGTCCGGAATGACATAAAAGACAACACCTCTGGATTGCCGCGCGGCTTCGCCGCTCGCAATGACGACACTCATTATGTAGTTTTTGTTGTTGCCGTTAAAAAGCGACCTTTGCGCAAGACAAAGACGAACGATTTTTGAAAAACCTATTGAATACTGTCTGAGGCACCTTCCTTAAAAGTCGTTATGTGCCGAGTTTATGAAATTGTTTTCAAAAATTGTTTGTAATCTTATAATAAACTTGCACAACGGAGCAGGTATTTTTGCTTACTTTTGTTACTGGACAAAAGTAAGGCGGGGTTAAGGGGCGCAGCGCCCTTATGAACTGTCACATTTGGCAGAAAAGAGAAGATAAAATGTATTTAGAAAAATTACAATATCTCAATAACCAATTTAAAGAAGTCGAAAGCAAGCTCGGCGATCCGGCTGTTACCGCCAATCAAAACGAGTACCGCGAGCTTACCAAACAACATTCTTATTTGCGCCCGTTGTCAGAAAAATACCGCGAATATACCAAACTCCTTGAAGATATCAAGGGCGCTGAAGAACTTAAAAATTCCGAAGATGCCGAAATAAAAGAAATGGCTGTTTTGGAATACAACGATTTGCTTGAAAAGCAAGCCAAGATGGAAAGCGAAATAAAAGTTTTGCTTCTGCCTCCGGATCCGAATGACAACAAAAATATCATTATTGAAATCCGCGCTGGAACCGGCGGAGACGAAGCGGCGCTTTTTGTCGGAGATTTGTTTAGAATGTATTCGCGCTTTGCCGAAAGAAACGGCTGGAAATATGAAGTTATAGATTCGAATCCCACCGGTATCGGCGGGTATAAAGAAATAATTTTTGAAGTTAACGGCACTGGGGTTTGGCGCCATTTTAAATTTGAAAGAGGCGCGCACAGAGTTCAAAGAGTTCCGGAAACGGAAGCGTCCGGCAGAGTGCATACTTCGGCAGTGACGGTTGCCGTTTTGCCGGAAGCCGAAGAAGTCGATGTTGAAATTAAAATGGACGAATTAAGAATAGACACATACAGAGCCTCAGGAGCCGGCGGCCAGCATGTAAATAAAACGGATTCCGCTATACGTATAACTCATTTGCCTACTGGGCTTGTTGTTGCCTGTCAGGATGAGCGCAGCCAGATAAAAAATAGGGCAAAAGCTTTTAAAGTTTTAAGAGCCAAGCTATATGAGCAGAAGCTGATTGAGCACGAAAAACAGCTTTCAAGCGAGAGAAAACAGCAGGTAGGCACAGGCGACCGCTCTGAAAAAATCAGAACATACAATTTCCCTCAAAACAGGATAACCGACCACCGCATAGGCTACAGCGTTTACAATATAACGGAAGTTATGGATGGCGACCTATCCGAGCTTGTAAATAAGCTTATAGAAGCTGATGTGGAAGCGCAGCTGAAAAGCAACGACTAAACCCCTCTCCCGGCGCTTTGCGCCACCCTCTCCCGCAAGGGGCGAGGAATATATTAAAAGTTATTGAAAATTCAAATAATAAATGCTAACATAATTTTGTTAGCATTTTTTTATTTCATAAACCAATACATTTTGGAGGAAACAAATGAGTGAAAACATTTCGGTAGCAGTCATTGTCGGGTCAGGTTCTGACTTGGAAGTAGTAAATGAAACTGTTAAAATACTTGAAAGTTTCGGGATAAAACACAGCATAAATATAGCTTCGGCGCATAGAACGCCCGAACATTTGAAACAAATTATACAAGGCGCAGAATCTGCCGGCGCCAAAGTTTTTATAGCCGCCGCAGGAATGGCTGCCGCGCTTCCCGGGGTAGTAGCTTCAGAAACAATCCTTCCGGTGATAGGCGTACCGATGAAGGGTAAAGGTTTAGCCAGCATGGACGCGCTTTTTTCAATAGTACAAATGCCGAAAGGCGTGCCGGTAGCGACTGTGGCAATAGGTAAAGCGGGGGCGATTAACGCCGGGGTGCTTGCGGCGCAGATAATAGCAGTCGCCGACGACGTTATGAAAGAAAAAGTTATCGCTTACAGAAAGAAACAGGCCGAATCGGTTATTAAAGAAGATTTAAAGCTTCAAAAAGACGGAATTGAGAAGTATATTGAAGGATAGGACAGAAATATGGCAAAACAAGTAATACTTAATGCGGCGCAGTTTCAAAACGCCGTCAAAAAAATAGCAAAAGAAATAGCTGCGGATAATAAATCGCTCGCTGATGTCGCTATTGTCGGCGTTCACAATAAAGGCGTATTTATCGCCAGAAGAATACTTTCTGAAATTGCGAAAATAAAAAAAGTCAGCGAAAATAAAATTCCTTTCGGGACGCTTGATATTACCCTTTACCGCGACGACCTCGACGAATTCGGCTCAAATATGCCGGATATTCAAGATACGAGTTTTCCTTTTGAAATCAGCTCTAAAAAAATCATTTTGATAGACGATGTTTTATATACCGGAAGAACAGTGCGCGCTTCGATAGACGTGCTTATGGATTTCGGCAGGCCGAAATCCATAAAACTTGCGGTTTTAGTCGACAGAGGCGGCAGAGAGCTTCCGATAGAGCCCAATTATTTCGGTATTAAATACGAAAGTAAAAAAAGCGTAACGGTTTCCTGTGTTGAAGCAGAAGGCAAAGACGAAGTCCGCATAGATTAAATAAAAGGCAAGGTGGAAAGTTGAAAGTGAAAAGTGGAATTAACGGCTACGGCCGTCATTGCGAGGAGCATCTTAAGATGCGACGTGGCAATCCAGAGATGTTGTTGTTCATTCCACTTTCCACATTCCAAATTTCAAATTGTCGTTAAAAAGAGGCAGGTATGCTCGGTAAAGATTTGCTAGGCCTAGAAAACCTTGACAAAAAAGATTTACAGCAGATTTTAGATTCCGTAAAACCTTTTAAAAGTCTTTTTACCCGTTCCGTTAAGAAAGCTCCGACGCTGATGGGCAAAACAGTAGTAACTCTTTTCTACGAACCTTCCACAAGAACAAGAACTTCTTTTGAAATCGCCGCAAAAAGATTGTCCGCCGACGTAGTTAATATCGCCGTAAATACTTCAAGCGTGGTAAAAGGCGAAAGCCTTATAGATACCGGAAAAACCCTTGAGGCGATGAAAGCGGATTATGTTGTTATAAGGCACTCTCTTTCCGGTACTCCGGAATTACTCGCAAGAAATCTTAATGCTTCGATAATCAACGCCGGCGACGGCTTCCACGAGCACCCGACACAGGGGCTTTTGGATCTCTATACAATGTACGACAAAAAGAAAAAAATAGAGGGTTTAAAAGTTTTGCTTGTGGGGGATATCCGCCATTCAAGAGTGGCAAAATCAAATATATGGGCGCTTACTAAAATGGGCGCGAGCGTTGCGGTGGCAGGCCCTCCGACATTAATTCCAAAAGAACTTAAAGATATCGGCGTAAAAGTTTTTTATAATCTTGACGAAGCGATAAAGAATGCCGACGTTGTAAATATATTGAGAATACAGCTTGAAAGACAGCAGGAAAATCTGTTTCCTTCAGTTAGAGAATATGTGTCGCTTTACCAGCTTAACGAGGAAAGGCTTGCCAAAGCAAAACCCGGCGTTATAGTAATGCACCCGGGGCCCATGAACCGCGGAATAGAAATTTCTTCCAGCGTCGCCGACAGCCCGAATGCCGTAATAAACGAGCAGGTTACAAACGGGATAGCTGTCAGAATGGCGGTGCTGTATCTTTTAAAACCAAACAAGGTGAAAAAGCATGCGTCTTCAAATTAAAAACATCAAAATTGTTGACCCTTCGCAAAACAAAGATTTTACCGGCGATTTGCTTATAGAGAAAGGCAAAATCGTTTCAAAACTTTCAGCTGCCGCGGACAAAGTTATCGACGGCAAAGGCAAAATCGCCATTCCGGGAATTATCGATGTGCATTCGCATTTAAGAGAGCCCGGACAGGAAGGCAAAGAAACAATTTATACGGGAACCCGCGCTGCGGCTAAAGGCGGCATTACGACAGTTCTGTGCATGCCTAACACAAAGCCGGCCATAGATAATACTCCAACGGTAGAATTCATACTTTTAAAAGCCCAGAAAGAAGGCGTCGTAAATGTTTTTCCGATAGGCTGCGCTACAAAAGGCTCCGCCGGAGAAGAACTTTCCGAAATAGGCGTTTTGAAAAAAGCCGGTATTGTGGCAATAACCGACGACGGTTTTCCGATAGCGAGTTCGCAGATTATGCGCAGAGCTTTGGAATACACGAAGATGTTTAAAATTCCCGTAATTTCGCACGCCGAGGACAAAGATCTCAGCAAAAACGGAGTTATGAACGAAGGCAAAAATTCAATGATACTCGGACTTCGCGGAATTCCCAAGCAAGCTGAAGAAATAATGGTAGCCCGCGACATAATGCTTGCAGAGCTTACCGGAGGTTATCTGCATATAGCGCATGTTTCTACGGCAGGTTCCGTTGAACTCATAAGACAGGCCAAAAAGAAAGGTATTTCAGTTACCGCTGAAACATGCCCGCATTATTTCACGCTTACCGACGATGCCGTCAGCCTTTGTGAAACTAACACAAAGATGAATCCGCCGTTAAGGGAGCAGGAAGACATAGACGCCATCAAAGAAGGTCTTGCCGACGGCACGATAGACTGCATAGCTACAGACCATGCTCCGCATACCAATGAAGACAAAAATAAAGAGTTTGATATAGCGCCTTTCGGAATAATAGGTTTTGAAACGCTTCTAAGCCTTGTGCTAAATGAACTTGTTGATAAAAATGTTTTAAGCCTTTCGCAAGCCGTTGCGAAAATGACTTTAAACCCTGCGAAAATTTTTGACCTTGCAGGCAGAGGGTCTTTAAAAGAGGGGAGCATTGCCGACATAACGATAATAGATCCGGATTACAAATACGAATTTACGCAAGATAGCATAGTTTCAAAAAGCAAGAACTCGCCTTTCATCGGAAGAAAATTCAAAGGCGGTGCCGTGATGACGATAGTCGGCGGCAATATAGTCTGGAATAAGTAATCCAATGAACAAATTCAATCTTGAAATTTTATCTCCGGAAGGCAGCGCTTATAACGGAGCGGTGGAAAGCGTAATGTTTCCAACGGCTTCCGGTGTTATTACGGTTTTGGCCGGACATGCCAACCTTGTTACAAAACTTATAAAAGGCGAGATAATAATTAACAATGCGGGCGTTCAGAGAAAAATTACGATAAGCGGCGGATTTCTTGAAATTCAAGGCAATAAGGTCAACGCTGTGGCGGAATTTGCAATGAACTCAGACGACGCAAACAAAGTTAAAATCGCAAGAGCGATGACGCTTGCGCAGGATATAAAGCTTAAAAAAGCGGACGCGGAAAAAATGGCTGAAATCGAAACGCAGTTGAAGAGAAGCATCTCCGAACTTAAATCCGGCGTCGGCGGAAATTTAAAAAAGAAAAAATAAGTAAAATCCATTATAGGGGAGTTCGTTATGTCAGGTCATAATAAGTGGGCCAGTATTAAACACAAAAAAGCTGCTACGGACGCTAAAAAAGGCAAAGTTTTCACAAGAATTATCAGAGAAATAGTAATAGCCGCTAAAGAAGGCGGCGGTTCTATTGAAAATAACGCAAGACTTAGAAAAGTTATCGACGATGCCAAAGAAGCGAACATGCCTCAGGACAATATTAAAAAAGCCATTCAGCGCGGCACCGGCGAGCTTCCGGGTCTTGTCTATGAAGAAATGGTATACGAAGGCTACGGTCCTGCCGGAGTCGCTTTAATAGTTGAAGTTACGACTGACAATAAAAACAGAACGGCTTCGGAAATAAGAAAAATGTTTTCAAGCCATAAAGGAAACATGGGCGAAACCGGCTGCGTAGGCTGGATGTTTGAAAAGAAAGGCTATATTACGGTTGATAAAAAAGCTGCCGGCGAAGACGCTGTTATGGATGCGGCCCTTGAAGCCGGCGCCGAAGACATAAAAAATGAAGCAGGCAGCGATGTGTATGAAATAATTACCGCGCCCGGAGATGTTGATAAAGTTAAAGACGCTCTTAAAGCTAAAAATATAGCGGTAGCCGGCGCGGAAGTGGACATGATACCGCAGACTTATATAAAGCTTACCGGCGACGATGCAAGCAGCATGCTTAAACTTATGGATTCTCTTGAAGAGCATGATGATGTAAAAAATGTTTATTCTAATTTCGATATAGACGAATCAGAGATAGCCTAAAAAGCAAAGTGAAAAGTTGTGAAATGTAACGATAAAGGCAGTTTTTAAGTTGTTAATTCCACTTTACACTTCTCACTTTTCAAATTGCAGTTAAAAAGGGATTTTAAATGATAGTTCTTGGCATAGATCCCGGTTTGTCATTAACGGGCTGGGGCGTTGTTAAGGCCGAGTCTTACGATAAAATTTTGCCGTTAAAATACGGATGCATAAGAACGCAGGCTAAAGTAACTCTTTTAGAAAGACTTCACGGCATAAATAAAGAGCTTCAGGAAATATTGGATTTTTACAAGCCGGATGTAGTCGCGATAGAGCAGCTGTTTTTTTTGAAAAAAGCTTCAAGCGTTGCATTTGTCGGCCAAGCCAGGGGCGCTATCGTTTTAACGGTGGCCATGAATAAAATAAAACTATTTGAATATAATCCTAGAAGCGTAAAAATTGCGCTTACAGGTTACGGTTCGGCGGACAAGCATCAAATGCAGCATATGGTAAAAACGATATTGAGGCTGAAGGAAATTCCTCAGCCTGACGACGCGGCAGATGCTCTTGCTATGGCGGTATGTCATATTCAGACAAAGGGGATAAAATAATGAAATTCTTTAAACTGATTTGTTTTGCCGTTTGCGCCGCGCTTATAGCCTCATGCGCTTCTGCGCCCACCATTAAAACTCAGGTCGTACATCCTCCGCTTGCCGATATGAGCGGAATAAAAACTATAACCGTTGTGCCTCTTGAATTAAGATATGCTCCGGATTCAACCGGCAAAAAATTGGTCAATGTTTTATGGAGCGCTCTCGGCGCTTCTTACAGCCAGGATAAATTTACTACGGCTCAATTTCTTACAAGCGAGTTTGTAAGATATATACAGGCTGCCAATCTTTATACCGTTGTGCCTTATACCGATAAACTTTTAACTTCTGTTCCTGTGCAGGTTGACGCTTTTTTAACCGGCGAGATTACCGATCTTACGGTCAGCGACGATTCATCTTGGGTAAAAGAAAAAAGAAACGGCATAGAAACGAAAGTAACATATTATACGCGCAGCGTCCGCTTGGAAGTTTCTTACAGCATAGTGCGCGCTAAAGACAATGTTATTCTGTTCCAAGATAAAAGATATTATACGCAAAAAAGCGATAAAACAGAGTATAAGTTAGCTTTACCCGCGGTGCAGACTTTATCTGTAGTTGCCGCTACAAAAATAGTTGCTACCATCGGCAGAGTTATAGCTCCATGGACGTCTTTTGAAACATATGAGCTTGAAAAAGACAAATTAAAAGATCCAAGAATGGAAACAGCTCAGGGATTTGTTGAAAACTCAATGTTTGACAGAGCTCTTACAACATACGCTGATATCTATAATACAACGGGAAACCCGGCTGCCGGATATAATGCTGCGATTCTTTTGGACATAACCGGAGATACTAAGCAAGCTATAAAGGTTTTGGAAGGATTGCTTAATAACACAACGGACAGCAATTTGAAAAATAAAATCATAAAGCAAATGGCCAGAATGCAGGGTAAGGCCGACGAGCAACAAACGCTGCGAAATTACGCAAAATGATAGATTACATAACCGGAACATTAGAAGTAAAAGAGCTTGACAATATAACGGTAGAAACCGGCGGAATCGGTTATAAGATATTCGTCGCGCCTGCTGTCTTATCCAAATTGTCTCCTGCCGGCGTGCAGGTAAAAATTTATATCGTTGAGGCTGTTGCGGGGATGTACGGCGGAGTTATAAGCCTTTACGGCTTTTTAAGCAAAGAAGAACGCGACATGTATTTGCTTATAAAAGACGAAGTGCCGGGCACAGGCGCAAAAAAGGCGCTTGAGTATCTTGATAAAGTTTCTAAATCTTTCGCCGATTTTAAAACGGCTGTGTCTTCAAAGAATTCCTCCATGCTCACAAGCATTTTCGGATTTACTAAAAAAACAGCAGATAAACTTATAGCCGCTTTGAAAGATAAAATTGATTCTGTTGCTGTTTCAGGAGAAGAAAAATGGGCCGGTGCCCAAATTTCTTCGGCAAGTATTGTTTTGGAAGCTGTATCTGCTCTCGTAGCGCTTGGCTATAAAGAGACGCAGTCACGTATCGCGGTTAACGAAATTTACGGACAAAATGAAAATACAACGCTGGAAAGTTTAATTAAGAAATCGTTAGGCGTATACAAGGAATAATTCTCTTCTGTCATTCCCGCGGAAGCGGGAATCCATTTTGAGTTAACATGGATTCCGGGTCAAGCCCGGAATGACAAACGAAAATAAAGGGAACATATGGAAGACTTGGAAAGAGTTTTGGAAACTGAGCCGATTACCGAAGACGAAAGAATTGAAAATTCTTTGCGTCCTAAAACGCTTGAAGATTTTATCGGCCAGGACAAGCTCAAAAGCAATCTTAAAGTTTTTATAGAAGCCGCAAAGGCAAGAGAAGAAGCTCTTGACCATTGTTTGTTTTATGCTCCTCCGGGTCTTGGCAAAACTACTTTGTCGCATATTATCGCAAAAGAGATGGGCGGAAGTTTCCGCATGACTTCAGGTCCTGTTTTAAAAAAAGTCGGCGATTTGGCGGCAATACTAACTAATCTTTCTTCCGGAGATATATTTTTTGTTGATGAAATTCACCGCATGAACCATTTGGTGGAAGAATCTCTATATTCCGTAATGGAAGATTTTGAGCTTGATATTATTATAGGGCAAGGCCCTTCGGCAAAAACCATAAAACTACCCGTTCCGCGCTTTACTCTTGTCGGCGCCACTACAAGAAGCGGGCTTTTATCAAGTCCGTTAAGAGACAGGTTCGGCATTGTTGAACATTTGGATTTTTATACCGAGAAAGAGCTTGTGCAGATAGTTAAACGTTCGGCGATGATAATGGAAGTTCATATTGATGATGACGCTGCGGCTGAGATAGCGCGCCGTTCACGCGGAACTCCGAGAATAGTTAACAGGCTGCTTAAACGCGTAAGAGATTTTGCGCAACTGAACGGCGGAAAAATTACGAAAGAAATAGCGCAGAAAGCGCTCAGTGCTTTAGATGTTGACGGAGCTGGACTGGATAAAATGGATAGGCAGCTGCTTTTAACAATAGCCGAAAAATTTGGCGGCGGACCCGTAGGCATAGACACTTTGGCTGTCGCTATGAGCGAAGAACAGGATACAATAACAGATGTCTATGAACCTTATTTAATACAGCAGGGTTTTATAATAAGAACTCCTCGCGGCAGAATGGTAACGGAAGCCGGATATAAACATATCGGAGTAAAATTTAATAATTCTGGGGCCGACCGGCTTCTTTAAACACTTATGAAAAAACTATTGCTCCACATCTGCTGCGCGCCGTGTTCTGCCGGCGCTGTTTTATTTTTAAAAGATGATTTTAATATATCTTATTATTGGCATAACCACAATATTTGGGATGAGGCAGAATATAACAAAAGAAAAGAATCGGCTAAAATATACGCTTCAAATTTAGGTTATTCATTTTTTGAAGGAGAGAACTTTGTTTATAATTATGATGAATATCTTAAAACCGGCGGCGAAATCTGTGAAAACTGTTATAGGTTAAGGCTTGAGAAAGCGGCGAAATTTGCAAAAGATAACGGTTTTGATTGTTGGACAACGTCGCTTCTTGCCAGTCCTTATCAAAAGCATGAGTTAATAAAAGAGCTCGGCGAAAAGATAGCCAAAAAATACGGAATAGAATTTGTCTATAAAGATTTTAGATCGAAATATTACGAAGGGAAGACTTTAGCCAAAAACTCAGGCAGCTATATGCAAAAATACTGCGCGTGCAAAAAATCTCTTAACGAAAGATAATGTTGTGTCGTGGCTGTCATGCTGAACTTGTTTCAGCATCTGCAGTTAAGATTTAAGGAACATACATGGATAAAAATGGATATGTGTATATATTAACCAATATTCATAATTCTGTTTTTTACGTGGGAGTTACAAGCAATTTGCAAAAAAGGATTTTAGAGCATAGGAATAAGATTCTTGATGGATTTAGCAAAAAATATAATCTTACGAAACTAGTTCACTATGAATTTTCTAATAGTATTGAAGCTTGTATAGAAAGAGAAAAACAGTTGAAAAATTGGCATAGAGATTGGAAAATAAATTTAATAAAAGAAAAAAATCCCAGCTTTGATGATTTGTATGAAAATCTTTTATAAGTAACAGCAGACCCTGAAACAAGTTCAGGGTGACAGACAAGGCAACCATGTTAAAAAAAATATTTTTATTTCTAATTTCAATATTTATATTCGCATCCTGTGCGCCGGTTTCCATTAACAATAAACCGGCTCAGATAGATTCTGTTTCGCAAAGCGCGGCAACCTCGCTTGAGCAACCTGCCGGCGGCGTTGTGAAAATCGGCATTATTATGGATACCGTAAGCGTTTCCGTTTCAAGCGAAATCGAATTTTATTTAACTGATGCTTTGGGGAGAAAAATAAAACTCTCAAAAGGAACGGTTAGTCTTGCAGTTTCAAGCGGAACTTTAAATGTTTCAGGCAAGCAGCTTTCTCTTCCGGTAACGGTAGAAAATTCTAAAAATATCGTCTACGCCGACAAAAAGCCGTACAGAGGTTCTTTTTTAATAGCTAAATCAGGAAATAAAGTTAATGTTATAAATGTTTTGACGATAGACGAATATCTTAAAGGCGTTTTGCCAAAAGAAATGAACGTGAAATGGGGTATTGAAGCGCTGAAAGCTCAGGCTGTGATCAGCCGAACTTATACGCTTGCAAATCTCGGAAGACATAAAGCGCAATCATTTGATTTATGCAATACCACCGATTGCCAGGTTTACGGCGGTATAGAAGGCG
>Ga0209628_10001504_pt1 | contig 15188 bp, 14 predicted proteins | sample TergutCu122P4_FD_187285 | JGI IMG/M metagenome (GOLD analysis project Ga0209628, IMG submission 187285) | Cubitermes ugandensis P4 segment gut microbial communities from Kakamega Forest, Kenya - Cu122 P4 (SPAdes) (version 2) | ecosystem: Host-associated > Arthropoda: Insects > Digestive system...
CTTTATGTTTAAGCCGTTTGTTAAATTGCCGGTAAAATCGTTTTCGTCTTCCAAGTAAAACGCAGGGCAGATGTAAAACTTACCGTTTGGCGCCAGCGTAATATTTTCAATTCCGGCATTGCAATTGTTCATTTTATCTAACAATATACGGTCGGTCAAGAGATTCAGTTGAGGATATACGTCTTCTTTATATGCTTCTTTTACATATAATTTCAATTGTAATAATGTTTCTTTGTAAGTATCAAAATCCGTTTCATCGAAGGTATTTATATCTGTAACCACTATATTTAACCGGCTTAGATGTTTTATTAACGACCTTAATTGCTCGTAATTGGCAAACAAATCTTTTTTGTTTGTTTGCAACACAAAAGCAATGTCTTTATTTTGGGAAAAATCCGTATTGCAAAATTTTATCCAATCGTTGAATACAATAACATCTGCTTCATTTTTCAAAGAAGTATCAGATGCAATTTTATTGTTGTCGATAGAATCAATGACAGCTTTGTAATCTTCCGGCAATTCATAATCGGGATATACAAACTGTATCATTAAATTTTGCTTCATGGCAAACAAAATTCCGGCTTTCAAATCGGAAAGCGAAATCAGGTGTTTTTCCGTTTTCGGATTTTTGTAATGACAAAAACTAACGGAAGTATCGTCTAATAATATAATCAAGTATTGCAGCATATTATTCAACAAATTACGTTTATTTCTTTTTTTTCAAAATTTTCCCGTTCGCCTTCCATCTCTAATTTGCGGTAAAGTTTGTTCCAATAATAGTTATTGGCTCTTACCCGCGCTTTGTGCATTTTGCAAATGGCGGTCGCTCGCTGATAAACGGTTCCGGTTGCAGCCGCATCGTAATTTTCTCCCTGACACCAAGCGCAACCGCTTGCCACCTCACATTCAATACATTCTTGTGGACTTTGCGTACAGCGGTCGAGCGTAAGGAACGGACGCAACAGATTTTGATTGATACCGTCGTTCACATTACCGATAATCAAAGCGTTTTTTTCGCGAAGCGAATATTTCGCAAAGCGTGTACAGGGATAAAACAATCCGGCAGCATCTACAGCCAACATCATTCCTGCACCGCACCAATTTTGATTATCGTATACAGCATCAAGCGGTTTGCCAATATATTCGGTAAAAAACGAACAGACGGAGTCCTCATAATATTTCCCATCAATAATTGCATCGGCAAGTTGTATCAATTGTTCTTCAAAAAGTACATCATCGTTTTCTTTCCATACATCTTCAAACACGCAATTGATATTTACTTCTTTGACACCCAAAGAATAAAGATGCAATACGCTTTCTTTGATATATGGGATGTCTGAATGACTGATAGTTACCTTAGTAGCTCCATGCGGAAATTGTTCCAGCCAAAGCGGGATATTACGAACCACATCTTCATAAGAACCTTTCCCATTTTTGTAAACACGATTCAAGTCGTGTTTAGCTTGCGTTCCATCAATGGTAATACCGATACTCAAGTGTTCACGGTTTTTTTCGATATAGCGCTGCACTTTTTCTTCGTGATAATTGATACCGTTGGTCGAGAAACTGAACCGGTAGGAGTTAAACCATCTGTGATTTAGCGCAAACATTTGTACTTTGAGATAATCGCAAATTTTATCTATTAAATCAATTTCCAAAAAAGGTTCTCCACCGATGAAGTCAAAAACGACCGATTGTTCGTTAAAGACAGGATGAGACAGGATGTAGTCAATAGCTTGCTTGGCTACATCCCATGACATCCGTTCATCGTTGTTTTTACCTACCAAATAACAGTATTTGCAAGCAAGTTGGCAATCTTTGGTAACGATGAAAGTAATGTTCTTGGAAGCACTTTCCCCCCATGCTACGGATTGAGATTTTATCAGTTCCATTTCATTTTCACACTATCAATTTTTATTTCCGGTTTGGCATTTTCCGTTACATGTTCCTCTACAACTTGAATAACACTCTCCTTTACAACCGGCACCACTACAAGTTGCAGGGAGGTAGGAAATCGAAATTCCTTTGCACACAGATTGACAATTAATAGTACAACTGCCACCACATTTATTTTGACATCCCCCATTACAACCGGAGCTTGAACTTCCGGAACTCGAACCTCCACCATCGTCAGGATCACCACACGAATTTAACATTGAGCCTAATGTTCCCAATGCAATAATAGGTAATGCACTTTTTGCTGCTTTCTTGAAAAAACCTCTCCTTGAAAGGATTTCTTCGTTTTTACTTTGATTTTTCATAACAATTATTCTACAAGTATTATCTATTACTACTTGTGCATCCTGAACTGCATGTTCCGCTGCAGGAATAACAAGCATTTTTACAACCGTTGCCTCCGCCACAACCTGACTTTATAAGAGAATTAGCCTGACAGGTAGAACGACAATTAGACGTGCAACTGGCAACACAACTGCTGCCACAATTGGAACAACCGCCGCCACCGCCGCCACCGCCACCGCCGCTTTTGGCTTTAACGTCGTCGTTATCTATTTCCATACACGATTTCAAACTGCCTCCCAACGCCACAATACCTAAAATCGGTAATGTTTTTTGTGCCGATTTTTTGAAAAAATCACGTCTGGTGATTATTTCGTCTTTTTCCTTATTTTCCATATTTCTTAAGTTTATTATGATGATTAAAAATGAAATCCTACTCGAATACCAAAAATTTTCGTTTTTGACGTTCCTTCAGCATAATCAGTGTCTACCTTTACGTTTGTTTGATCATAATACAATGCTGAATAAAGAAATTTCCAACGTATGCCACATTCTAAATCAAAACAAAATCCGATGTTATCAATGCTTTCGGTATGGGATGCCACTCCGGCATTAAATGCTCCAAATATTGCGTATTGCTCGTCACTTAGAGACGGAACATAAAACCGGGGGCCTGTCATGAGTTGAAGGTTAAAGCCTTTAACCAATTCGTTCATTGCCTCTTCTTTATAGCTTACAGTTCCGGCATGCAAACTAAATATATCCCAGCCAAAAAGGTCCGTATATTGATGTGTCCATCCGATATTGAATTTATAAAAACTACCTTCCGGCTCTTTCGGTTTGGTTATGCTACCCGGAGCAAATCCCAGCACAAAATAATTTGATTTTCTCTCAGTGTTACTTTCATTTTTTTCTTTTTTCCCGCCGGTTTGAACTATTGTTGAAGTTGTTTCTGTCCGGGTTACTGTTGTTTGGGGAGTTACGGGAGCAGGCGCAGGCGCTACCTGTTGTTCAATCACCTCTTTTGTTCCATTAGCATACTTAACCAAAAACACTTCCGACTTGGAAATGGTGTAGGTTGGCCCCGATTCGTTTCCATGCTTTTTGTACTTGATTTCGTTTGTGCCTACTTCTGTTACTTTGGCTTTAATTTCTTCACCATTCTCTTTGATAATGATGTCTTGGGCATTGAGCGTAAATATTGCTCCTGCCAGTAAAATACTGAATAATAATTTTTTTGTCATAATTCATTCATTTAAAAAGTTTATAAAATTTATTTCATTTCAATTTGTTATCTATTTTCTATAAAAAGCAAAAGCGTGTAGACCTTTTATTTATTGGTTTACACGCTTTTAACTTTAATCTTTCTTTTCAAAGTCACATATTACAAGGGTCAAAAACTTGCAAATGTGGAATATTTTTGAAATCCGAATCACTCGTAAGTAAAATATAATCATAGACTATAGCGGTGGCCGCAATAATGGCATCAGGAGTTTTTATTTTTTTATGCCGTCTTATACTAACGCATTGCTTAACTACGTCCGACGAAAGGGGTAAAATAATAGCATCTTCAACAAACGATTGAATAACGAACTCTTTGTCTTTTTCTTTATTACGCCACGATAAGGCTTCTATTTCAGTAATGACCGAAATATTAGGTATTTGGTCAATAATTTCTGCCACAAAATTCATTGCTTTTTCGGAAAATATCCCCGAAAAATAATTTGCGATGACATTATTATCTATCAGATATTGCTGTTCCATTCGCTACGAGAATTTTTTGTGTATTCTTTAAAATCCATTGCATCTTTTAGGGAAAACACATTTCTGTATTTATCCGATAATTTATTTTTTACAGGATACTCAACATTCTGCTGCAATATTCTGATAAGTTGCAATATTTCCAATTCCTGTAGACGCCCGTATGCTTTCTGATCAATTAATTCAATAAATGCGGTATTCATAATTGTTCCTTTTAAATAAATACAATTGCAAAGATATAACTTTATTAAGAAAATACCAAACTATATACCGTTACTATTTATTAATAACTTTGTGTAAACCAATATGTCAATGAACGCTTTTTTATTTTATTTCATTTCATTTCTCTGACAAGCATTCCGGGATAAAAATCGCCACCGCTGACTTTGGTAAATTCGGTTGCCGACAAATTGGCATTTTCGAAACCTTCTTCAGTGGCTAAATAACGATTATCCCATATTTTGCCTTTAACGGGTTTTATTGTTCCTACCCGTTTGTAGGAAGTTCTCCCGTTTTCGTCTTCCATTTTTTCGAGAACTTCAAATTTTGTATTTTCATCAATACCTTCCTTTACACCGATTTTAGCGAAAAGAGGATTAATAGAATATAAAGGTGTTTTTACTTTAAATTCATCGTATTTCTGTTGCAATTTTGCAATAGACTTATCAATAGCACGAGTACAAACTTTACGTATCATTTCTCCGTTGGTAGATACTCCTTTGAGAGAGGTTTTACCGCTTTGTACGGTTTGTACTCCTACAAAGGACATCGTAAAAGTACCTTTGTCTTGATTGAAAGCATTACGTTTTGTAACAGACGGATTTTTTCTATCAACATAATAATTTTGATAGAAAGTTCCTGATATTTCGTCATTCCAATTTAATCGATAAAGATAGGAAGTAACTTCTACAGAAAATCCTGCTATTTGGTCGGAAATAGCAGCGCCAAGATTAGAAGTTGCTGACACAAGACTGCTCACAGCTGAAGTTTTGCCGCTTGTAACACCTGCTACTCCTCCGGCTATTTCACCCGTCATACCCAAGACAAATCCGACAACTGCCGCTCTGTCTTCCTTGTTAACATATTGAATGTCGTTGAAAATAATATATGTATTGCCAATCAGTTCTATTCCGGCATCTTTAAGCATATTATAACCTCTTGTTGTAGCCAACGCTGTTTTAATATCTGAAAAACTTGCATCATACAAACCTCTATCGAATATCAATCCCAAGTCAAAAGTCCCTGTTTTACTGTCATAATCAAACCATTTCGCTACTAAACGACGACCTATATCATTGGTTACTATGAAACTTTGGGTATTATCCAATTGTTGTAGATCTTTTGCTGTATCTTCCCGGGGTGACATAGCATTAACTACCTTAAATTTTAAGTCGTGGTTATTAAACTTTTCAGGAATGGGAATTGACTTAAAAACCTCCTCAATATCGTTTGCAAATTCTTTATCAGGGTGCTTGATAAGGAGGGAATATAAGGAACTACGCCTATATTTATCTGACGAGGCATGTGTATACGCCGTTGATTGACTTGTTGAGTTTGAAATTGTCTGATCAACAGGTTGTGAATATGATGTAACACTTGGCGTAACACTTGGATTTGCAATAGCCTTTCCAAATATATCGTGCGAACCATCCTCGTAAGTAATTTTAAAGATTTCCGACTTAGATAGCGTGTATATTGGCCCAGTCAAATTATCGAAACGATTATATTTCACATCGTTTATACCTATTTCTGTAACTTTGGCTCGTATTTCATCACCGTTGATTTTCAAAATAATGTCTTGGGCATACAAACCTGTTACACAAAACAAAACCATTAAACAATATAACAATATTCTATTCATACAAATACTATAATTTAGTAATCGAAAAATGCTCTTCCTATATGTTTTGTACCTAAACTGCCTTTGGCAACTCCTTCCATTTTCCAAGGCATGTCTGTTTTATAAACTTTGTATTCGAACACAAGTATTTTACCACCTACTTCGGTTGAAGAAAATACACCGGTAGAAAATGGTACTCCGCCCGCGTCCGTTATCTTTTTGTTTATTTTTTTAGTATGCTCGTTTTGTCCATAGGTAGTATTTCTGCCTTGACTGTTTGTGGATTGCGGTTGAATGTCAATACTATCATCGTCCCAATCCAATTCGGTAGCATTACCCATCCAAAAATTTACAAAAGCTTCCAATTCCGATACGGAAGGAATATACCAGCCATTACCCAACGACTGACACCATGCAAAAACGGGGAAATTATTTATGTTCAAGGTTTTTTCCTGAACAAAACGAAATACTTCTTCTGTATTTGCTCTGCCAAACACCTTATCCTGTGTTTTAAACTTAGCTGCATTGTTGTTTACACACCATGCTTTTTCTGCTCCTCGAAATGCTTTTAATGCCATTGCCTTACCATGTCCATCGCCGTACGTTTGAAAAACAATAGCTTTCTGTCCGTTTATATCAACAATGTCTCCTTGTTTGGCATTAGCAAGCGACACCGTTTGCGCTGTTACCTGATTTTGAGGCACAGGTATAGAGGCATCTGCGGGTTTGGTTTGACTTGATTTTTTGCCAAAAACATCTTTACTTCCATCTTCGTAAGTAATCATAAAGATTTCTGATTTTTTTACAGAATAAACAGGTCCAGTCAGATTATCAAAACGATTGTACTTCACATCATCAATACCTATTTCGGTTACTTTCGCTTTAATTTCATCGCCATTTGTTTTTGTAATAATATCTTGTGCATTAAGAAGAAACACCATGCAAGAAAAACACAGAAATAAAAATATCGTCCTTTTCATACTTTTCTGATTCTATATTAGAATTTATGTACTGCTCTTGTACCAAACGAAAGTCCACTACCCCATATAGACTTAGGTTGAGGTGCCGCTTTTATTTTAAATCCAACCCCTGAACTAAGTGCTTTTATAGACTGTCCCATTGAATCTGCCCACGCTCCAACACAATAAACTTTGCCTTTTGCTGCCTCTGTTGATGTATACATTATAAGAAAATTGGGGAAATTCCAACTCATACTTCCTGATCCTCTGTGATATATGGTATTTCCATTACATTTTGCAAGTGCTGATTCAAGTTTATCAAATTTCGAGTAATCAAAATCCATACTTCCGTCATTTATATTAACAAGTATTTCTTGTAATTCATCACTTGCAGGAATATACCAACCTGTACCTAAATTTTTTGCCCATTGAAAGACAGGAAAATCTTCCCATACTGCTTTGCCGGAATTGATAAAGTTAACAATAGCCTCCATATTTTTCATTCCATCGTCTTCACTAAACGCTTCAGTTGCATTTTTCAATTTTTTGTTTTTACCCCACGCTCCACCAAAAGTTTTTGTAGAGAGCACAAGTCCATGCAATCCTCCTTCTGTTACTTTCACTACGATGCCTTGTACGCCATTTTCGTTATAATAATCTAAAATTTTATATGCTTTGCTTGCGGATGGTAAATTGGCTGCCCCAACCTGTTGTGCCGATATTTGCGCTGATGGTACTACAGCCGTTTTTTGTCCTCGACCAAACACATCTTTGGCGCCGCCCTTATAGGTAATCATAAATATCTCCGACTTGAGCATGGTGTAAGTAGGCCCTGATTCGTTTCCGAATTTTTTGTATTTGACTTCGTTATCGCCTACTTCTTGTACTTTGACTTGAATTTCATCGCCATTCGTTTTAAGAATGACATCTTGAGCATTGAGCATACAAGTTATGCCCAATAAAAACATACATAATGATACTTTTCTTTTCATACTTTAAAAATTTAATAGAGTTTATTTGATTAATATTAATTCACGCATAGACATAAAAAAACGCAGACGAAATTTTTTTATTCTTTTCTGAGGTTCTAGACTACCCGAATGACCAAATAAAAAAAGTAACGCCCACGCTATAGCTTAAAACGTGAGCGTTTATCTTTTTATTCTTAGGTCTCCTCAAAATTGTCTAGATTCCAGAAAACGAGAACAAAAGTTAAACGCTTTTTTTTCAACAATGTCTTTTAATTGTGTTACTTACACATTCTTCTATTTTTTATTTATACCATAAGCAAAAAAATTATCTATAATTAGACTATAATATTCAGGGCGCAAACATAATAAATATTTTTCAATGTTAACATAAAGTGCTAAAAAAATTCGTATATTTTGTTACTCCTTATAGAGTACATTATCTACAGCAGTTCACAAAAGAAAAATCAATGCGCTTCCAACCAGTTTTCCCCTACCCCACAGTCTGCAACCAAAGGAACCGACAGTCTAATCGCATTTTCCATTTCTTCAACAACAATATGCTTGACTTTATCAATTTCTTCGATGAAAACGTTGAAATTTAATTCGTCGTGCACCTGAAGAATCATTTTCGACCGGATATTTTCACCCAAAAAACGATTGTGAATATTTACCATCGCGACTTTAATAATATCGGCGGCCGAACCCTGAATCGGCGCATTAATGGAATTTCGCTCAGCATAACCACGCACAACGGCATTGCGTGAATTAATATCAGGCAAGTATCGTTTCCGGTGGAGAATCGTTTCTACATAACCCTTTTGGCGAGCTTTTTCAATGCTTTCATCCATGTATTTTTTCACATCCGGAAAAGTTTCAAAATATCCGTCAATCAGTTCTTTAGCTTCTCCACGCGAAATATTGAGACGTTCGGCCAAACCATATACAGAAATACCGTATATGATTCCGAAATTAGCCGTTTTTGCTTTCCGGCGCATATCTTTTGTTACTTCTTCAAGCGGAATTTTATATATTTTTGAGGCGGTAGCGGCGTGAATGTCCTGACCGGAAACAAATGCCTCACACATGTTTTTATCGCCACTCAAATGAGCCATAATCCGCAATTCGATTTGGGAGTAGTCGGCTGATAAAAAAACGCAGTTTTCATCGGGAATAAATGCTTTACGGATTTCCCTGCCTTCTTCATCTCGAATCGGAATATTTTGCAAATTCGGATTTGTCGAACTCAAGCGGCCGGTTGAAGTAATTGTTTGGTTAAATGTAGTATGAATTTTTCCTGTTTGCGGATTAAGCAAAGCAGGGAGCGCGTCGATGTAAGTACCGAGTAATTTTTTCAATCCCCTGTATTCAAGTAATTTGCCAATAATCGGGTGTTTGGAGCGCATACTTTCCAACACATCTTCGCTGGTAATATATTGTCCGGTTTTCGTTTTCATCGCCTTCTCAACAATCTTCATCCGGTCGAAAAGAATTTCGCCCACCTGTTTGGCTGAATTGATATTGAATTGCAAACCGGCCATTTGATAGATTTCATTTTCCAAATTAATCAATAAAACCGTAAGTTCTTGTGAAGATTGCTTCAAAGCATCAATATCCAATTTAACTCCAGCTGCTTCCATATCGGCTAAAACTTTAACCAAAGGCATTTCAACATCGTAAAACAATTGCGAAAGATTGTTTTCTTCGATTTTCTTTTCAAAAACATTTTTAAGTTTCAAGGTTATATCGGCATCCTCACAGGCATAATCGGAAATAAGATTAAGCGAAACCTGCCTCATACTTCGCTGATTTTTTCCCTTTGCACCGATTAATTCGTCGATATGAACAGTTTGATAATCGAGGTAAGTTTCGGCCAAATAATCCATATTATGCTTCATTTCGGGATTCAGTAAATAATGAGCAATCATCGTATCAAACATTTTTCCTGCAACATCAATTCCGTATTTTTTTAGAACGATTATATCGTATTTAATATTTTGGCCGATTTTTAAAATCCGGTCGTTTTCGAGAACCGGTTTAAATTGTTCGAGTAATTTTTTCGCATCTTCAATTTTTTCAGGAACCGGAAGATAAAAAGCGCTGTTTTCATCGAACGAAAACGATATTCCGACTAATTCTGATGTCAAAGGGTTGATTCCTGTAGTTTCCGTATCAAATGATACATACTTGCGAGCATAAATTTTCCCGATTAATTCGTAGATTTCCGACTCATACATAATGGTTTTGTAAGAGTGCTGGACAGATTTTATGTCGTTGAGATTTGAATATGTTTTTTCATTCGTATCATCGACTTCAAATTCAGAGAAGAGCGAACCTTGAAAACCTTCATTTTTTGAAGAGAGTGGGGGAGCAGTCTTTTTTTCTTCAAAAACGCGAGTGGCAAGGTTGCGAAATTCAAGTTGAGCAAAAATATCCTTTAGCTTTTTTTCGTCAATTTTATCTCTTTTTAATTCATCCGGTTCAAAACTGATTGGCACATCTGTTTTAATAGTCGATAAAAATCTGGAAAATAAAATCATGTCTTTATTCGATTCTATTTTCGTCTTTATCGCGCCTTTCAAATCGTTTGTATGTTTAAGTAAATTATCAATACTTCCAAACTCCGACAACAAATTTTTTGCGGTAACTTCGCCTACTCCCGGACATCCGGGAATATTATCCGATTTATCTCCCATCAAACCAAGCAAATCAATTATTTGTACGGGGTCTTTCAGTTCATATTTTTCTTTTATCTCCTTTTCACCGAGAATTTCAAATTCCGAACTCCCGTATTTTGGTTTATAGATATAGACATTTTTCCCGACTAATTGGCCATAATCTTTATCCGGCGTCATCATATACACTTCAAAACCATTTTCTGAAGCTTTTTTTGCTAAAGTTCCTATCACATCGTCGGCCTCATAACCGGAAACTTCGAGCAAAGGAATATTATATGCTTTAATTATTTCTTTTATTACAGGCACAGATTCTCTGATGACTTCGGGCGTTTCTTCGCGTTGCGCCTTATACTGTTCATAAATTTCATGTCGAAAAGTTGGTCCCGGAGGATCAAAAGCAATGCCAATATGTGTTGGATTTTCTTTTTTCAAGACATCTTCCAAAGTATTGACAAATCCAAAAATCGCAGACGTATTTTGTCCTTTCGAGTTAATACGCGGAATCTTGATAAAAGCATAATACGACCTGTAGATAAGAGCATAAGCGTCTAAAAGAAATAATTTCATCACAAAATTTTTAAGAATTTAATATTCCATATAAAAACACACAACGTACTGCAAAGGTATAGATTTTATTTGCTAACTTTGCAACTTTGAAAAATTTATGAACAATCTTTCGTATATTATCAAGCCTGTTGAAGAAGAAATGAAAGCCTTTAAGACTCTTTACAAAGAATCTTTTCAAGGTCATTCTGCTGATTTTCAGTCTATAATAGACTACATATCAGACAAAGACGGAAAAAAAATCCGCCCTCTTTTGGTTTTACTCACTGCAAAAATGTGCGGAAACGTTAATCACAACACTTTAACTCACGCTTTGATTTTGGAATTATTGCATAATGCGACCTTAATTCACGACGATGTTGTTGATGATACCAAAGAAAGACGGGGTAGGGCTTCGGTAAATGCTAAATACGATAACCGGATTGCTGTTCTTGTGGGCGATTACATTCTGTCGATTGCGATTGCAAAGGCCGTTTCATCGAAAAATATGCGGATACTTAACATTATGTCTAATTTGGCGATGAATATGATAGAAGGTGAATTGCGGCAATTATCAGTCAGCTCCGGAGCCATTATTGACGAAGCGAATTATTTCGATGTAATCAGGAAAAAGACAGCTATTCTTCTTTCTTCCTGTACGGAAATAGGCGCATTATCAGCCGGAGTAAATGAAGAACAAGTTGAAATTTTCCGGTTATTTGGGGAATATTTGGGGATTTGCTTTCAAATAAAAGACGATTTATTTGATTATTTCGAGCAGGGAGAAATAGGGAAACCGACCGGAAACGATTTAAGAGAAGGAAAAATCACGCTTCCCTTAATTTATGCCCTGAAAAATTGCGATAATCACAAAGAAGCTGAAACGATGTTTGAAATCATCAAAAAAAATGATTTCACCGAAAAAAATATCCTTTTACTCACAGATTTTTCCAAAAATAAAGGCGGAACAGATTATGCTATGGGGAAAATGAAAGAATACAAACAAAAAGCTCTCGATTTAATCGAAAATTTTCCACAAACAGCAGCAAAAGAATCACTCTTAAAACTTGTTGATTATATCATTGAAAGGAATAGTTAGTTGCTCCTTAAATATTTCTGAAATCAGAATTATTTGAATCGCTTTTCAAATTCTTCATCACTCAAAACAGAAATAATAATCTGACCATCGGGGGTATAATTGGGAGCAGTTGAAGAAAACAGTCCGGCCATCAATTGATTGGCTTCTTCGCCGGATAACGATTTCTCAAACGGAATGGCTGCCTGTTTAGCCAAAGATAAAGCCAATGCTTCGCAAATTTCTTCTTTTACTTCGCAGCCGGTTTCCATTGTCCGGGCAATCATATCCTGTATGGTTTCTACCGGATCTATTTTTTCCAATCCCACGGGAATCCCATTAATTGAATAATCGTTTGAACCCAAATCGGCAATGTCAAAACCAATGAACAACAAATCTTCCATGATAACAGGCATAATGTTAGCTTCTTTAGATGTTAGCCGGATCATTTCAGGGAATAAAAGTCCTTGCGAAACTCCTTGCCTTTTTTGCATCCTTTGCAGATAATCTTCAAATAAAATACGAATATGGGCGCGGCGTTGATGTATCAGTATTAAGCCCGATTTCAAGGGAGTTACCAGATATTTTCCTTTGTATTGAAGATAATTGTAATCCACAGTATCAAACAATTGGGGATACGTTTCTTTTTCTTTTGTTTCCGTAAATGTTTGTTTGGATGCTTCTTGAGGATTGTCGATAAATTCATACAATTTTTCCCAATTATTATTCGATTTTTGATGAGATTTTTCCAAACTTTTGAATGGATTGTAATTAGAATTGATTGTCGGTTTAAATGTTGTTGCGTGAAGCGCTCTTTCTTTATTGTATACCGGAATGTCGATAGCATCTTCCTGGTTAAATTCGATACTTGGCACAGTATTCGTTTTCCCGATAGCCTCTTTCACTGCGGCCATGATAATTTGCCAGATAGCCTGTTCGTTTTCAAATTTTATTTCTGTTTTTGTGGGATGAATATTAACATCAATGGCCGAAGGGTCAATTTCTATGTAAATGAAATAGTTAGGCATTTCTCCTGCGGGAATAAACGGCTCGAATGCCATCATGACAGCCTTGTGGAAATAAGGATGTCGCATGTAGCGGTTGTTTACGAAAAAGTATTGCAAAGCTCCCCGTTTACGAGCGGAAGAAGGAGTGCCGATAAATCCCGAAATACGCGCTAAAGTTGTTTCTACACGTAACGGTAACAGATTTTGGTTTAATCCTTTGCCTAAAACGTTAATAATTCGTTGCCTCAAAATGCTTTCCGGCAAGTTAAATATTTCGGTATCGTTGTGGATTAAAGTAAATGAAATTCCGGGGTTGACCAATACTATCCGTTCAAATTCAGTCAGGATATTTCTAAATTCCGTTTCGTTTGTTTTCAGAAATTTTCTTCTGACCGGTATATTGAAAAAGAGATTTTTGACCGTAAATGAACAACCTTGCATCGTGGAAACAGTTTCCTGTTTTTCTAATTCCGAGCCGGAAAAAACGAGGCGGACGCCTGTTTCTTCATTGGCTTGTCGGGTTTTTAATTCAACGTGCGCAACCGCAACAATCGAAGCAAGCGCTTCTCCTCTGAATCCCATTGTTTTCAAGGCGTATAAATCTTCAGCCTTAGAGATTTTAGACGTGGCATGACGTTCAAAAGCCATGCGGGCATCTGTTTCCGACATGCCTTTTCCGTTATCAATAACCTGAATGGAAGTTCTTCCGGCATCTTTAATAATTATCTTGATATGGGTGGCGCCTGCATCAATCGCATTTTCGACTAATTCTTTTACAACAGAAGCCGGCCGCTGAATAACTTCTCCTGCTGCAATCTGATTAGCTATGGAATCGGGTAATAAATGTATTATATTACTCATAGGGGTAATTGTTCCAATAATATCTCTTTTCCATCGAAAACGGCATACGAATAGTGCTGTATCCAGTCGCCAACAATTATTATTTTGCTTTTTTCCGTAAGCATCAAATCCAATAAAATATGGCGGTGTCCAAAAACAAAATAATCTATTTCCGAATTTTTCAGGAGATAATCTTTAGCAAACAAGACTAAATGCTCCCTGTTTTCTCCGAGATATTTCGTTGGTACTTGCAATCCTTGCCGCCGGCTGCTTCGCGACCAAAAATGAGCTAAACCGATACCCCAACGGGGATGAACAGATGCAAAAAGAATCTGACACAGTTTGTTGTGGAAAATATACCGTATAAATTTGAACTTTTTTGAATTATCTCCGAGTCCGTCTCCATGAGCAAGGAAAAATTTTTTCCCTTCGATTTCGGTAATGAAAGGCTCTTTGTGTACGATTACTCCGGTTTCTTTGCTCAAGTAATCGAAAATCCAAATATCGTGATTTCCGATAAAAAAATGGATTTCGATACCCATATCACTCATTTCGGCAATTTTTCCCAGGAAACGGGTAAAACCGCGAGGCGCTACACATTTATATTCAAACCAGAAATCAAAAATATCTCCCAGCAAAAACAATGCTTTTGCATCATGTTTAATACTGTCTAACCACTTCACTAAACGTTTTTCGACCACAAAAGAGTCTTCAAAAACATTGGAACCCAAATGAGCGTCTGATGCAAAATATATCATAAAAATCCTAATTCCAATTTAGCTTCTTCACTCATCATGTCTTTATCCCATTCGGGTTCAAAAACCAGATTGATCACAACACTTTTTATACTTTCTATCGATTCGACTTTCATTTTCACATCTTCCATAATGAAATCGGCCATCGGACAGGCCGGAGCAGTCAGTGTCATCCTTATTGTTACATTTTTTTCATTGTCAATATCAATATCGTATATCAATCCCAAATCATAGACGTTGACGGGAATTTCAGGGTCATATACTGTTTTGAGCATTTTGACGATTTGCTCTTCGAGTTCTAAAAAATTATTTTCCACCTCACTTCTGCTTTAACTCATTATAAAATAAAATTGTCTAATATTTTTATATACATCGTCATTGCGTCTTTGATTTCTTCCATTTTAATAAACTCGTAAGCTACATGTGAACGGGAAGATTGTCCGGGTCCCATTTTAATGGTCGGAAAAGACATCAAGGCCTGGTCTGAAAGCGTCGGAGAACCAAAAGGTTTCCTGCCTAACGAA
>Ga0209628_10001505_pt1 | contig 15175 bp, 7 predicted proteins | sample TergutCu122P4_FD_187285 | JGI IMG/M metagenome (GOLD analysis project Ga0209628, IMG submission 187285) | Cubitermes ugandensis P4 segment gut microbial communities from Kakamega Forest, Kenya - Cu122 P4 (SPAdes) (version 2) | ecosystem: Host-associated > Arthropoda: Insects > Digestive system >...
TAATCAGATTTCCTAAATTTATAGGTTCGGAAAAAACACCTTCGGAAATCACCTCGAATTTCCAAATATCCATACCTCCGTATCCACCCGGACGGTTCGAGGTAAAATAGATAGTTTTGCCGTCTGCCGCCATAGAAGGTTGAGATTCAAAATATTTTGTGTTAACGATAGGACCGCAATTTTTAGGTTCCAACCAAGTGTCTCCTTCACGCTTTGACCAATAAATATCACAACTTCCATATCCGAATTCTGCGTTACAAATAGTGAAAAACAGATATTTTCCATCAGGAGAGATACACGATGCTCCCTCATTATATCCTGTATTAATGGGTTTTTCTAACTTTGTTCGTAGTTGCCATATCCCATTTTGTTGCAGGCTACTGTAAAGGTCTTCTTCTGTTTGGCATTGTTTGCATATTGTGTGTTCGTTGCGTGGATGGCGCACTGTAAACAACATCTCTTTACTATTGCCTGTTAAAGTAGGGTGATACTCATCCCATTCCGAATTTACATTTTGTCCTAAATTTATGGGAATCATATTTGTAGGGTTTTGCATCATTTTTATCCCCAATTTACATTGGTCTATTCTCCATCGTATAAATGGACGGACATTGAAAGGCGATTTTAGGTAACATTTTTCTAAAATGGGTAACGCACGCTCATATTTATGTTGTGCCATTTCTGCTTCTGCCTTAATTAACACTTTTTCTATATTCTTAGGTAGCTGCGCAAATAGTGCAAAATGAAGCATAAAAAGCGAGAAATACAAAATCGGCTTTAAAGACATTTCTAATTTTTTCGGATGCAAAGAAACATAAAATATTATGAATTTTAAATTATATATAAACTATGCCCGTAGCAATATTTTTTCTCTACTTTCGCCGCCTAATTTTTAACAGTGCAAGCACCCGCTCCAAATATTACATCGGTTTTCAGTCTTAAACGAGTATTGATTCCCATTGCCATAGGAATAGCATTTTCTGCCTATTCGTTATATGCTACACAATTCGATTTGAGTGTCTTAAAAGGCATTTCGGTCAGTTTGCAATATATTCTTTTGGCGTTGGTTTGTATGGTAATTCGCGATTTGATGTATATCATCCGCATACGAATTTTAACGGAAAGACAATTGAGTTGGTTAGACTGTTGGCATGTGGTAATGCTTTGGGAATTTGCTTCTTCGGTTACACCTTCTGTGGTGGGCGGCTCAGCATTTGCTATCTATTTTATTAATCAGGAAGGATTGTCATTGGGAAGAAGTACCGCCATTATTTTCACTACTGTTATGTTAGATGAAATTTTTTACATTCTTGCTGTTGCGTTACTTCTTTTAGTATTGGGAACCAACATAGTACACTTTGGCGATACTTTACCGTTCAACCCGATGTTGTTCTTTTTTATAGGTTATGGTGTCATTATTGCCATGACGACAGGCATTACGTTAGGTATTTTTGTAGCACCAAAAGGAATAAAAAAATTGTTAGTAAAACTTTTTTCTATTTCATTTTTAAAGAAATGGCAACCTAAAATGGAAAAAGCAGGAGATGAGATTATTACTACTTCTATAGAATTGAGGGGCAAGCCTTTTGGATATTGGGCGAAAGCATTTATTACAACTGCACTAACTTGGACAGCGCGTTTTATGGTGCTCAACTTTTTAATCTTAGCACTCAATCCCGAATTGGGATTTCATATTATACAACAACTGCTATTTTTTGCCAAGCAATTGGTAATGTGGGTTATTTTGTTAATTAGCCCCACACCGGGTGCCAGCGGAGTTGCTGAAATCGCCTTTCCTGCCTTTTTCAGAAACGACTTTCCCGAACACACCCACGCAGCAGTAGCCGTACTTTGGCGCGCCATCTCATACTATCCTTATTTAGCGATTGGATTGATTATTTTGCCAATTTGGCTACGAAAAATGCAACTGCGGGGGAAGTTAGAAACAGAATGCTAAACTTTATTTCGGTTGTGGCTTAAACTTTGATAAGTTTAAAATTTTTTGATAGTCAGTTTCTTGCAGAAGTTCAGGTAAGGTTACTTCCGGATTATTTGTCATATAACTTTGTATGAGTTTCCAACCCAAAAAAGCCCCCATTCGTCCCGGAGACTCATTGCCAAACGGTTTGATAAAAGGCGCTTCTTCAATATAAGTACGTATTAGTGTCTCACCTTTCCCGAAAAGTTCGTTTTTTTCAATCAAATAACTCCAAGAATTTCCCACATAATGGTTTGCCCAAGTGTATTTTTCTTCTGAATAACCGATGATATACCTCTCGTGCAATGTGGGAAACATCATTTCCGTAAAATATAACTTTTTCCCTTCAGTAATCATGGCATCTAAAAGAGTTATGTGTGGCACTCTCGCTAAGTGCTTATATACCATTGCTTTTTTGAAAATATCTATAGGTAAAAATATAGGTTCACACCGTTCTGTAATATATACAGGCATCCCCACAGCCGTATAGTAAGGATTGTTTGCCCCCAAATACATATCAATATTTACAAACAAAATATCATCATATATATATATAGAAGGAATGGAGAAATCAAGTCCAAGTAATTGGGTAATAATTTTCGGAATGGAATCATTGGGATAAAAAACTTTGTAATATCCAAAGGCTGTTTCTAATTCTTTTAAAATAACGTCGGTTTTTATTATTTTTTCTGCTGCATGGTAGAGTGCAATAATGACCGTGTCTTGCAAAAAAGCCTTTAGTTTCTCTAATTGTACTGTGTCATTCCAAATATTCGGCTCAATAAGCAGTGGAGGATATATTTTTGATAATCGCTCAATCTCTTTTTGCAAATTATTCACATCTAAAGAGAAAAGGTCTTGTTCATAACGTAAAATACGAATATTAAGTTGCTTCTGAGCTTCTCGTAATTCAGCTGAACTAATATTGTTTTTTGGCGTATTATTTTTTACAAAAAATAATAGAAAAAGTGTTAATAATAAAGCAAGAATAACAATAATGAGCCAAATTTTACGGTGTCGTAATTTCATTTTTTCTTTGTTTTTATAACGAACGTTCATATTTATAGTTTATTTCAATCTAATGCTACATATTAACATTGCACTGTTTATTATTTATGATAAAATGAGTGCTAAAAAAGGGATGCTTTTGCGTATTTTTGTAAGTCGTAGAATTTTTTTAACAATCGTATGAAAATCTTTAAAATTACTGTTTATTTTTTATTAATTTTGGGAATTTTGGCTCTCTTAATGTGGGCTGGAATAAAAGCAAAAAAACAAACATGTACCGGTATTTCTATTGTAGTTCGTGCAGCAAAAAACTCTGAACTTCTCACAAAATCAGATATTCTAAACATTTTGAAGCAAAACAATTTTGAATGGGAAGGAAAAATGATTGAAGAGATAAAACGACCTTCTATCAAAAAAATTCTTGCGCAAGAAAATTACATAAAATCGGTAGATAATGTGTATTTTTTAGGTTCAAAACTGCAAATAGAAGTTAGCTTGCATGATATTTTATTAAAAGTAGTTCCCAATCATGGAGAAAAATTTCTTTTAGATGTAAATGGTACCTATTTACCCTATTCACCAAAAGTGGGAAGTGATGTAATCGTTGCCACTGGTTTTATTTCTAATAAGAACAAGACCATTCCTATTGAAAATACTGAATTTTACGAACTTTTCCAGATGGCTTCACTCATCAAAAAAGACCCATTTTATGAAAATTTGTTTAATAAGTTATATGTAAATGATAAACAAGAAATAATATTATTTCCTAAGGATGAAAAACTCCCTGTTCTTTTTGGTACGGTACAAGATGCTGAAAGCAAACTAAAAACACTTAAATATATGTACAAAGAAGTGCTTCCTTATATGAATGAAAACAAATATGCACAATTAGATGTGCGATTTAAAAACAGAATTGTAGCCACTAAAACAAAATCTTAACCATGACACCTAATAAAGAAATTCAAAAACAACCCCAAATTGTAGTGGGATTAGACATTGGAACAACCAAAATAGCCATGCTCATCGGTTTCCAAAACAGCGAAGGAAAAATTGATGTGTTAGGCTATGGAAAAGGAGACTCGACCGGCGTTCAACATGGATTAATTTTTAATATTAATAAAACCGTTGATGGAATAAATGTTGCAAAAAATACAGCCATGAGTCGTTCCAATCAAGAAATTAACTCAGTATATGCCGGAGTTGCCGGACGTCACATCAATAGCATGGAATTTAAACATGCAATTACTCGAAGAAACGGAAAACAAGAAGTAATTCGTCAAGAAGAAATTGATAAAATGGTGGAAGATTTGGAAAATATTTCCGTAAAACCGGGCGAAAAAATAATTACTGTTATTCCTCAACGATTTGTGATTGACAGCGTGAGAGAAACCATAGACCCTGTAGGAGAATTAGGCGAATTGGTAGTGGGCTATTTTCAAATCATTACCGGAAATGAACATGAAATAAAAAAAATAATTCTCTGTATTAACAATTGTGATTTATTAGTTGAAGATATTATCCTTGAGCCGATTGCATCTGCTTTGGTGTGTCTTACGCAGGAAGAAAAACAACAAGGGGTAGTGTTGGTGGATATTGGCGGCGGCACAACCGATGTGGTGATTTATGCAGATGGAAACCCAGTGTTCACAAAAGTGATTCCTATTGGAGGCTCAATCATTACCAAAGATATTGCCAACGTATGTCAAATTCCCGAAGACCTTGCAGAAAAATTAAAGATAAGCTACGGAACTTGTGTCATTGAAAAAAGTAATAAAAATAACTTCATTACCATTCCTCAATTTCATGAAAGTGCACCCAAACAAATCAGCGAACCGTTTTTGGCTGAAATTATCTATTCGCGTGTACAAATAGATATTTTGAATCAAATTCAAAAAGCGATTGCAGAATCGGGATATGATAAACGAATATTAGCAGGCGTGGTGCTAACCGGTGGCGGCTCGTCGTTGCGCCATTTAAAAGAGTTGTGCCAATATACATTGCAGCGCAATACTCGTATTGGCATCCCCGATATTGGTTTTGTTAACTCCATTCCATCAGAACTAAAACACCCTATGTTTGCCACTTCGTTGGGGTTATTGAAACATGGTGTTAAAAGTATTGAATGGGAAGCAATTGATTATGAGAAAGAAAACAAAAGAGAAGGGAGAAAACAGAAAGCAGAAAGTAAACCGAGTAGAAATGACTCAAGTGGGCGTCCAAAGAAAAAAGAGCATGATAAAAATCCGATTTGGGAGAGTGTGAAAAGATTTTTAGACGATTTAACGGAAAAAACATCATAATTTTAAAAAAAATAATTTATTATGAGAGAAAGAATTGATTTCAATCCAGATTATGGTACCAAAGCCACACAATCTATTATTAAAGTGATTGGTGTAGGTGGCGGCGGCGGAAATGCCGTAAAACACATGTACAAAGAAGGAATTATTGGCGTAGATTTTTTAATTTGCAATACCGATAGAAATGCGTTGGAAGCCAGTCCGATACCTTCAAAATTAGTGTTGGGTGAGAGTGGCTTAGGCGCCGGGGCAAACCCCGAAGTAGCCCGCCGGTTGGCTTTAGAAAGTCGAGACCAGATTATAGATTTTATCGGTACGGAAACCCGAATGCTTTTCATTACTGCCGGCTTAGGAAAAGGAACCGGAACCGGCGCTGCACCCGTAGTGGCGGAAATAGCTAAGGAATTGGGCATTCTAACAATTGCTGTGGTAACACTACCTTTTAAGTTTGAAGGTACTACCAGTGCACAATTTGCTGAAGCCGGTGTGGCTGAGCTTAGAAAACATGTTGATTCGTTAATCATTATAAAAAACCAAAATATCATTAAATATTATAACGATGAAGAATTGGACAAGGCTTTCGGATATGCCGATGATGTACTGAAAAATGCTGTGAAATGTATTGCCGAATTAATTACCATAAATTTAGAGCAAAATATTGATTTTAATGATATTAGCTCTGTTATGAGGCAAAGTGGAGCCGCCATGTTGGGTATTGCAGAAGCCAGAGGAGAAAACCGTATTGATGAGGTAATTGCAGATGCATTAAGATGCCCTTTATTGACAGAAGAACACATCTCTAATGCTAAAAACTTCCTTTTCAGTATTAGCTACGGCTCAGAAAAGAAATTGCGTATAAATGAATTGGAAAAACTTACCGATAAATTTGAAGAGCTTAAGAGTCAAAACTCTCATGTGATTTGGGGAAGAAGTGAAGACCCTACATTGGGCGATAAAATTAAACTTTCTGTGATTATTTCTAAATATTCTACCGATAACAAAGAAGTGAGTTCTATTGGAATTTCTCAAGGTATATTTGAAGGAGAAAAACAACAAGGTGCACAAATTATAGACCCTGGTACTGCTGCTTTCTCAGATTTTTCACCCAAAAATATAAAACCCGCTATTGAAGAATACCCCGATAACTCTAAGCAAGGAGTTCATAAATTTGGTTTTCTAAACTCAATTAATACCATTGATGAAGAGAAACCGTTAGTGGGGGCAGTAACAAATCCGACGTTTTTAGGGTACAAAACAATTTTGGATGCAGGTCCTCAAATGCTTAGAACTATTTGTGAGCCTGAATATGACGATGATAAACAATTTAAATCTTTGATTGAAACCCCGAGAATTCAGCAGTTACGTCAAGAAAATATAGGAGACTTTCAAGATAAAGCTATTTTGGACAATCGTGTTTCTTCTGTCATAATGGAAGATGAACTACATGATTTTTTTAAAAATTTGCCGGATTAATAGTTCTGCTTTTCTTCCTTACCTCTTAAAATCATTACAATGCCGCTGAGAAATTTCTTTTTTATACCGTTTAATGTGTATAAATAGACATCACAACCGTAATAATAAGTGCCTTCGGGGAGTGGGCGGTGCGTATGGTTATCCGTACCATCCCATTTAATATCAGGGTCTTCGGTTTTGAAAACCTGTTTTCCCCATCTGTCATGAACCACTAAGTCAATCTTTTGCACATTTGTATAAGGAAATGGTAACCACATATCGTTAACGCCATCGCCATCGGGGGTAAATACATTTGGCAATGAATAGGTTTTGCACTCATCAACATCAAAACAAATCTTGTGCGTCATCTTCGATTCATTTCCCACCGCATCTTTGATAAGCATGGTATAACAACCGGTAATAGCAGGCAGATTTTGAATGGTATGCGAGCAGGGAGAAGGATAACAGGGCGAAGTGTAAAAGAAAGAATCAATACAAAATAACGGTGTTTGATAATTGGGTTGATAATAGATATAATATTGTTCCGCATCTAAATAAGAATCCGGCTCGGGAAAAGTCCACAAAAAAATAACATTTTTACAATCGGTAGTAATCTCTGTAACCGGCGTGTCAGGAGGGATATTGTCAATAGGCACTCCGCATGTTACTTGCGAACGATTATAAAAAAGTGCAATAGACTCTGGAACCGTATATCGTCCAACAGATGTAACAAAGTAGCAATAGGTACTTCCATTGGTTAAATCTGAGTCATCATACTGATTTTTAGCGGTAGTTGCAATGGAATCAAATTGTTGCGTTTGCTCATTAAAACGGTAAATGATATACAATTCGTTTTTCCATGGAATTTGCTCATTCCATGTTAATTCCAAACGTTTATCTGTTTCATAAATCGTTAAAAAGATAGAAGAAGCGGGGTCGGAAGTTTCAATATGTTCTAACTTGCTCTGTTTATTTTCTCCCCAAAATTCAATCTTGTAAAAATACTGCATATTTTGCGTATTTAGCTGTTTATCAACAAATAAAGTATCTTGCAATGAATAAGTTGTTGCTACGTAATTAAAATCATTTTGATTACCGACAGAGCGGAAAATTCGATATTCATATTTTGGTCCCGGAAAATTTCTAGTATCAATTTCAGGCGGAGCGAGCCACGAGACAAACATGATTCCTTCATTTTCAGATGTTTTTTCAATGTCCACATGTGTAATCATGGGGGCATCGTTGGCAATAGCGGCACAGGTTTCGTTCGAGGTGCTACTTTCAGTTCCATCATTAAAAACGGCGATAATGCGATAACAATACTCACGTCCGTGCCTCACCGGTGTAATCGCTCCATCATCTACATAACTTGTACTTGAGGCCTTTACTTTTGCCAATAATCTAAATCCCGTATAAAGAGGTATTCCTGTTTCGCAAAAACCGGGTTCAAAATGAGAAGAATCTGTTTTTTTATAGATATGAATTTCTTTGGCATTTGAACAACCATAAAGAGCCCATTCTAAAACAATGGAGTTTTTTATGGAATATGAGGTTAAATTTTTCGGTGCCGGCGCAATAATACTGATATTTACTGTTTTAAAAGAAGATAAACTTACTTGAGGCCCATTATCTGTAGCTTTTAATAACATTTGATAAGGAGATTTTTTTACATGCTCACAAACGGTTTGCCACTCAAGAGAGGTGTGCATAGGAGGTGTTCCTAACACGTTAAGAGGCATTGCGGGAGAAAGTTGTACCAAAAATGGCGCACCAGTTGCCGTGAGTGTTACTGAAGTTGAAGTTTCGTCGGTTATTAAAATATCTAAAGAAAGGAAATTCTCTGCTATCACGCAAGTATCCGAGCAGAAAATTTTCGGTGGCTTATTGTTACAAGCCATAATGGTAATTTGCATATCGCGCACAACACTTCCTATAAATTTTCCTTTTCGATATTCGGAAATCAAAATGGCAATATTATATTCGCCTTGTATGGTTGGAGTTTCCCAAATTAAATCTCCGGTAACTTCATCAAGGGTAATATATTTTGAAGCTTGCGGCAATTTATATCCCGGAATGGAAAGCCCATCTAATCCACGACAGTTTATCAATTTATACGACAACGAATCGCCGTCGGGGTCATAAGCACCCACATTATGATAGTAGGTGGTGCTCACGCAACCGTTGTCCAAAGGCGGATTTAATAAGATGACAGAATTGTTAGGTCCCAAAGACGGATTAATTACGATTATAGTTTCAATAAAAAACGGAATATTTACTGAATTGGGAATATTAATAATGCCGGCGTTTCGATTGGGGTCTTCAAAAGTAACGGAATAGATTCCATGCGAAGAATAAGTGTGCTTGATAACATATTTATTTTCTGAAATATCTTGTGCCACAGTGGTTTTCGATTGTCGCTGTATTATGCTGCTTGAATTGTCGCCCCAAAACACTTCTATTTCGGGTCTGTCTGCCGAACTTGGAGTATAAGTATAAGTGACAATGGTAAATTCGTAGGTTAGCTTGTCGATATGTTTATATGTGATTTCTCCGGCGCGCTGGTGGGTGGCAAATCCCGCACTCCATAACAAAATAAACCCGAAAAACAGTACTAATTTACGCATCGTTATATTTTGAGCAAAGAAAGTAGTTTTTCTTTAAAAATAGTTTCATTTTCTAAAAAAACAATTTCAATAGGAATAACGTGATACTTAGGCATATTTTTAAAAGCCTGCAACCGAACCGCATCTTTTTCTGTGGTAATAATAGTGCAATTTTCTCCACCTAGTTTTTCTTTTAGGCGAATGATTTTTTCAATATCTTTATTTGTAAACGCGTGATGGTCGGGAAAATGTAATTGGTGTATTTTATGGTATTGTGTTTTTAAATACTGCACAAGTGGAGTAGGGTTGGCGATTCCGGTGAGGAGTAAAATCATAAGATTTTCATTGCTTTCTGCCTTCTGCTTATATTCAATTTTTGTAAAAAACACCTCTTGGTGTGGTTTTCGTTTCAATTTTTGCAGAAAATGCGCTTTTTGTTCTTTTGTTAAATTTTCGGGACATTTGGTAACGATGATGATATCTGCATATTTTGAGGCGCTTCGACATTCTCTTAGTCTTCCGTAGGGCAGCGGATAATCTTCAAAAAACGGACGGTGATATTCAGTGAGAAGAATTTTTACAGAATAATTTACTGCGAGGTGTTGATAGGCGTCATCTAGAATAACCACTTTTAATTCAGGGTTTTTATTCAGCAAGTTTTCGATACCTTTTTTTCGTTTTTCGCATACGGCGACTTCCGCGTTTGGAAATTTATTGACATATTGCATCGGTTCATCACCAATAATTTCGCTACTGAGGTTTGAACTTTCGTTCGCATGAATATACCCCTTTGTTTTTCTACCATATCCACGACTTAACATGGCAATTTGATGGTTTTGATATAGAAACCGGGCGATATATTCTACATGTGGCGTTTTTCCGGTACCACCTACGCGCAAATTTCCTACACAAATGGTGGGAATAGTAAAGGTTTTTGAATGGAGCCAACCCTTTTGGAATGCTTTTCTGCGTAGAGTGGCGATAGCTCCAAAAATGAAAGAAAAAGGAAAAAGAAGAAAGGAGAGAGAAAACCTTATTTTTAAAAGCAACCTTAGAAGCAGAAGGCGGAAAGCAGAAAGCGGAAAAAATTGCATTATGTTGCTTTTTTGGTGCGAAAATAGATGTTTTTATAATACTTTATTCAAAAATGACAAAAATTATTTTTTTCCTGTGCTAATAAAAAAGCTAAAAAAAATAATCAAAATAATTTCGTATAAAAAAAAAACTATCTTTGCATCCTAATATTGTATATAACATGGTTGTATTTACACACGAAAAATTTGGAAATCGTTTTTACTAGAGAGGAAAACAGAAGAGTTGAATACAACTTATATATATACAATATTAATATGCTTGTCGGATATGCAATTTGGCGACCTTTTTAAGGGGCGAAAGTTGCGTTAATGGTGTGTAAAAAATGCGAATGAAAATTAAAAAAAAATGAAATTTGAAAGGTTAAGCGATAAAAAGGAAGCATAAATTAAATATGAAAATTAGACAAATCAAAAAAAATAATTATTAAACAAATCAAAAAAAAATGAAAAAAGTTTTACAAATTGCAATCACATTTTTATTTTTATTCGTTTGCTTTGGTTATGCAGGGCAGGCGCAGTATAATTGCTCAACACCCGGCAATGTCTGCTACGAAGATAATGTAAAAGGTCGTTTTGCAACCGGTGATACTCGTGTTGCGGCAACCATAAAAGAAAAAGCCAATGGCGAAGTACACATTGAATGTGTGGTTATAGGATTTATTAAGCTTGGAGCAGCTACGCTTAGCTTGCAGTACAACAACGCTGAGGTATATCCTATAGATGGCCCCGGTGGAACGGAGATACTCACCAACCTCAATGCTATAGCAGGAAGTAACGATCTAGGAAACTATCTTAAAATTAACAATGACTTGCCGGGCGGCGCATTGAGTTGGGAAGACGGTACTTCCGGACAAGTGAATCCGCAAACCATGTTAGGACAGCAATATTGGACATTTATCAGATGTGCTCAATTAGAAGATGCTTATTTCTTAACAAAGAATGACGGCGAAATGGGATGGATGTTTACCGTATATTTTAAGAAAAGAGACGGTAGCACAATTGATAATAACACTTTTAAATATTTCAATCGTACCCTTCCACCTATTACTTACAATGAAATAGTGCAAGGCTCAACATACGTGCGTTCTATTGGTACGCCATCTACTGCTGTTTCTGTAAATGGCAATATTTTCTCTTTACGCGTGCCGGCAGAAGTAACTACCGGAATTGCCACAACCCCAACACCCTCAACCGCAAATCTATTAGGTGTTGCAAAAGTTGCCAATACAGGCATTGCAAAAATTGCCGGACCAAACGGATTGGATTGGGATAACATTATAAAAGCAGGTTTTATTTATAGCGAAAACCCTGTAAAATTATCTTTTAAAGATTATGTGAACAATACTATTTATGTAAATGGCACTCCATATTCTTTTTCGCTAACTTCTCTTGTAAACGGCGGTACATTCATTGTGGGAGGTTACACCTTCAACGTAGTAGAACACAGTATAGCGACTTATCCGCAAATTAATATGAGTATAGGTCTTAATGGTCTTAATCCGGCAACACGATATTATGCACAGGCATTTTTAACTTACGACTTCCAAACCTCGAATGTATACCCGCTGCTTGGAGATAGCGTAAGTTTTTCGTATGGCTGTACTCCGGTATTTCCGCCATCCGTTAATCCACAATATAAAGTATGTGCTTCGGGAGGACTAAAATTGTCGGATATTCCTGTTCAAGGCACAAACATTCAATGGTATGCAGATGAAGAGTTAGAAACGCCGTTAACCGCTGCAAGTGTTACCCTTACAGATAAGACTATCTATTGGGTAACTCAAACGATTGCCGGCTGCGAAAGCGACCCTTCACGAGTACAAGTTATTTTTGTAAACGCAACTGAATTGAAGCCTGTTGCCATTGCTTCTCCGCAATATTTCTGTAGCGGCACTTATACATTGGCAAATATTAAATTACCAGCAGGCGTAACCGTAAAATGGTACGATGCCGGTGGTGCTCCGCTTGCCGGAAGTTCTGCTATTGTAAACGGCGGAACCTATTTTGCCTCATTGGTACAAGGTACTTGCGAAAGTGCCGAACGTACACAGGTAAATGTTGTGATTGGCGGTACTGTTCCTGCTCCGAATGTTCCTACTTCGCAATATTTCTGCGATGACGCTAGGGTGGGCAACCTCAATACCGGCCTTTATAACCCTTCAGATATCATTTGGTATAAGGAAAGCCCGGGCGTAACCGCGTTGAATCCTACAGATAAATTAACATCAGGTATTTATTATGCCGCGTTATCGGTTTCCGCAGGTTGTGAATCTGCACTGAAAATGGTAACTGTAGTAATTTCCACAAGTAATCCGAGTCCGGTAACTGAAACACAAGAGTTTTGTGGAAGCGGAAAAACTGTTGCGGATATTGTAATTTCTACCAACTTCGGCTGGGGCACAACGAAATGGTTCAATGCTTCAAATGTTGAAATCACCAATCCGGCTGCCACCCCATTGGTTCACAATGCTACTTATTATTTATATAACAATTTCGGCACTTGCAGTATAGCCAATATGGCGGTAACCGTGAAGGTGTACGACAATATACAAAAACCGGTATTAACCAGCGCTACTCCTATCGAACATTGCTCAGGCACCCTAATTACTAAAGCCAACTTAGTGGCTTTAATAACCCCTGTAACCGATATAACATTTAAAATTTTCACGGATGCTGCTTGTACTACAGAGTTTGTTTCCGAAACTTTAACGGCTACCACAACTCCGGTTACTAAGCATTATTATGCAAAACCATTTGCCGGCATTATCATGTGTGAAGGCGGCACAGGAACCGTGTTGGATATAACCGTTACAGTTAATCCGCGTCCGGCTGCGCCCACATATTCTGGTGCTCCTCGTGTAATTTGCGAAGGTCCATCAGCAATTACTTCCAGCTTTTTAACAACTTTAATCACTAATCCCGGCACGGGTACTGTACAATTTGTAGATGCCGGCGGCTCACTTCTTACTTTACCGTTTAATGCCGTAGTAGGAGACACAACCGTTTATGCCAGAACAATCTTCACGGCAACGGGTTGTACCTCATCAGGTACGTTGTTACCGATAACTATAACTGTTAACCCACGCCCCGGCACACCGGTAAAGAATAACTCAGATGCTATAGAGATTTGCGAAACGGTTACCTTAGATGCCACTTATCTACGTCAATACTTTAATTATGCTACAGGTACTTCTATTGAATTTTATACCGATGCCGCTTGCACCATTCCATTCGCAGGGATTCCTTCTGCAAGTACTGCGGCTGCCCCTTATATTTTATATGCTGTAACGAAGATTACGGCTACCGGTTGTGAAACTGCTTCTACAAATGCGCTACAAATCAGCGTAGGGGTGATTGCCGGTTTGCCCACTCCGGGAATTAACTCTGCAATACCAGCTGCAGTTTGTGACGGAGACCCGCTAACGAATGCCTTCTTAAGTACTTTGGTTACCTCTTCGGTTCCTAATGTTACCTTTAAGTTCTATACCAATTCAGCTTGCACTATATTGTTTACGGATATTCTGTCCACCAACTACGCTACAACAAATGCTTATACTTTTTATGTATTGGCAGTAAGCAACGTAACAGGTTGCTTTACTCCTGTTGTTAATGCGTTGACATTAAACGTTGTGGTTAACCCACGCCCCGGTACGCCTATATTAAATGCTCCGGATGGAACAACAATTTGCGAAGGCGAAATATTGAACGCCGCTTATTTATTTAAATATTTTACTTATAATCCTGTTACCGATACTATTAAATTCTATACCAATTCGGGTTGTACTAATCCGTTTACACCTACCCAAGCGTCGTTATCGGCAAGTCCATACATTTTATATGTAACCCTTCAAAATAAAGCTACGGGTTGTGAGACTGATGCAGGTGTTGCTCGTACAATCGGCGTAATAGTTACGCCCGGATTGGCGGCTCCTACACGCACGTCTGCACCAGCCGCTGTTTGTGATGGTGATATCATTACGACCACTTTCCTAAATAGTTTGGTTACTTCCGCTGCTGCCGGTGTTATTTTCCAATTCTATACCGATGCCGCTTGCACCGTACCATTTACGGTACCAGTTACCACCAATTACATTGTAAAAAATTCATATCAGGTTTATGCAATAACCACAAAAGCCGGTGAGTGTTCTACTCCGGCTGCCAAAGCGTTAAGTTTTACGATAACTGTTAACCCACGCCCCGGCACACCTGCATTGTCAAATGTTAGCGAGGAAATAACAACTTGTATAGGTCTTAACGTGGAAGCTGATTCTTTGCGTACTTATTTTAATTATAACGCCGCCCTAACAACCATTGAGTTTTATTGGGATGCCGCTTGTACAATTCCATTCACAGGGGTTATCGCAAGTTTTGAAGCATCACCTTATACTTTATTTGCCGTAGAAAAGACTTTGGCTACCGGTTGTGAAACCAAAGCATTGTCAGCGTTACAGATAGCCGTACATGTAGTTATATGTAAAGTATTCGAGATTTGGAACTGGGAAGATTTGGCGAAGTTGAACGAATTTATGAGCACTCCTGCTGGAAAAACGCAATGGACTATTTATGGTAGCACCGCTACTCTTATGCAAGATTTGGGTATTCCCGGACAAAAGGGTACGTATGGCTACGGAATAGGTATGAAACCCGAAATACAAGACACTCACAAGGGATACAAACGTTTCGGTTGGTATGGTTATGAAGGGTTTGTCGGCGATCCCGCAATGAACGATATTCTATACAGTG
>Ga0209628_10001506_pt1 | contig 15158 bp, 13 predicted proteins | sample TergutCu122P4_FD_187285 | JGI IMG/M metagenome (GOLD analysis project Ga0209628, IMG submission 187285) | Cubitermes ugandensis P4 segment gut microbial communities from Kakamega Forest, Kenya - Cu122 P4 (SPAdes) (version 2) | ecosystem: Host-associated > Arthropoda: Insects > Digestive system...
TTGTAGTCACGCCGTCCGCCCCCTTTGCCACCAAGCATCGACACGCCGCACGCACAAGGCTGGAAACTGATCCTGGACAAATGAAAAACCGTGCATTGCTTGCAAAGAGGGGGAAGCCCTTGTAGACAAGCTCAGCCCGAACGGGTTGTTAACAATTAAACAGAAACTGCTCTAAACTTTCAATAGCTGCCAGCGCTTGCCATACAACGATTTGTGATATAAAACATCATCAAAAACCTGCGCAACAAGCGCGGGCAGCTATTATTTCAGGAATGATTCGATCAGCTCCGCCAGTGCGCGCGGCTGGTCGTGGTGCAGCATGTGGCCGGCGTCTTGCACCACGGCGGTGCGGCAGTTGGGCACGTGTTTCAGGCGCGCGTGAAATTCGTCCATGGTGTATTTGCCGCCGTGCCACTGGGCCAGGCTGTCGTCGCTGGCGTGCACAACCAGCACGGGCGCGGTGATGGCGGCGTAGATGGCCAGCATTTCGTCGGCGCGAAACAGGTACGGATTGGCAACCTTGTGCGCCGGATCGCCCAGCACTTGCCAGTTGCCGTCGGCGTCGGCGCGCGCCCAGTGGCTGGCCAGCCAGGCGGCTTTGCCGGGCGGCAGGCGGGGGTTGTTTTTCATCAGGCGTTTGGCTACCGCGTCCAGACTGGGGTAGGGCCGCATGACGACGTCGCCCAGGCGCAACTGCTTTAGCTCGTCCAGCCACTGCGTCAGCCGGCGTGGCGCCTTGGAGGCGCGCATGTCGGGCAGGCCAAAGCCTTCCAGATTGATCAGGCGGCGAATGCGCCGCGGGCGCGCGCCGGCGTATTGCATGACCACGTTGCCGCCCATGCTGTGGCCCACCAGATCGATCTGCCCGCCCGGCGGCGTGTAGTGGTCGATCAGCGCGTCCAGATCACCCAGATAGTCGGCCAGCACGTAGTGGTCGCACGGCGCGGGCAGCTCGGTCAGGCCAAAGCCGCGCCAGTCCGGCGCGATGATCAGGCGCTGCGCGGCAAATTCCTGGCTGAACGCATCCACCACAAACTGGTAGGACGCGCCCACGTCCATCCAGCCGTGCGTGAGCACCAGCGGCACGCTGCCCGGCTGCGGCGCGCCCCAACTGCTGACGTGCACTTTCAGATTGCGCAGCGGCAGCCATTGGCTGCTGGCCGGGCGTTGCGGGATGTAGGGTGTGGTGGTGGTTGTCATGGGGCGTGATTATTTCGCAAGGCGCGATCTGGCGCTGGCCGTTGCGGTATGGTTGCGGTTTTGCCGTCATAGGCCCAATTCCAACCATGCTTGCCCACCTGCTCACGGCGCTGGCCGCGTATCTGATTGGATCGCTCAGTTTTGCGGTCATCGTCAGCCGCGGCATGGGGCTGTCCGACCCGCGCACCTACGGCAGCGGCAATCCCGGCGCGACCAACGTGCTGCGCTCTGGCAGCAAGGCGGCGGCGGTGGTCACGCTGCTGCTGGACGCGCTCAAGGGCTGGCTGCCGGTGATGCTGGTGAGCTGGTTCGGCGCGCCATATGGACTGGGCGCAGGTGCGCAGGCGCTGGCCGGGCTGGCGGCGTTTGCGGGCCACCTGTGGCCGGTGTTCTTTCGCTTTGCGGGCGGCAAGGGCGTGGCTACGGCGGCGGGCGTGATGCTGGCGCTTGGCCCCTGGCTGGGCGCAGCGGTGCTGGCGGGCTGGCTGGTGGTGCTGCTGCTGGCGCGCTACGTGTCGCTGGCATCGATAGCCGCCGGTGTGCTGGCCCCAACCTGTGACCTGATTGGCGCGGGCGCCAGCTGGTGGCCGCTGGAGCCTTTCAGAACGCTGGCGCTGACCGCGATGGGGCTGCTGCTGATCTGGCGCCACCGCGAGAACATCCGGCGGCTGCTGGCTGGCACTGAGTCGAAGCTGGGCAGCAGGAAAAAGGGATGATCCTTCCCCTCGCCCTGCCTGCTCCCATAAAAATAGCTGGTTTGCGTGAAAACTTACCGCTTTTGGCGTTTTTTTGCGTGCCAAAAGCGCCTGCCGTTCATAAAATCCCTTAGCCCTTCGCACCACGCGAAGGCACTCAATTTTTTTTGAAACGAGAGCAGCAACATGCAAAGCAATCTGAAGAAATGGTCGGCTGAATTTATCGGCACCTTCTGGCTCACCTTTGGCGGCTGCGGCAGCGCGGTGCTGGCGGCGGCGTTCCCGGATTTGGGCATTGGCTTTACCGGCGTCGCGCTGGCGTTTGGCCTGACGGTGGTCACGGGTGCGTATGCCTTTGGGCCGGTGTCGGGCGGGCACTTCAACCCGGCGGTGTCGGTGGGGCTGGTGGTGGGCGGGCGCTTCAAGGCCGCCGAGCTGCCGGGCTATGTGATCGCGCAGGTGCTGGGCGCCATCGCGGCGGCGGCGCTGCTGTACGTGATTGCCACCGGCAAAGCCAATCCATCGATCGGCAACTTTGCCACCAACGGCTACGGCGCGCTTTCGCCCGACAAATACGGCATGACGGCGGCGCTGCTTGTCGAGGTGGTGCTGACGGCGGTGTTCCTGCTGGTGATTTTGGGCGCCACCGCCAAGCGCGCGGCGGGCAGCTTTGGCGGGCTGGCCATTGGCCTGTGCCTGACGCTGATTCACCTGGTGTCGATTCCGGTCACCAACACCTCGGTCAACCCGGCGCGCAGCACCGGCCCGGCGCTGTTTGGCCCGCCCGAGGCGCTGGGCCAGCTGTGGCTGTTTTGGGTCGCGCCCATCGTGGGGGCGATCATCGGCGCGGTGATTTACAAGGCGTTGCTCAGGGATGAGGATTGATTGGCGCAAATCCGGCTCCTTCCCCCTCTGGGGGAAGGCTGGGATGAGGGCTGCGGCGCATCAAAAAGCCAAGTGCCTGATTTACCGCTGCTTGCCCCCACCCTGCCCCTCCCCCAGAGGGGGAGGGAATTTTCAACGCCTGATCAACATCATCTGATCGCCGGTGCGCCGCATGTCAAAGCGCATCAGGTAGCTGTTGCCCAGCAGCACCATTGGCATGGCTGATGGGGTGACCACGGCTTCCACGTCGTAAGTCACCACGTCGCCCACGCGCATGGACGGGATTCTGAACGTCCAGCCGGCCGTGACGCCGTTGGCCGTGCCCATGTTTACCCGCCGCCCTTTTTGGTAATTCAGGCCCAGCCGGTCGGCTTCGGACTTGCTGATGGCCACCAGCGACGCGCCGGTGTCCACCATGAATTGCACCGGCCGGTCGTTGATGCTGCCCAGGGTGAAGAAGTGGCCGCTGCTGTCGGCCGTGAGCGCGATGCGGTCGCCGCCGCCGCCAGGCGCGGCGCCCACGCTGGCCGGCGCTTCGCCCACGCGCAGCGTGAAGCGCTGCCCATCGACTTGCACCACGGCCTGATCGCCGCTGGTGGAGATGACTTTGACGCCCTGATAGGTCTCGCCCGGCGCCACCGTGTGCGGCGCGCCGCCGATCATCAGCAGCGCCTTGTTGCCCATCATGCCTTGCAGCGATACCGCCGTTTGCGCACCGGCGGGCAGCGCGATCAGCGCGGCGGCGGCCAGCGCGGTTAGCAGGGGCAGGGGGTGTCTCATGTCAATCTCTAAAGTTGTTGAAGGTCAGCGGCAGCTCAGTCATCTCCTTGCGCAGCAGCGCCATCACGGCCTGCAAGTCATCGCGCTTGCCGCCGGTGACGCGCACCGCGTCGCCCTGAATGGCGGCCTGCACTTTCAGCTTGCTGTCCTTGATGAGTTTCTGGATTTTCTTGCCGTCCTCGGTGGCGATGCCGCTTTTGACCTTGACCGCCTGCTTTACCTTGTCGCCGCCGATTTTTTGCACCGCGCCCAGGTCCAAAAAGCGCGCGTCCACGCCGCGCCTGGTCAGCTTGCCGCGCAGAATGTCTTGCACTTGCTGGAGCTGAAATTCGGCATCGCCCAGCAGGGTGATTTCCTTGTCCTTCAGCTCGATGGCGGCGCTGGTGCCCTTGAAGTCAAAGCGCGTGCCGATTTCCTTGGCGGTGTTTTCGACCGCGTTTTTGACTTCCACCATGTCGGGTTCGCAGACGGCGTCGAAGGAGGGCATGATTTCCTCTGGGTAATTCAAGTCGAATGCGACAATTCTCCCATGATCGTCGAACGCAACGTTCAGCTCGCGCCGCTCAACAGTTTTGGCATCGCCGCGCGCGCCGCCGCGCTGGTGCGCGTGCGCGGCGCGGATGACGTGCGCGCGCTGCTGGCCGATGCCGAGCTGGCCGCGCTGCCCAAGTTTGTGCTGGGCGGGGGCAGCAACATCGTGCTGACCGGCGACGTGAAATCCGTGGTGCTGAAGGTCGAAGTGCCCGGCCTGTGCGTGGCCGGCCAGACCGCGCGCCACACCATCGTTGAAGCCGGCGCGGGCGAAAGCTGGCACGGCCTGGTGAGCTGGACGCTGGATAACGGCCTGCCGGGGCTGGAAAACCTGGCGCTGATTCCCGGCACCGTGGGCGCCAGCCCGGTGCAAAACATCGGCGCTTACGGGCTGGAGCTGCAAGACCGCTTTCACGAGCTGGACGCCATCGACCTGCAAAGCGGCGCGCTGTTTACGCTGAACGCCGCGCAATGCGGCTTTGGCTACCGCGACTCGGTGTTCAAACACGCACCGGCGCAGCCCGGCGGCTTTGGGCTGGCCGGGCGCGCGCTGATTTTGCGCGTGCGGCTGGCGCTGCCCAAGGTGTGGCAGCCGGTGCTGGGTTATCTGGAGCTGGAGCGCAAGATGCTTGAGAGTGGCATCAGCGCCCCCAGCGCCAGGCAAATTTACGACTGGATCGTCGCCATCCGCCGCGCCAAGCTGCCTGACCCGGCGCTGATCGGCAACGCCGGCAGCTTTTTCAAAAATCCCACCGTCAGCGCGGAGCAGTGCGCCGACATCATCGGGCGCGATCCGCACGTGGTGCACTATCCCATGCCCGATGGCAGCGTAAAGCTGGCCGCCGGCTGGCTGATCGACGCCTGCGGCTGGAAGGGCAAATCAGTCGGCAACGCCGGCGTGTATGAAAAACAGGCGCTGGTGCTGATCAACCGCGGCGGGCGCGCACAGCCCGTAACCGGCGGCGAAGTAATGACGCTGGCTGGCGCCATCCAGACCAGCGTATACGAGCGCTTTGGCATCCGGCTGGAGCCAGAGCCGGTGGTGGTGTGAATGGCGTGACCAGCATGCAAATCTACATGGTAGGCGGCGCGGTGCGCGACCGGCTGCTGGGGCTGCCGGTGCAAGACCATGACTGGGTGGTGGTGGGCGCCACCCCGCAAGAGATGAGCGCGCGCGGCTTTGTGCCGGTGGGGCGCGACTTTCCGGTATTTCTGCACCCGCAAACGCACGAAGAATACGCACTGGCGCGCACCGAGCGCAAACACGGGCGCGGCTACCACGGCTTCACCATCCACGCCAGCGCCGACGTAACGCTGCAAGAAGACCTGGCGCGGCGCGACCTTACTATCAATGCAATAGCTGCCAGCGCTGACTGGACGGGCGCTGGAGGCCAAAAAGATGCACAAAACCTGCTGATCGACCCGTTCGGCGGCCAGCGTGACCTGCAAGCCAAAGTGCTGCGCCACGTAACCGATGCCTTTCGCGAAGACCCGGTGCGCATCCTGCGCGTGGCGCGCTTTGCGGCGCGCTTTCATGACTTCAGCGTCGCGCCCGAAACCATGACCCTGATGCGCGCCATGGTGCAAGATGGCGAAGCCGCCCACCTGGTGCCCGAGCGCGTTTGGCAAGAACTGGCGCGCGGCCTGATGCAAACCCACCCCCAGCGCATGTTTGACGTACTGCGCGCAAGCGGCGCGCTGGCCGTCATCCTGCCCGAGCTGGACCGCCTGTGGCACACCCCCGAGCGCGCCGACTACCACCCCGAAGGCAACACCGGCGCGCACACCATGCTGGTGCTGCAAATCGCCGCCCGGCTAAACGCCCCGCTGCCCGTGCGCTACGCCTGCCTGACGCACGACCTGGGCAAAGGCAACACCCCGGCCGACGTACTGCCCAGACACATCGGCCACGAAGAACGCGGCGTGCGCCTGCTCAAGGCATTAAGCCGCCGCCTGCGCGTACCCACTGACTGCCACCGGCTGGCCGAGCTGGTCGCGCGCGAACACGGCAACATCCACCGCAGCGGCGACCTCAAACCCGCCGCCGTAATGCGCCTGCTGGAGCGCTGCGACGCCATGCGTAACCCGGCGCGCTTTGCCGATGCCCTGCTGGCCTGCGAATGCGACACCCGCGGGCGCCTTGGCAGGCAAGATGAGCCATACCCCCAACGCCAGCGTCTGCTGTCAGCCTTGACCGCCGCGCAGTCAATAGACACAGCCAGCATCGCCCAAACCGCACTGGCCGCTGGCGTGCGCGGCCAGGCAATCGGCAACCTGATCCACGCCGCCCGCGTACAGGCGCTGGCGGGGGCGGGAACTGCGCGGCAATGACGAAGAAAGAGGAAATGACGGAACGCCAACTTTTGTGCATGATTGACAGCTTCCGCAATCCTTTTGATACCGGCCATGACAACCACCAGCACCACTCAAACCACTGTCCTTCCCACCGGCATTCCATTCACCCCCATTGGCGACATCGTGCGCGACATTGCGTATCGGCAGCCTGATCATCTGGCGCTGATTGATGAGCACGAAACCCTCACCTACGCCCAACTCGATGAGATGATGAATCGCATCGCCGCCGCGCTGCAACGCGATGGTGTCAAACCGGGGCAGGCGGTGGCGATCTGCGGCTACAACTCGGTGCCCTATGCGGCGGTGTTCCTGGGCATCTTGCGCGCCGGAGCGGTTGCCGCGCCGCTGGCGCCGTCTTCCACCGCGCAGGCGCTGGCCGCCATGTTGCGTGATTGCGCGGCGCCGATCCTGTTTGTGGACAAGGGATCGGAAGACCTGGTTCCAACGGGCGCTGGCGCGCCGCACTGCGTATCGCTTGATGGGCAGGCGCGCGGGCATGACATGGAGGAATGGATGGCTCCGGAGGACAGCAAACCCGCGCCCGTGAACATCACGCCCGCGGATGCCTTCAACATCATCTACTCATCCGGCACCACCGGCACCCCAAAGGGCATCGTCCAGTCTTACGGAATGCGCTGGGGGCATATGCAGCGCAATCGCAGCGGCACCTACAGCCCCGATGCCGTTACCTTGCTGGCCACGCCGCTGTACTCCAACACCACCCTGGTGGTTTTCTTTCCCACCATTGCCAATGGCGGCTGCGTGGTGCTGATGAGCAAGTTTGACGCGCTGCGCTACCTGCAATTGGCCGAGAAACATCGTGTCACCCACACCATGCTGGTGCCGGTGCAATACCAGCGCCTGATGGCGTTGCCGCAATTCGGGGATTTTGATCTGACCTCATTCATCGCCAAGTTTTGCACCAGCGCGCCTTTTGGCGCCGCGCTCAAGGCCGACATCCTCAAACGCTGGCCTGGCGGGCTGACCGAGTTTTATGGCATGACCGAAGGCGGCGGCTCCTGCGTTCTGGAAGCGCACCTGTACCCGGACAAACTGCACACCGTGGGCAAACCCGCGCCCACGACGGACATCCGCCTGATTGACGAAAACGGCAACGAAGTACCCGTGGGCGAAGCGGGCGAGGTAGTGGGGCATTCAGGCTCCATGATGACCAACTACCACAACCAGCCGGGCAAAACCCGCGAGGCCGAGTGGTACGACTCCACCGGCAAACGCTTCATCCGCACCGGCGATGTGGGCCGCTTTGACGCCGACGGCTTTCTCACCCTGTTTGACCGCCGCAAGGACATGGTCATCAGCGGCGGCTTCAACATCTACCCCAGCGATCTGGAAGCGCAAATCCGCCAGCACCCTGCCGTGGCCGACGTGGCCGTGGTGGGCGTGCCCAGCCAGCAATGGGGCGAAACGCCCATTGCCTACGTGGTAGTGCGCGCAGGAGACACCACCTCGCCGCAAGAAATCAAGGACTGGTACAACCAGCGCGCAGGCAAAACCCAGCGCGTGGCCGATTTGTTGCTGGTAGAAGAGTTGCCCCGCAGCGCCATCGGCAAAGTGCTAAAGCGGCAATTGCGCGACAGCTATACGGGCAAGGTGGCATAGGAGAACGTGTTTGCGATCCAGAACGCGGAAAATGCGAGTCTTGGCCATTCAGCCTGACAAGGGAAGGATCAATGATGAACCACGGCAACTTTATCCAGCGCGCCGCCCGCCGTGCGCGCTTGCTGGCGCTGGGCTTGCTGGCGGCGGCCGCGCTGGTGGCGCCGGCGGCGCGCGCCGATGATTTGCCGGATGGCTGGACGGTGCGCCGCGCGGACAAGGGCATCATCTTCGCGCCGGTGCGGATGAACCAGGGCGAAAAGCTCGAAGTCTGGCTGGCCACCGACTGGTTCAAGGTGCAGCGCGAGGTTCGCCCGGCGGAGCGGCTGCTGCAAATTCGCCAGCAGGCCGGGCTGATGAATGACGGCAGGTGCCAGCCGCCGCAACTCACGCAAGACGGCACGGCCACGCAGCAGTGCCAGGCGGGCGATGCGCAACTGCAATACATGCTGCTGCCTGCTGGCAGCGGCGGCTACTTTGTGCGCCTGCTGCGCATGCGCGTGGTGGGCAATGACGTGCCGCAGCGCTATCGGGACGGCATCATGCAGACGATGAAGATCGCCATGAACCACAACCAGGCCACGGCGCTGCTGGAGCAGCACGAGCGGCAAGAGGGCGCCCGTGTCGCGCAAGCCATCCGCACCACGCCCGGCCGGGGCGTGCGCGATGACGACATCGCCGCCATTTTTGTGGACATGCGGGTCGATCAAGGGCGCAACGAGACGGTGCAGCGCGAAGTGCACACCACCTGGCTGCTGCTCAAGGACGGCACTGGCTATCAAAACAAAATCCCGCCCGACGAGTTGAACGTCAAGGCATCGCGGCAACTGGAGCCGCAGCGCTGGGTGCAATGGCGCAAGCCGCTGTTTGGCGGCAACTATGAAATTCGTGGCCCGGACGACAGCAACTGGCGCAGCCTGCCCACCGGCAAAAAAGGCTGGCTGGCACAGCCGGCGCGCCCCGGCGAGCGCCTGAACGGCACCTACCGCCATCTGGATGGCTGGGGTAACGTGGAGCGGCTGCGCATCCAAAAAGCCACCTGGCGCTTTGGCGGCGATGGCCGCTTTGAGCTGGCGCTGTACGGCTACAGCGGCATTTCGCAAAGCGGCGTCGGCACGCACTTCAACCACGTATCGGAACGTGAATCAGACGCCAAAGGCTCGCGCAAGCGGGGCGGCATGTCCAACACCGACACGCTGGGCGGCGTTGCCACCACCAGCTCCAGCCGCGGTGGCGACGACGGCGCCAGCCGCCGCGGGCGCTACCGGCTCAGTGGCTGGGTGCTGGAAGTAGAGCGCGACGACGGCCAGCTGGAGCGCCACTTCGTAACCTTTCCGGGAGGCAGCCGCAAGGACATGGACATCGACAGCGTGGTGTTTGAAGGCTGCGGCGGCAAAAGCTGCTGAGGCCGCGCTTGACATGTGGGCATTTGATGTGGTTTCAATGCGCAAACCATTGCGGAGCGAGCGCGGTCAGCTATTAAAAATGTATCAATGCAGGGGCGAAAATTTTTTGCACCGCGATGTGTGTGCGCTGCAAGCCTCCATCCCAACCTTCCCCCAGAGGGGGAAGGAGTCAGATTCCCTCCACCTTTGGGGGAGGGTTATGGTGGGGGCAGCTGCGTGTCCACGCGCGCGGCAAGACAAATAAGCCTCACGCCCCGCCAACCGGCCGCCCAACCGACCAGTACCTCAGCCCGTGGCGCGCCACGGCGTCAGGGTCGTACAGGTTGCGGCCGTCAAATACCAGGCGGTCTTTGAGCAGGCGCGCCATTTGCTCGAAGTCGGGCACGCGGTAGGTTTTCCACTCGGTGACTATGGCCAGCGCGTCGGCGCCTTGCAGCGCGTCAAATGGCGTGGCGCACAGGGTCAGGCCGGGCCGCTGGCCAAAGATGCGGCGCGCTTCGTCCATGGCCGCCGGGTCGTGCGCGCGCACTTGCGCGCCGGCGGCCCACAGCGCGGCCAGCAGGTAGCGGCTGGGCGCTTCGCGCATGTCGTCGGTTTCCGGCTTGAAGGCCAGCCCCCACACGGCGATGGTCTTGCCGCGCAAATTGCCGCCGTAGTGCGCGCTGATGCGCTCGGCCAGCAACTGGCGCTGGGCGGCGTTGCGCCGCTGCACCGCCAGCAGCACTTCAGGCGCAAAGCCGGCCGCTTGCGCGGTGTGGATCAGCGCCTGCACATCCTTGGGAAAGCAACTGCCGCCATAGCCAACGCCAGGGTAGATGAAGTGGTAGCCAATGCGCGGGTCGCTGCCAATGCCGCGCCGCACGGCCTCGATGTCCGCGCCCAGCCGTTCGGCCAGGCACGCGATTTCGTTGATGAAGCTGATCTTGGTGGCCAGCATGGCGTTGGCGGCGTACTTGGTCAGCTCGGCGCTCCTCACGTCCATCACCACGATCTTGTCGTGATTGCGGTTGAAGGGCGCGTACAGCTCGCGCAACTGCTGCTGCGCCGCCGCGCTGGCGGTGCCGATGACGATGCGGTCGGGCCGCTTGCAGTCGGCCACCGCCGCGCCTTCCTTCAAAAATTCGGGGTTGGAGACGACCTCGAAGCCGATCGCCGCGCCGCGCGCTGCCAGCCCTGCGCGCACCACCTGCGCCACCTGATCGGCGGTGCCCACGGGCACGGTGGATTTGTTGACGATGATCCTGGGCGCGTTCATGTGCGCGGCGATGGTGCGCGCCACCGCCAGCACGTGCTGCAAGTCGGCGCTGCCGTCTTCATCCGGCGGCGTGCCCACGGCCATGAACAGCAACTGGCCATGCGCCACGCCCGCCGCCGCGTCGGTGGTAAAGCGCAGCCGGCCGGCGGCCTGGTTGGCCTGCACCAGCGGCTCCAGGCCAGGCTCGTGGATGGGAATGCGGCCGGCTTGCAGCGCGGCCACCTTGGCGGCGTCGATGTCAACGCAGACCACCTCGTGCCCCACGTCGGCCAGCACCGCGCCCTGAACCAGACCGACATAGCCGGTGCCGAAGATGGTGACTTTCATGGCATCTCCCCACCGTTCAGGCTGAGCTTGTCGAAGCCGGGATACGGGGCCTGGCCAAGCTCGGCCCGAACTGATACGAGCGGCATGAATAAAGAAAGAGTCAACGGATTCATACCTTGTAAAACACCCGATACCAGCGCACAAAGCGCGCCACGCCATCGCGCACCGGCGTGGCCGGGGCAAACCCTGCCCATTCCTGGAGCGCCGAAGTGTCGGCCCAGGTGGTGTGCATGTCGCCCGGCTGAATGGGCAGCATGCGCTTGTTGGCGGTAATGCCCAGCGCCGCCTCGATGGCGCCGATGTAATCGGTCAGCAGCGTGGGCGTGCGGTTGCCGATGTTGAAGATGCGATGCGGCGCGCCCGCGCTGTCCGCGCCGGGTGTGGCCGGTTTGTCCAGCACGCGCAGCACGCCGGTGGCAATATCGTCGATGTAGGTGAAGTCGCGCACCAGCTGACCCGCGCCATACACGTCGATCGGCTCGCCAGCCAGCATGGCGCGGGTGAACTTGAACAGCGCCATGTCGGGCCGCCCCCACGGGCCATAGACGGTAAAAAAGCGCAGCCCCGTGCACGGCATGGCGTACAAATGCGCGTAGCTGTGCGCCATTGCCTCATTGGCTTTTTTGGTGGCGGCGTAGTAGCTCACCGGGTGGTCCACCTGATCGCGCTCGGAAAACGGCGTTTTGGTATTGCCGCCGTACACGCTGGAGCTGCTGGCGTACACCAGATGCTCTGCTTGCACCGCCCGGCAGCCTTCCAGCACATGCGCAAAGCCCAGCAGGTTGGAGTCGGTGTAGGTATTTGGCGCGTCGATCGAATAGCGCACCCCGGCCTGCGCCGCCAGGTGCAGCACGCGGCGCGGGCGCACGCGCGCAAACAAATCCGCCATGCCAGCGCGGTCGGCCACATCCAGCTTTTCAAACCGGAACGCCGGCTGTGCGGTCAGCCGCGCCAGCCGCGCATCTTTCAGCGCCGGGTCGTAATAGGCGTTCAGGTTGTCGATGCCCACCACCTGCCTGCCTTGCGCCAGCAGCCGCTCGGCACAGTGCATGCCAATAAAGCCAGCGCAACCGGTCACAAGGATCATTGCGCCGCCCCCGCTGGCTGCCAGATGTAGCGGTAATGCGCTGGCGTCATGTTTTGGCGCATCATCTTGAACGGCAGATCGATGGCGCGCACGGGCAGCCCAGGCACGGCCGTGGCGGCCTGCTCCCACCAATCCGGCTCGATGCGGTCGTCGCGCGAAATCAGCAGCCAGCCCTGGCCGTCGCGTTTGGCGCGCTCGATATTGGCGCTGATGCAAGCCGGCAGATTGCGGCGGCGCACCGTGCAAAAGTCCGCCGTGGCGTGCGGAAAGCGCGTGCGCAACATGCCCGCCAGCATGTGATCGGCGGCCACGATGCGCCCCTGCCCGTCATAACCGGCGGCGCGCAGCGCCTGGCCCAGTTGCGCCACCGGGTGATTTAGCTCGCTGGCCTGCCCGCGCAGCCCGTTGGCCCACGGCCTGACCGCGGCGGCCACCAGCACCAGCAGCGCCACCGCGACCACCGCGCCGGTATAGCGGCCGCCGCGCGGGTGCTGCTGCAACTCGGGCCGCACGGCAAACGCGGCCAGCGGCGTCATGCACAGCAGCGGCCCCATCCAGTGGGTCTTGAAATTGTTCACCCCGCCAAACAGTACCATGCCCAGCAGCGCCAGCACCAGCGCCAGCAAATAACGCCCAAACAGGCGCGCCGCCCAGGGGGCCGATGGGGTCAGCGGCCGCCGCCAGCAAGCCGTGCGAAACACCCACAGCGCCACCAGCATCCACAGCGCCAGCGTGGTGGCCGACACCCCCAGCAAATCAAGCACCCCATGCGCCAGCCGCACATCGGGCTGGATATCCATCTTGGTCAGCGTCTCGGCGGTCGCCTCATGCAGGTGCGAGGCCAGCCAAACGTCGTGCGGCAGCACCACCAGCAGCCCCACCAGCGGCGTCAGCCACCAGCCGCGCGCCAGCAGCGCGCGGCGCGCTTCGGGCACCGACAAGGCGGCCAGCAGCATCGCCGCCGCCGCCAGCGCAAAGCTGTACTTGGCCAGCATCCCCAGCCCGCATATCAATCCCAGCCAGGCAAAGTCAGCCGGGCGCTGGCGGCGCACGATGCGCAGCAGCAGCCACCACGCGCCGCAGCACATGGCAACCATAAGTGCCGTATGGGTCTTGTCAGCGATCAAATCCCAGCCCAGCGGCGGCAGCAGCAACATGCCGCCAGCGGCCCACCACGCGCCGCGCGGGGTCAGCAGCTCGCGCCCGGCCTGGTACATCAGCACCATGGCCAGCGACAGCAGCGCGTGCTTGAGCAGCGCCAGCGCCAGCACGCTGGGGCCAAATACCTGGTTGAAACCCCATTGCAGCCAGGTGTAAAGCGGCGGCTGCGCGCCATAGCCCAGCGCCAGCTGCTGTGACCACAGCATCTGCTCGGCCTCGTCCCACTTGAGCGCGGGCGACAGCGCCACCCGCACCACCACATGCGCCGCCGCCAGCGCCAACAGCCACGCCAGCGGATGGGCAATGGGCGAGCGAGGCGCTGCTGCGTCAGGGTAAGCGCCGGTGGCGGAAATGGCAGGCATGGCAAGGCAAAAGGCAACCTGCTATTCTGCCTTCATGCGTCAACTTCTTGTTAAGCTGCGCTTTATCTCTCATAAAGACGAGCCATGCGATCCAACCGGCAGTTTTACGTTTTCATCGCCATCTGCGTGGTCATTTTTGGCTGGCTGGCGATTTATCGCGCGGCCTTCAATTCCATTGAGCGCACCGACTACACCGTTTACACCGCCGCCGGGCAGGCCATCATCGACGGGCGGGACATGTATCTGGCCGAAAACGCGCGCGGCTGGCGCTACGTCTATCCGCCGCCGTTTGCCATCCTCACCGTCGCGCTGGCCCGCATGCCGCTGGCGCTGGGCGCGCTGCTGTGGTATTTGCTGGCCATCGCATCCATCGGCGCAGCGGCGGTAATGTCAGCCGCCTTGCTGGGCGGTGCGCCAATCAGGCGCCAGCCGTGGCTGATCTATGGCTTGCCGCTGCTGGGGCTGTCGGCGGTGCTGATGTCGGGCATTTTGCGCAGCCAGGCGTCGCCGTTCGTGTCTTTCTTCATGATCGCCACCTGCTGCTTTCACCTCAAGGGCCGCCCCGTTGCCGCCGGGTTCAGCCTGGCTTGCGCGGTGCTGCTGAAGGTGTTTCCGATCGTGCTGATCATTCACTTCGTCATGCGGCGGCAGTGGCGCGCCGTGCTGGCCGCCGCCGCCGCGCTGGCGCTGCTTGGCATCGTGCTGCCCAGCCTGTATTGGGGCTGGCAGTTCAATCTGGATCAAATCGCGCGCTGGATCGACGTGGTGGGCCACCCGGCCGTGATGGAAAACACCGAGCGGGCGCTGAACTCATCGCTGTACAGCCAGTTGCTGGACGCCGCCAAACCGCGCAACCAATCACTGGAAGCGCTGTTTTTAACCCTGCACGTGCCCGCCGCGCTGGCCCGTCAAGCGGTGGCCGCCTGCGCGGCCGTGATGCTGGCCGTCATGTGGGCCGCGTCGCGCCGCATCACATCGCGCATGCAGAAAAGCTTGCTGTGCGGCGCGTTCATCTGCTGGTCGCTGCTGGTATCGCCCATTGCCGAGGGGCACTACTTCGGCGCGCTGCTGCTGCCGCTGATAGTCTTGATTGGCTGCGCCGATCAAGACATTGCCCAGCAGCGCCGCAAAACGCGCTATCTGGCCATCGGCACGGCCTGCATGGCGCTGGCAATGGCGCTGACCTGGCTTGCCGAGACCTCCATTTGGCGGCCACTGTGCATCGTCACGCTGGCGCTGTGGCTGCTGTGCGTTGGCCTTGTTTGGCGCGGGGCTGCCAGCCATAGCGGTAGTGCGTGAGCGCCGCGCTGCCGGGCGGGTGCATCATCGTCAGCGGCAAATCGACGGACTGCGCGCGCAGGCCGGGGGCGGCTTGCGCGGCCTGGTCCCACCAGCTTTGCTCGATGCGTTCGCCGTGCGAAATCAGCAGCCAGCCCTGGCCGTCGCGTTTGGCGCGGTCTATGTTGGCGGCGATGCACGCTGGCACGTCGCCGCGGC
>Ga0209628_10001507_pt1 | contig 15158 bp, 15 predicted proteins | sample TergutCu122P4_FD_187285 | JGI IMG/M metagenome (GOLD analysis project Ga0209628, IMG submission 187285) | Cubitermes ugandensis P4 segment gut microbial communities from Kakamega Forest, Kenya - Cu122 P4 (SPAdes) (version 2) | ecosystem: Host-associated > Arthropoda: Insects > Digestive system...
CGTCGGGTCGTGGAAGATGAGCTCCTCGGCGGCGCGCCCGCCCAGCATGTACGCCAGTTTGTCCAGCAGCTGCCCGCGCGTCTGCGAGTATTTGTCCTGGTCAGGCATGACCATGGTGTAGCCGAGGGCCTGCCCGCGCGGCAGGATGGTGATCTTCTGTACGGGGTCGTTGCCCGGCATCGCGGACGCCACCAGCGCGTGGCCGGCCTCGTGATACGCCGTGATCAGGATCTCGTGGGCGTTCATGACCCGCGTACGCTTCTGCGGCCCCGCCACGACCCGGTCGATCGACTCGTCCAGTACGGGGTTGGTGATCTGCGTCAGGTTCGTACGGGCAGCCAGCAACGCGGCTTCGTTCAGTACGTTGGCCAGGTCGGCACCGGTGAACCCGGGAGTACGCCGGGCCACACCCTGCAGATCGACATCGGCCGCGAGCGGCTTTCCGGAGGCGTGAACCAACAAGATCTTGTAACGCCCCTTCAGGTCCGGCGCATCCACCGCGATCTGCCGGTCGAAACGGCCCGGCCGCAGGAGCGCGGGATCAAGAACGTCCGGCCGGTTCGTGGCGGCGATCAGGATGACACCGCCGTGGACGTCGAACCCGTCCATCTCCACCAGCAGCTGGTTGAGCGTCTGCTCGCGCTCGTCGTGGCCGCCGCCCATGCCGGCGCCCCGGTGGCGGCCGACCGCGTCGATCTCGTCGATGAAGACGATGGCCGGCGCGTTGGCCTTCGCCTGGTCGAACAGGTCACGTACGCGGGATGCGCCCACGCCCACGAACATTTCCACGAAGTCCGAACCGGAGATCGAGTAGAACGGCACCCCGGCCTCGCCCGCGACCGCGCGGGCCAACAGGGTCTTCCCCGTACCCGGAGGGCCGTACAGCAGCACGCCCTTGGGAATCTTGGCGCCGAGGGCCTTGAACTTGGCGGGCTCCTCCAGGAATTCCTTGATCTCCTGCAGCTCCTCGACGGCCTCGTCGACCCCGGCGACGTCGGCGAAAGTCGTCTTGGGCGTGTCCTTGTTGGCGACCTTCGCCTTGGACCGGCCGAAGCTGAACACCCGGCCCCCCGCGCCGCCGCCCATCGTACCCATCATAAGCACAAACAAACCGACAATTAACAACATCGGTATGAACCAGCCCAGCAGGGAACCCCAGAAACTCGTCGTCGGGTTGATGCCGTTCCAATGGTCCAGCGACCCATCGGCCACGCGCTCGTTGAGCCGGGTGATCAGAGCCTCCTCCGACGTACCGACCCAGTAGGCCTCGATCTTCTTCCCGTCATCCTTCGTGATCTGGATCAGCTGCGTCTGATCGGTGAGAATGACCTCTTTCAGCTTCTCGTTGCCCATGATGACGGCCACGGCCTCGGAGGTCTTGACCTCCTCGTAACCCGAGCCGGACTGCGCCAGCTTGACCACCAGCACCACCACGGCCAGGGCGACCAACAGCCACAGAAACGGGTTCTGGAGGACCTTCTTCGCTATATTCATCTTTCCGTCTGTTCTTTTCTCTTCGGTCTGCTGGAACGTGTAGATAATATCATATTGAGGCGCTGGGCGCCAATCACGAGTAAACCGTCGGAGACAAGATCCCCAGCCCCCGCAGGTTGCGGTAGCGCCCGGCGTAGTCAAGTCCGTACCCCACCACGAAATCACTGGGAATGTCGAACCCGAGGTACTTCACCTCCACATGCCCGGCCGCCGCATCCGGTTTCCGGAAGCCCGCGCAGGTTGCGATACTCGCCGGGCTGCGGGATTTCAGGTTTTCGATGAGGTACGACAAGGTCAGCCCGGTGTCCACGATGTCCTCGACGATCAGCACATGCCGGCCGACGACAGAGGTGTTGAGATCCTTCAGGATGCGTACGACACCGGATGAGGCCACCCCGGATCCGTACGAAGAGATCGCCATCCAGTCCATCTCGCAGTGGATCCTCAAGGCCCGGGACAGGTCCGCCATCACCATCACCGCCCCGTTCAGAATCCCCACGAGCAACGGATCCTTGCCGGCATAGTCCTGGTCGATCTGAGCAGCGATCTGTGCGATCCGGGCTTGGATCTCCACTTCGGTGAAAAGAACGGCGCTCAGGTCGCCACGTACGTCTTCCAGATTCACAAGCTAACTCTACCCCGGAGTCAACCGGAAACGACCCCGGTGTCCACCGGAACCGGCCCCCGTGGCTGGAACACGGAACTGGATGGAGTATTCTTGTTGGCGCTACCGCATCACGCAAGGAGGGTAACCAATGGCCGAAGTGAAAGAACGTTTGCGGGCGGACCTGACCGCCGCCATGAAGGCACGGGACTCATTCACCACCGGCGTGTTGCGCATGGCCATCGCCGCCATCGGCAACGAGGAAGTCGCGGGGAACGCGGCACGCGAACTGTCGGAGGCCGAGGAACAAGCGGTGATCACCCGTGAGGTACGGAAACGCCGCGAGTCGGCGGAAGCGTACGCCGCGGGGAACCGCCCCGAGCTGGCCGAGAAGGAGGAACGCGAGGTCGCGTGCCTGAGCGCATACATCCCCGGGCCCATCAGCGAAGAGGAACTCGACCGCATCGTTGTCGAGGAAGTCGACGCCGTTTCCCAGGCCACCATCAAGCAGATGGGCGTGATCGTCAAGGCCGTGAACGCGCGCGTCCAGGGCCGGGCGGACGGAGCGATCATCGCGTCGAAAGTACGCGCCGCCCTCATGTCCTGACGACCCACCCGAAGTCATCCCGACGACCCACCCGAAGTCATCCCGACGACCCACCCGAAGTCATCCTGACGACCCACCCGAAGTCATCCTGACGACCCACCCGAAGTCATCCTGACGACCCACCCGAAGTCATCCTGACGAAGTCAGGATCTCATTGCCCATCGTTGTCGATCAGATGCTGCCTATCGGCAGGATGACGGTATTAGGAACTCGGTTCCGGTCTTCGATGAGGTGACACGAAGTCCGCCGCCAACCCGAAATGGTTCTATGGTTGATGTATGGGGGATCGCTGGCCGCGCTGATTCCGGGCATCCTTGGCACTCCCATCCCGCCCGAGGCCCGGCTCGCGCCCATGTCAGCGATCCTCCTTGGTCGGTCTCAGCCTCTCCGTTGTAGATTAGGAGCCTGCCTGTTTTTCTTGAAGGAGACATGATGCCGAGACTGCGCTCACGCACAACCACCGAAGGCCGCCTGATGGCCGGCGCCCGGGCTCTTTGGCGGGCCACGGGATTGACCGAGGAGGACCTGGGGAAACCGATCGTGGCGGTGGCGAACTCGTACACCCAGTTCGTACCCGGCCATGTCCACCTGAAGGATGTCGGCGGCTGGGTCTGCGACGCGATCGCCGGGGCGGGCGGGGTCGGGCGCGAGTTCAACACCATCGCCATTGACGACGGCATCGCCATGGGCCACTCCGGCATGCTCTACTCCCTGCCTTCGCGCGAAATCATTGCCGACTCGGTCGAATACATGGTCAATGCCCACCAGGCCGACGCGCTGGTGTGCGTCTCGAACTGCGACAAGATCACCCCGGGCATGCTGCTGGCCGCCCTGCGCCTCAACATCCCGACCGTCTTCGTGTCGGGCGGACCGATGGAATCCGGGCGGGCCCGGATCAACGACGAATCAACGTCGCTGGATCTGATCGACGCCATGATCGCGTCGGTCGATCCGCAGATCTCCGACCACGACATCGAGACCATCGAGCAGGCCGCCTGCCCGACCTGTGGCTCATGCTCGGGCATGTTCACCGCCAACTCCATGAACTGCCTGGTCGAGGCGCTCGGCCTCGGCCTGCCCGGGAACGGTTCCACCCTGGCCACGTCTGCGGCCCGGCGGGGTCTGTTCGACCAGGCCGGACGGCTGGTTATGGATTTGGTACGGCGCTGGTACGACCACGATGATCCGGCGGCGCTGCCGCTCGGCATCGCCACCCGCTCCGCGTTCCTCAACGCCATGACAATGGACATCGCCATGGGCGGCTCGACGAACACGGTCCTCCACCTTCTTGCCGCCGCCCAGGAGGCGCAGGTCGATTTCACGCAAGGTGATATCGATCAACTGTCCCGCCGTACCCCCTGCCTGGTCAAGGTCGCGCCGAATTCACACCGTTACTACCTGGAGGACGTCCACCGGGCGGGCGGCATCCCCGCCATCCTGGGCGAGCTGGACCGGGCCGGCCTGTTGAATCGCGACGTCGCCGCTGTGCACAGCCCGGATCTGGCGTCTTGGCTCGCCAAGTGGGACATCCGTTCCGGTACGGCGTGTGCGGAAGCCGTGGAATTGTTCCACGCCGCACCCGGCCGGGTCAGGACCACTGCCGCGTTCACCGGCACCGCCCGCTGGGACACCCTGGACACCGATGCGGCGGGCGGTTGCGTACGAGATCTCGCCCACGCATACACCGCCGACGGGGGCCTGGCCATCCTGACAGGTAACATTGCACGAGACGGCTGCGTCGTGAAGACGGCAGGCGTACCGGAAAATCAATGGACATTCACCGGGCCCGCCAAGGTGAGCGAATCACAGGAGGAGGCGGTCGACGCCATCCTGCACGGGCGGATTCAGCCGGGCGACGTGGTGGTCGTACGCTACGAGGGGCCCCGCGGCGGGCCGGGCATGCAGGAAATGCTCTACCCGACAAGCTACTTGAAAGGCATGGGTCTCGGCCCGGAGTGCGCGCTGATCACCGACGGGCGTTTTTCCGGCGGCTCCTCCGGGCTGTCCATCGGCCACGTCTCGCCCGAGGCCGCCGACGGGGGCGCGATCGGGCTCATCCGCGACGGGGACATGGTGCAGATCTCCATTCCGGACCGCAGCATAAACCTCCTGGTCGGAGACGATGAACTTCAGAAGCGCCGCCAGGAGCAAGATGCGATGGGATGGGCGCCCGCAGCCCGCGGCCGTACCGTTTCGAATGCGCTCAAGGTTTACGCCAGCCTGGCCCAGTCGGCCGACAAGGGTGCCGCGAGACGCAGACTATGACACCAGCTTCGCTATCAGGATCATGTTGTCGACCGCCAGCCCGCCGGCGGGATTCAACAGACAGGTGATGATGATCAGGCGGTTCGGATCGGGCGTCCACAGTTCCGGGTGCCATTCCGCGCCGAGTTCGTTTTTGTCGACGATCTTCCAGTCTTCGAATTGGTACGTCCGGTCGTTCGTCTTGATCAGGTCACCCGGTTTGAGAGTGGGCTTGCCCTTGTTCTGCAGTACGTTGCCCGGCGCCTTACCACCCTGGACCGCGTGGGTGACCATGTAGACCGTCCCCTGGTTGGCGTTGTCCAGACCGACCCCGACGTTGCGCACCCAGAACACGGCGGTGAAGTTGGCGGGGTTCATTTTGTCGTCCACCGCGTTGATCGAACCGAGCGGCACATCCAGCTTGATGGCGGGGACCTGGAAACCGGCGCCCCCGTCATCCTCCACCATGTTGGCTTCGTCCTGGAAAGCCGACGATGTGGCTTCAGGATCCTCCGGCTGGACCACGCGTCCGTTGAGGTCGACCAATTGGCCGGGTTGGGCGGGACGCGGCCAATAGATGTAGGCCACGGTCGCCCCGCCACCGATCAGCGCGACCGCCAGAACAATCAGGAGGATGCCGGCCAGCGACCCGCGCCTGGGCGGCTTTTCCGGCCCGGCGGCCCGCCGGGCCGTCGGTTCAGCTGATCGTCTGGCTTCAGACATCGTCCCCCGATGGTGTTGTTCTTACCTACATTATGACACCAACTTGGCGACTATCACCAAATTGTCCACGGCGAGACCGCCGTTCGGGTTCAGCACACACGTGATCACCAGCATCCGGCCCGGGTCGTTCGCCCACAGGTCTTCATGATTGCCGATCTCCGCCTTGGGAATGACCTCGGAGGAGACGAACTCGTACGTCCGCTGGTTGACCTTGATCAGGTCGCCCGGGCTGAGGGCGGCCAAACCCTTGTTCTGGAGTATGTTCCCAGGCGCTTTGCCACCCTGTACGGCGTGGGTCACCATGAACACCGTACCTTGCTCGGCGTTGTCCAGGCTGACTCCCCGGTTCCGGACCCAGAAGACCGATGTGAAGTTGGCCGGGTTCATCACGCCGTTCACATCGTTGACAGAACCGATCGGCACGTCGAGCTTGACCTTCGGCACCTGGAAACCATCTCCCCCGTCGTCCGGGACCATGTTGGCCGCTTCCAGGAACGGCGACGACGTGGCCGTCGGATCCTCGGGCGTGATCGGATTGTTGTCGAGATCGACCAACTGGCCTTCGTGATGCCGGGGCCAGTGCGCGACACCGATCCAGGTGCCGGTCCCGATCAGCAGCACCGCCAGCACGATCAGCAGAAGACTGCTGACACGATTCTTTGTTTTGGTTTCCCCCTGCAGCGGCTGCGCCTCGTGCCCAGCCTCCGGCTGTTCCTCAAGCTCAGCCTCTGGCTGTTCCTCAGGCTCAGCCTCCAACGGTTGTTCCTCAGGCTCAGCCTCCAGGTTTTCCTCCCAGGCCTCAGGGCCTTCCTCTAACGACATCGGTTTTCCTTACTTTCCCTCATGACTTTCCCTCATGCTCTTTGAAAATTTTAGCACTGCTGGCAAGGGGCGTCGTAACTCCGGCTGATTAATCACAGAGTTTTCACTAGTTAGTTCAGAGGCCTATATAACACCTGATCAGTGAGGATTGGTTTAAACATGTATTTGGGGCGATGGATTGACCTTACCTGTTGATGTCGGGTACGATAAGGCAATTCGCGACGCCTGGAGCGGCGCCCGGGAGGGCAGAAACGGGCTCGGGGGGTCTCAGCAGCAGCCGGAATCCCCGCACGAGCAACCACAGCCATCGGCTTGCGGGGCGTTGGGGTTGTCAATCGTGAAACCCTGTTGCCAGGGCGTGTCGGAGAAGTCGACCGTGGCGCCCGCAAGGTACGGCAGGCTGGCGGCGTCGACCACCACGCGTACCCCTGAAAACTCCGCCTCGAAATCGTCCTCCCGGCTCTGGTCGTCGAAGAACAACCGGTACTGCATCCCGGAGCACCCGCCGGGGGCGGCTGCCACACGCAGCGCCAGATCTTGGCCTTCGGCCGCCAGCAGTTCGGCGATCTTGCCCGCCGCCGCATCCGTCAAAATAACACCAGTTGTCGTCATAGTTTCAGTCATGCGGCTATATTACCCGGTGTACAACCGGCACCGTCCCTTTCGCCCGCGAACTGGAACGGTTCCTTTTGTCCGCGAACTGGAACCGTCCCATTTGTCCGCGAACTGGAACCGTCCCGCAAGTCCCGCGAACCGGTACCGCCCGGGCGGGCCGCTCCCCGCGTCATTGGGTACTCCATACCCGTCCGGTATACTCAGTCCGGAGATTTCTGGAAGGTGGCATGACGTGGGACTGTTCAAGCCCTATGATGACGCGGACAAAGCGCCGGAGCCCGCCGAACAAACCGATACCGCAACGGGGTCCAAGAGCGGGGCCAAGAAGAAGGCCATCCCCACCCCCACCCGGCGCCAGGCGGAACAGGCCCGGCGGGAACGCCTCCACCCCACGCTCACCCCCAAGGAGACCCGGGCGCAGGAACGCATGGCCCGTTACAAGGACCGCGACGAGCAGATGGCAAGGATAGACGCCCAGCCGCGCAACGTCTTCATCCGCGACTGGGTCGACCGGCGCTGGAGCGTCACCGAGTTCATGCTGCCGCTCATGGTGATCTTCTTCGTCGCCACCATCGGCGGGACGTACCTCATGCCGGATCTCATGTACTACTCGACTTTCCTGATCTGGGCCCTGTTCGGCCTGCTCATCATGGATATAGCGGTGATGTGGTTCGGGTGCAGGCGGCGCCTGCGCGAATTCTTCCCGTCCGACCCCATGAAGGGTACGTTCAGCTACGCCATGCGCCGGCTCATGATGATGCGCCGCGCCAGGATGCCACAGCCCCGGGTCAAGCGCGGGTCCCCGTTCGTCTGGCCGAATCCCGCCGACCTGCGCTGATCAACCCAGCGGTACGGTCAGGATCAGGACCACCATCATCAGGACCGTGATGCAGATTTCGGCCACGCCGATGACCGCCGGCTTGGCTTTGGGCCAGCGTTTCGGTACCACCGCGGCCCTCGCGGCTATCAGTACGGCGACCAGCCCGGCGAAAACATTGACCATGAACGCGGGCACCAGGTACACCACGTGGTAGACGACGGATCCGACGTACCAGCTGGTCTTTCCGCGTTCGCGGATCATGGTTTTTACGTAAAAAATGGTTCCCCAGAAATATCCCGCAAAAACTCCGGCCATCACCCAGGCGCCCTTTTGAAATGATCCTTGCGTGAAGGATTCCCAGCTCACACCCGGGCCCAGATGGCGGGCCGTGGCGGCCACCACCGTCATCAGGCAGGACGCGGTGATCAGGAAAGCATCGTTGAGTACGGACCGCTCCCGGCCGGTCAGGACCAGCGCCAGGCTGGCACCGACGAAGACCACCAGCGGCGCCGCCCACCACAACAATGCCGGGCGCCAAACCAACAATGTCACCACGGATGAGACGCACAGCACCACGTACGTCACCATGGGCGCCACGTAATTGCTCTTGTGCCGCGGCAGCCAGTTCCGTACCGCCATGTAACCCAGGTAGGCCGAGATCCACGCAACGAATAGGACAATTTCCTGCCAGCGGATCCCGGCCGCGACGATCCCCGTCAGGATGGGGGCCAGCATCATGGCCCACGCGCCGTACTGTTTCGGGATCCACCAGCGCAGCGGCGAACCTGCCATCATGCCTTGGCAGCGGGTTTGCCCCGCCCGCCCAGATTGAGTGGCACCTTGGTCATCCGGGCGATGGTCTTGGCCATCTCCCCCTCGCACCTGTGATCAGGGCCTTGGGCGTGCAAATGCACTAGTCGGTACCCAGATCGCATCTCTTCCAGGGCGCCGTTTATCATGCCGGCGTGCAGCTGGCAGATGGAGGATGGGAAGCGCTTGGCGGAGTCGATGAACGGACAATTAAACATGGACAGTTTGGGCGGCTGCTCGTCCTCCAGGTCGGGCGCGAACCACAACGCATCGAGTTTGTCCAGCACCTTCTCGATGATCTCCATCTCACTCATCGGGGTGTGCGGCACGCGGCTCATGATCCGGTGCCCCCACTCGGCTCCGACCTGGTACATCCACTCCACCGCGTTGCCGTTGGCCTGGGCCACAGCCGCCGCGATGATCTCGGCGAGCAGGCGGTACCCCTGGGCCCGCTCGTGGGTCTGGTTGGGAAGCGTGCCCGTATACGTCACCCTGGGCCGGCCGGGCGTGGAACGGCTCTGGGCCTCCCGCACCGCCAAGCCGGAATCAACCAACGACTCCAAATAGTAGCGCGCCGCGTTGAGCGGCAGGTCGACCTTGGTCGCAACCTGGTCAACCGTCATTGGCTCTTTGCTGTCTCGCAGCAATCTTATTATATGAGTCCGGCGACCGCCATGGTCGCCACGGCCGGTCGTACCATCGAAGACCGACTGATCTACTCGAACTGCCACTGTACCCCCAGTTTCTGAGGAAAAATCTGGTTAATACTATAAACCTTGGGAACTACGTCGGCAACCGCGCGCGAGCCGGCTTGGTACACCGGATTTCCGGTGGATTCGTCCGACAGTACGCCGCTCGGCCCGCTTCCAGCCTCCTCCGCAAGGCGCCAGACCTCTCGGAGCCCCTTCCGAGGCGATTAGTATTTCTACAAATAAGGTCAATCTGTCCAAAATACTTCCTTGTCAGAGCCAACATAATTAAGAATTCCGTGAGTATTCCCGCACTATTCCTGCCCCAGTTGACCCTGCTTGTGAGTCCTGATAGGTTGTGAGTACTTGTAGCACATTGAAAGGTGTGAGCCATGGCAACCGCAAAGAAGCCCTCGTCAGTGCTCCGAAGCGTGCTCGGAATCCTCAGTGCCATCTTCATCGGCTCCGCAATCGGATCCGTGATTTTCACTATCGGATATTCCGAAATGCCCTCGTATCTCGGAACTGACCCCCAGACATGTGCCAATTGCCATGTCATGCAGCAATACTACGATAGTTGGGCGAAGGGGCCGCACCACGCCGTAGCCAAATGTGACGACTGCCACCTGCCCAGTACGGACATCGTAAACAAGTACTATGTCCAGCTCGACGACGGCATGCGTCACAGTTACATATTCGCAACGAAGACATACCCCCAAAATATCGTTATCCGGCCGTCCAGCTTGGCGGTCGTAAACGCCCAATGTCTGACATGTCACGATGTCATGACCCAACAGATTCGCTATGTGCCGGATGCCAACGGTGAAACCGTCACATGCAGTCATTGCCATTCAACCATCGGACATCAGTAGGAGAGAAAGATATGACTGATCAGCCCGCAACCAAACAACGAAAAGGTGTCCCCATTTGGGCCCTTCTCGCGATTGTCATTGTCGCCGCCGGTGTGACGGCCATTGCCACCCTACTTGCCGCTCGAATAGGCGTGACAAAGGGTGAGTCGAACATGCAGTACACGCAAGTGGTGCAACTGGATTCCAAGACGTATGATCCGGCCGTGTGGGGCCAGAACTTCAAGATCCAGTACGACGCGTACAAGGCCACGGCGAACTTCACCCCGACGGCGCACAACGCCGCCCTGGTGGCGAACACGTCCGAGGTCCACACCAGCACCGACCCGGCAGAGGCCGCGAAGGATACCCGTACCCAGACCACGGCGTCCAAGCTGGCGGAAGATCCCCGCCTGAAGATCATGTGGGCCGGCAACGCTTTCGCGCTGGACTACCGGCACCTGCGCGGCCACGAGTACATGCTGGAGGACCAGCGCACCACGTTGCGCGTCCTGAAGCCCGCGAAGCCGCAGCCGGGCGCCTGCCTGAACTGCCACGGCTCCCTGCCCGAAGTCCTCACGGAACTGGGCGGCGGACAGACGATGGACCAGTGGAACGCCGGGTTCGACGCGATGAACAAGATGCTGTACACCGACGCCACCACGCATGCCAAGGGCCCGATCGCCTGCATCGACTGCCACGATCCCGCCACCATGAAGCTGCGCATCACCCGCCCGGCCCTCATCAACGGCCTGAAGGCCGAGATGGCCGCCAAGGGTATCGCCAACTACGACGTCAACCGCGACGCCACCCAGGCGGAGATGCGTACCTACGTGTGCGCACAGTGCCACGTGGAGTATTACTTCAAGGGTGACGACAAGACGCTGACCTTCCCGTGGAAGTACGGCACCGACATCGACAACGTGTTCCGGCTCTACAACGACCCGGATGTCAACTTCAGCGACTTCACGCACAAGACCACCGGGGCGTCGATCCTGAAGGCCCAGCACCCCGAGTACGAGGCCTGGTCCGCCGGTGTGCACGCGGCCAACAAAGTGACCTGCGCCGACTGCCACATGAGCTACCAGCGCAACGGCTCGCAGAAGGTGTCGAACCACGACATCACCACGCCGATGGTGAACGTCCGCGGCACGTGCGGCACCTGCCACACCGCTTCGGAGCAGACCATCAGGGACCGCGTCGCGACCATCCAGAACCGGTACATCCTGTCGCGCGACCGCGCACTGGACGCCCTGACCCAGTTGATCAGCCAGATTGACGCCGCCAAGCAGGGTGGCACCGTGCCGCAGACTCAGATCGACCTGGCGCTGAAGTACCAGCGCGAGGCCAGCTTCTACACCGACTACGGCTATTCGGAGAACTCGTACGGGTTCCACGCCCCGGATTACTTCCAGCGCATCTTCAACACCGCGCTGGACGCCTCACGCAAGGGCGAGCTGGCCCTGATGGGGATTCCCGAGGCACAGTTGGAGCCGTCCGACGTGGCCAAAGCCAACTCGGACAAAGTAGACGCCTCCGGGCTCAAGTGATCGGTCACGTACGTGGCCCAGGAACCGTATGACGACGAACTGCTCGAAGAAGTAGACGACGACGTTCTACGGCCCCGGGCCACGACGGCCGGTCAGCCACGCCAACCAGGATTGAGCAAACCCCTAGTGGTTTTGGCAGTCCTGGTTGGCGTCGTTTTGAGTGTGTGGATGATGGGTAAACCCGCCACCACCAGCAACAGCAGCAATCCATCCAACGCGGCGGCAATGCCCACCAGCGCGACGACCGCCCCCCTGCCGACCAAGGCCGAACTGTTGGCCAGGATCGACAAGGACCCGAACGATGCCGAGGCCCACCTGCAGCTGGGCCTCATCCTGTTCGAAGACGAGGACGACTACGAGGGGGCCAGGCAGCAGTGGGAACTGGTCACGCAGATCGACCCCACGATCGCCGAGGCGTGGTACAACCTGGGCTTCTACTACGCCGACAAGGAACCGCCTGACTGCGCCAACGCCTCCGCCATGTGGGCCAAGGTTGTCGATATCAACCCCCAGTCCGACTTGGCGAACAACGTGCTCAACCACATGATCGGGGTGTGCTCCGAAGAGGCCACCAGCCCGACCGACGCCGCCACGACTGACACCGCCCCGACCGACGCGAGCCCGTCCGAGACCGCGACGGGGGGCTAGGCATGACCACATCGTTGTCACTGATCAGCGTCATGGTCGTTCTGTGGGCGGGCGTGGTCTCCTTCGCGTCCCCGTGTTTCCTGCCCGTCGTACCGGTTTTCGTCGGCTACCTGACCGGCCAGACCGTCCAGGCGGGCGCGGCCGTCAGCAACAGACGAAAACGATGGTCCGCGGTCTCACAAGCACTAATATTCATGGCCGCCTTCGCGGCCGTTTTCATTGCGCTGTGGAGTCTCATCGGATTGATCGGCTGGGTGGTCGGCGGCGCCCGTACGTGGCTGCGCATCGGCGGCGGGATCGTCCTGGTCGTCATCGGCCTGCACACCGCCGGGCTGATCAAGATCGGTTTCCTGGACAAGGTCCTGCAGCCCGCCTACAGCCCCGACCAGACCCAGCCGCCCAACTGGCGCCGGTCGTTGTTGCTCGGCCTGGCCTTCGGCGCCGGCTGGACGCCCTGCATCGGCCCGATCCTGGGTGCCGTGCTCGGCCTGGCCACCACCACCAACTCGGTGGGGCAGGGCATCATCCTCATGATCGTCTATTCGATCGGCCTGGGCTTGCCGTTCGTACTGGTGTGTGCGGGAGCGGCGTCGGTCGCCGCCCGCATGAAGTGGTTCCTCGCCCACCAACGCGGGGTAAACATCGTTGTCGGTGTGTTCTTAATTGTTGTAGGATTCCTAATGATCACCGACTTGTTCTCCCGGCTGGCTGGCCTCCTGCCGATTGCGATATAGGAGCTGAAATGTCAAAGAAGACGAAACCAACCAAGAAGGCTACCAACAAGGACCTCGAAAAAGAGGCACCCGAAGTGGAAACAAAGCCCGTGGCGGAAGACGACTCCGCTACGGACATCATGGTCACCGATGACCTGGCAACTGATGCCGATGACCAAGCAGACGCGCCAGACGACGCACACGACCATGACGAGCCTTCTGACAAGCTGAAACAGAAGAACCGTCCCCCTGTTTCCGCAGACGATGACGCTGCTGGGGCCGAAAGCGGCGACAGTACGGACGACGATGACGGTTCGTACGACGTCTACGACACCGGGACGGACACGGACGCCGAAGAGGCGGACAGCGACACCGGGCCGGACTTCGCGGAGCCTGAGAACATCGACGCCGGAGACGACGCGGACGCCGAGGTGGCACCGGCGGCGCGGCCCCCCCGTACCGCGAAGACAACCGCCAAACCGGCGGCCGAGGAGGAAGACGAACTACCGGAATTGTCGTTCGGGAACCTGTTCCGGCGGCTGTACCAGGTGACGTACTCCAAGACCGTCGGGCTTGTCATCATCCTCGTCCTGACCGTCATGGTGTTGATCGGGGTGCTGGTCCAGCAGGCCGACGCCGCGACCTGGCAGGACCCGGCCGCGCGTGACGCCTTCGTGACGGCGATGACCGACAGGTACGGCACCTGGGCCCGCATCCTGAACCTGTTCGGCTTCTTCCATATGTTCACCTCGATCGGCTTCTACGTCGTCATCGGCGCGCTGGCCGTCTCGATCTCGGGCTGCACGATCCACCGCATACCCCAGCTGTGGCAGCGCTGGCGGCACCCGAAGACCCTGGTCAGCTCGCGGTTCTTCAGCGCCGCCCGCTACCAGGGGGCCGTGGTGACCAAGGGCGGCGACGCCAAGGCGCTGGCCCTGGCCATGGACAACCTGAAGGCGGCCCACTACCGCGTCATCAAGGCGGATGACAACTCGTTCTACGCGGACCGGTTCGCGTGGGGCGGATTCGGTACGGTCACGGCGCACCTCAGCTTCATTATTATCATTGCCTCTTTCATGATCACCGGACTGACCAGCTACGAGGTCGTGGCGAACCTGTCCGTGGGCGGGGCGGCGGTGCAGGTACGGGACACGGACCTGGCGATCAAGGCCACCAGCTTCGACGCCACCTTCGACGACGCCACCGGCAAGCCGACCGACTACGTCTCGCACGTGGTCCTCACCCAGGGCGACCAGGTCGTGAAGGAACAAGACGTACGCGTCAACCAGCCGCTGACGTTCGGGCGGTGGATGTTCAACCAGAATTCGTACGGCAACGGCATCGACGTCCACGTGGTCGACGGGAAGGGCAACACCATCTTCACCGGCGCGGTATCACAGGACTACCAGAGTACGGACGGCACCTTGTCGATCGGTACGTTCAAGCTGCCCGATCTGGGGCTGAGCATCGACGTGGTATCCGTGGCGTCGGGGCAGACCCGGCAGGACCTGGCTCCCGGGCAGGTCGCCTTCGTGGTCTACTCCGAGGACATGCTCACCCAGGCCATGGGCAGCGTAATCGTCGACCAGGGCAACTCGGGCAAGATCACCGACACGTCCGACCTGACCTTCTTTTTCGACCGGGAGAACCAGTACACGGCCATCCAGATGCGCACCGACCCCGGTGGCGTCTGGCTGTGGACCGGAGCCGTACTGCTGGTGTTGGGGATGACTGTGACGTTCACGTGCCGGCACCGCCGGGTGTGGGTGCGCGCCGAGGACGGACAGATGCTGTTCGCGTCCGCCGACAAGGAAGACTCGGGCTTCCGCCAAAACTTTGACCATCTCGTTGCCCAGGCTGAGACCTGGTTTCCCGTTAGGAGGAAATAATGCTGAAGACAGCTGAATATTTGTTGACCGCGTCGCTGGTCTTCGTCATCGTCGCGTTCATCACCAATCTGATCGTGATGAC
>Ga0209628_10001508_pt1 | contig 15156 bp, 11 predicted proteins | sample TergutCu122P4_FD_187285 | JGI IMG/M metagenome (GOLD analysis project Ga0209628, IMG submission 187285) | Cubitermes ugandensis P4 segment gut microbial communities from Kakamega Forest, Kenya - Cu122 P4 (SPAdes) (version 2) | ecosystem: Host-associated > Arthropoda: Insects > Digestive system...
AGTTGGACGCGCTTGCCAGTGCCGTGATCGGCGTGCCAGGCAAGGCGCAAACCGCAGCGATACCCGGCGGTATCGCGAGGATTTGCAACGCCGCATGGCGCGTCGAGCGCGGTGCTGGCGAGTGCGTAGCGTACTCACACAAGAGGCGAGCGTGAGCGAAGCCACAAACGTCAATATTCACGCGCCCCTCCTGAAGGTTATAAGCGGTCAACTGCGGTTTCTAGGATGATGCCCGTTACGGCCAGTGGTTCCAGCGCCAGTCATTCCCGTTTCGTGCAGCGCATCTGCCGCCGTTACGCGCAAGAACGCGCCTGGCTGCCCGCCGGCGCGCCGACCGGCGAGACCATGCAAGCGTGCCTGGCGCGGCTGCGTGAACCCGGCCAGCCGGGGCACGGCGACATAGGCGCGGCGCTGCGCATTTTGCGCCAGTTGGTTATCGAGCGGCTGGTCACGCTGGACTGCGAACAGGGCGCGCCGCTGGAAATCGTCACGCGCGGCATGACCGAGCTGGCCGAAATCGCGCTGGACGCCGCGGCCGGCCAAGCTTTCGAGGAACTGGATGCGCGCCACGGCCCGCCCATGACGGACAAGGGCGAGCGCGCCAACTGGTGGATCGTCGGCATGGGCAAGCTCGGCGGGCGCGAACTCAATGTCTCCAGCGACATCGACCTGATCTACGTCTACGACCGCGACGGCCAAACCGCGGGCGACGCGCAAGGGCGCGGGATTATCGACGTGGCGGAATATTTCGCCCGCGCGGCGCGCCGCCTGTACGCGCTGATCGGCGAGGTGACCGAGCACGGCTTGGTATTCCGCGTCGATTTGGCGCTGCGGCCCAACGGCAATTCCGGACCGGTCACCTGCTCGCTGGACGCGCTGGAGGAATACCTGCTCGAACAGGGGCGCGAATGGGAACGCTTTGCCTGGCTCAAAAGCCGGGTGGTGGCGCCGCGCACGGCGCTCGGCAACGGTTCGGTGCAGCAGTTGCGCGGCGTGGTGCTGCCGTTTGTGTTCCGGCGCTATCTGGACTACGGCGTGTTCGAAGGGCTGCGCCGCTTGCACCAGCAAATCCGCGAACACGCCCAGCGCCAAAGCGCGGGCCGGCCCGCGCGCGCCAACGATGTCAAGCTGGCGCGCGGCGGCATCCGCGAAATCGAGTTCACCGTGCAACTGCTGCAAGTGGTGCGCGGCGGCCAGTTTCCTGAACTGCGTACTCGCGCCACGCTCAAGGCCCTGCCGCGCTTGGCGGCCGCCGCGCTGATGCCGCCGGAAACCGCCGACGCGCTGGCGCGCGCCTACGTCTTTTTGCGCCGGGTCGAGCACCGCATTCAGTATCTGGACGACCAGCAAACCCATGCGCTGCCGACCAGCGACGCCGATCTGGAATGGCTGGCCGCCACGCTGGGATTCGGCACCAGCAGCGCGTTTTTGGTTGAACTGGACGCGCATCGCGAACGGGTCGCGCAGGAGTTCGACACGCTGCTGGGCGGTAGCCGGCAGACCGCGTGCGGCAAGGGCTGTGTCAAGACCGGCGCCCAAGCCGATGCCGCTGAATCGGTACTGGAACCCGAGGCGGTGTTGGCGCTGTTTCCGTCCGGCTTGCGCGCGCACGTGGCGGCCTGGTGCGAGCAGCCGCGCGTGCGAATGCTGCACGACCAGCCCCGCGCCCGGCTGCTGCAACTGATGCGCCGCACCGGTGGCTGGCTGCGCGAAGGCCGCATCACGCCCGAGGCGGTGCTGCGCCAATTCGACTGGATGGAAACCCTGCTGCGCCGGGAAAGCTACCTGGCGCTGCTGCTGGAACGCCCGGCCACCCACGAACGCCTGCTGCACGTGCTGGGCGCGGCGCGCTGGCCGGCGCGCTACCTGATCCGGCATCCGGGCGTGATCGACGAATTGGCGGCGCCCGGCTTGCTGGAATCGCGCTTCGACGCCGACGCGCTGATACGTGAATTGGACTCGCGCCGCGCGGCCCTGGCGCGTGCCGGTGCGGACGACGAGGAAGAACTGATGGACCTGCTGCGCCGCGCGCACCATGCGGAAACCTTCCGCACCCTGGTGCGCGACGTGGAAGAGCGCATCTCCGTCGAGCAGGTGGCCGACGACCTGTCGGCGCTGGCCGATACGGTGCTGGCCGTGGCCGCGCGCTGGTGTTGGGACTTTTTAAAGCGCCGCCATCTGGAGGCGCCGCGCCTGGGCATCGTCGCCTACGGCAAGCTCGGCGGCAAGGAGCTGGGCTACGGCAGCGACCTCGATTTGGTCTTTCTGTTCGACGACGCCGACGACAATGCACCGGACATTTACGCCGCTTTCGTGCGCAAACTCATCACCTGGCTGACGCTCAAAACCGGTGAAGGCGACCTCTACGAAATCGACACCGCGCTGCGGCCCAACGGCAACTCCGGCCTGCTGGTCACCCGCTTGGACACCTACGCCGATTATCAGCAGCAGCGCGGCAGCAACGCCGCCTGGACCTGGGAACACCAAGCCATGACGCGCGCGCGCTGCGTGCTGGGCAGCCACGCCATGCGCCAGCGGTTCGACGCCGTGCGCCACGCCGTCATCACCGCGCCGCGCGATACGGCGGCCTTGCGGCAGGAAATCATCGCCATGCGCGAGCGCATGCGTGCCGCGCATCCGGTCAAGGCCGGGCAGTTCGACCCCAAGCACAGCCCCGGCGGCATGATCGACGCCGAATTTGCCGTGCAGTATCTGGTGCTGGCGCATGCCGGGCAGCACCCGCAACTGCAAGCCAACGCCGGCAACATCGCCCTGCTGCAACGCGCCGAAGCCGCCGGCCTGCTGCCCGCGGGCGTCGGCGAACACGCCGCGTCAGCCTACCGCGCCTTGCGGCGCGTCCAGCACAAGGCGCGGCTGGACGAGCAGCCCACGCAGACCGCGCCCGAACCGCTGGCCGCCGAGCGCGAGGCCATTTTGACGTTGTGGCAAACGGTGTTTGGGTAAACTTAATATTCTTCTGAGTCAAGCAGGGTGATGGCTGCCGCATGAACCACGCCCTGCGATCATCAAACCCCAGCTCTTCCACACGGACGGCGCTGCCATAACCGGGAGCGGCTTTTGAAACCCCGCCATGTCTGGTTGATCTCCTGTTTTACGCTGGTTTTGGCCAGCGTGTGCCTCGCTGCGTTTATCAATGCCCGGCATGACGGAAGCAGCTTGCATCCGTGGATTTGGCAAGCCGGCAATTGGCGCCAATCACCATGGACGCTATGGAGCGCGCCGCTGGCCAGCATCACGCCGTTCCACGCATTCGGCAACGCATTGGCGCTGGCGGCGCTCGGGGTACTGGGCCATGCCATCGGCGCGCGGCCCCGCGAAGCGCTGGCGCTGTTGATCGCTTGGCCGCTGGCCACCCTGGGGCTGCTGCTTTGGCCGGCGCTTGGATGGTATGCCGGGCTGTCGGGCGTGATCCACGCGGCGGCGGCCATCGTCGTCTGGCGCGCGCTCACGCAGCGCGGCGTGCGCGGTATCGGTGTGCTGTTGGCGGCCGGTCTGCTCATCAAGCTGCTGCTCGAACGCGGTTGGGCCGTGCCGGTGATTTTTGACAGCAACTGGGGCTTCAACGTCGTCCAGGCCGCGCACCTAAGCGGCGCGGCGGTGGGTTGGGTGGCCGCCGTGGTAACCGATGGCGGGACGCGCATCTTGGCGCGCCTGCTGGGGGGTGGGGCATGAAACCGTTTTGCGTTAAGCGTTTAGAGCGGTTTTGATTTGGTTGTGCACATTTTTGCGTTGTTCCCCCCCCCCTCCCTAACCCTCCCCCGCAAGCGGAGGAGGGGATCAGTCTCCTTCCCCCGCCTGCGGGGGGAGAGCGCAGCGAGGGGCCTTGGGATGGGGGCAGGTGGTGCAAAAATGTATGCAATTGAATCGAAAATGCTCTAGCGTTTAGCGTGAAGTCCTCTTTTGGTTCCAAGCACAACGCCGCTACCGGGCTAACGCTAAACGCACAACGCACAACGTACAACTTTTAACGTTTCATATGCCAGAAAACCCAGCCACCCCCGAACCACAGCCGGCGATCCGCTATTACTGGGAAAATTTACCCGTGGGCACCGTCCTCGAACTGGGACAGACCCGCGTCAAGCGCGAGGAGGTGCTTGCCTTTGCGCGCCAGTTCGACCCGCAGCCCTTTCACCTGGACGACGCGGCGGCCGCCCGCACCCACTTTGGACGGCTGGCCGCCAGCGGCTGGCACACCTGCGCGATGGTGATGCGCCTGATGGTGGACCATTTTTTGCTCTATTCGAGCTCCGCCGGTTCGCCGGGACTGGAGGGCGTGAAATGGCTCAAACCGGTCTATCCGGGCGATACACTGACGGCGCGCTTGCGCGTAACCGAATCGCGCCCGCTCAAATCACGCCCCGGCATGGGGCTGATCCGCTCGCACCTGGAGGCGTTCAACCAGCATGGCGAGCAGGTGCTGTTGATCGACTCGTATGCGATGTTTGGCTGCCGGTGAGACTCACTTGGCGCCGTTGACCCACGCCACGACCTCGCCGATCACCTGATCGGCGGCCGTTTTGAGCGCCAGCGCGCCGCCCGGCGCATCGTTGCTGGAGGCGGGCACGCGCGCGGCAAAACTGTGCTGCTCGACCCGCGGCACGCCGGGCGTGAGCAGCGTCACGCGCAGCCGCACCTCGCCCTGGCTGTGTTGCGGCGACTCGAAGACCTGGCTGAAATCATCCAGTTCGATGCGCAATTCGGGCGCGTTCAAGCCCGCGTCGGCATCGACCACCGGCCGCGTGGCGGCCAGCGCCGCGCGCAGCCGCTGCTCCAGCAATTGGGCCGGCGCTTGGGTCCAGCGCGCGCCCGCATAGGGACGCGGCTGCTGCCCGCCCTGAACATAGAGCAAACGATAAATAATGGCCGTGCCGTCGATGGCCCGCGGGGCGCTGATGCCATTCCAGGCGATAGGCGCGCTCACCGTGGGAGCGGCGCTGGGTGCGGCCGCCGCCGGCAACGGCCCCAGGTCATACGGCTCGAAGTGCGCCGGAGGGTTGGGCAGCGCGCAGCCGCCGAGCAGGGCGGCGGACAGCGCTAATGCCCGAAACGCTATAATTTTCATAGCATAAATCATGGTTGAGACGCGGATTTAGATGGTTCGACATATCCCGGCTCACCCGGCCCGGGAAGAATCGGAGCGTTGCCATAAAGCAGCACCTGCGGGTTCTCCGCAAGCGTATTGGCGGCGCGGTCCAGCCGTTGCATGGCGCGGCTGGCGTCCTCGGTCAAGCGCCGCACGCGCGGCAGCGTGGTGGCGGTCACGCTGTCGGCGCTCTGGCCCACGCGCTCCAGCACGCCGCCGGGGCCGGTCACGCGCCGCACCCCTTGTTGTATGTCATTGATCGTGCCGTCGAGCTTGCTCAGTGCGGCGTCGGCCCGCGCCGCCGCGCCGTCCAGGGTTTTAAGCGCGACAGTGGCCTGCGCGGCCAACGGCCCGGCGCCGGCCTGAATCGCGGTGGCCATGTGGTTGACGTTTTTGGCGGCCTGGCTGATGTCGGTCAGCGTGGATGCCAGCGTGACGCTGTCGCTGCCGGCCAACAGCCGGTTGACACGCTCGGCGGTTGTGTTGAGTTGCGTGATCAGCGTTTGCGCCTCATCGCTCAGCTGCCCCAGCAGTCCGGCGCGGAACGGGATGCGCGGCGGCCCGCCATCGGGGCCGGCCGCCAGCGGCTGGGCACGCGCCTGCGCGGCATTGCCGTCGTCGTCGAGCTGGATGAACGACAGCCCCGTGACGCCCTGAAAACCCAGCGTCGCGTAAGTGGCGCGGGTCACCGGCGCGGCCGGTATCACGGCCAGGCGCAGTCTCACCTGGCCGGGGTTATCGGCGTCCAGCATGATGCGGGTGACCTTGCCGACCGTCACGCCCTTGTAGCGCACCGGCGCCTGTTCCTGCAGGCCGGTCACGGCTTGCTGGGTGACCAGTTCGTAGTTCACCGTGTTGGACACGTCGCGCGTCAGCCAGGCCGCCAAGGCGACCAGCAAGGCCAGCACCGCCAGCACGAATACGCCGGCGGCCAGCGCATGAGATTTATTTTCCATCTACGACTCCAAGAGTTGCCGTGGCATGACCCGCCGCCCGCGCTCGCCCCAGAAGAACTGCTTGACGAACGGGTGCTCGAACGCCAGCACCTGCGGCACCGGCGCATTGACGATCACGCGCCGTTCGGCCAGCACCGCCACGCGGGTCGACAGCGCAAACAGCGTATCGAGGTCGTGCGTGACCATGACCACGGTAAATTGCAGTTCCCGATGCAAGCCGGCCAGCAGATCGCAAAAAGCATCGGCGCTGTCGGGATCCAGTCCGGCGGTCGGCTCGTCGAGCATGAGCAGCGGCGGGTCCATGATAAGCGCCCGCGCCAGCGCCACGCGCTTGACCATGCCGCCCGACAGCTCGGCCGGCAGCTTGTGCGCGTCGCCGGGCGCAAGGCCCACCATGCGCAGCTTGATCAGCGCCGCCTCGCGCGCCAGAGCAACCGGCAGCGCGCCGGTTTCGGTCAGCGGCAGCGCGATGTTATCCAACACTGTAAAAGCCGAAAACAGCGCGCCTTGCTGAAACAGCATGCCGACCCGCGCGGCGGCGCCTTCGCGCGCCAGCTGCGTCACCGGGCGGCCCAGCACCGTCACCGAACCGCGCGCGGGCGCGGTCAACCCCAGCATTTGCCGCAGCAGCACGGTTTTGCCGGTGCCCGATCCGCCCACCAGCGTAAGCACCTCGCCGCGCCGCACCGTCAAGTCCAGATCCTGATGCACCACGGTTTGCCCGCCGCCGGGTACCGGAAAGACGCTCCACAGGCCGCGCACCTCGATCAGCGGCGCGCCGGGCGGGGGCAGTGTGAAGGCTGGGGCCGGTTGTGCCATCACAATCCCACGCTTTTGAACAGCACCGCGAACAGCGCATTAATCAAGATCACCGCCGTGATCGCCGTCACCACCGAGGCGGTGGTACCTTGCCCCAAACTGGCCGTATCGGGCTTGACGCGCAGCCCGTAGTAGCAGCCGATCAGCGCGATCGCCGCGCCGAATACCACCGACTTGCCGACCGCCAGCCACAAGTTGGCCGGGTTGACCGCCTTGGGCAGCGCCTCGAAAAAATAAGCCGGCATGATGTTCAGCACCACATCCGATGCCAGCATTCCGCCCACCAGCGCGGCCAGCGTGGTCCACACGGCCACCAGCGGCATCGCCAGCGCCAGCGCCAGCACACGCGGCAGCACCAGCCGGTATCCGGTCGGAATGCCCAGCACGCGCATCGCATCGAGCTCCTCGGTAACGCGCATCACGCCGATCTGCGCCGTGATGCTCGACCCCGAACGCCCCGCCACCAGCAACGCCGCCAGCAGCGGGCCGAGTTCACGCACCAGCGACAATCCCAGAATATCGACCACGAAGGTTTCCGCGCCGAACTGACGCAACACCCCGCTCATCAGGTAAGCCAGCACTACGCCGATTAAAAAACCGACCAGCGCGGTAATCGGCAATGCCTGCGCGCCGGTGCGATAAAGATGGCCTGAAAAATCGCGCCACGGCCCCTTGCCGGGATGCGCGGCCAGACGCAGCGCGTCCAGCAGCAACTGACCCAGCAATGCGATGGCGTCACGCGCCTGGCCCAGCGCGGCCAGCACCGCCAAACCCAGCCGGTCCACGCTTAGCCAAAACCAGCGTCCGGGCGGTTGGCGCGGCGCACCGGCAACCGCCGCGGTCGTGGCCGCGTCGTCATCGGCGGCCACGCGCGCCAATAGCGCGCGCTGCTCGTCGCTGGCCTCAATGATTTCCGGCCATCGGCGGCCCCAGTGCCGCCACAATATCAGCGCGGCCAGATGGTCGAACGCTTGCGCGCCGCGCAAATCCCACGCGGCGGCCACCGGCAGGCCATCCGGCTGGCGCATCCAGCGCCTGGCCGCGCTGCCTCGCCCGCCCGCGGTCAACCGCGCCGCCGTCCACGCGCCGTGCAGCGCAACCCGCGCCGCGCCGGGCGCGCCATCTTGACCGATGGGCGCCACGCTCAGGCCGGGCATTGAATTGTCCAGTTCGTTCATGACCAAGCGGATGGTACTCGGTAGCCCGCACCAACGCGGCGCGGATTAATAGGGCAGACGGCGTGGCGGTTAACTCCAATAGGGTTCAATTATCCTAGAAATGGTAGCTCGCTAGGGCGGGATTCACCCCGCCATGGCGTAATCTCCCTCGCATGACTTGAACGGTGTGTTTTGCAAACATTCTAGACGGTTTGGACACCATCATGCCGGGGTAAATCCCAATACGGCTCGATTAAGTGCCTCTCACCCCCTCACCCTTGCGGAGGAGAACGATGTAGCACGACACGCTGTCTGCTTGCGCTCCAGAACCGGTTGGTGCGTATATTTACCTTCGTCATTCCCGCGCAGGCGGGAGTTCAGTGAGCCGTGCTTATCACCGGAAGATGGATGCGCCGCCGGGATTGCCTGTCATTCCCGCGCAGGCGGGAACTGCGCGGGAATGACGGTCTTAATTGAACAGTATTAGGGTAAACCCTGGCCTACTTGAGCTTAACTCTAAGCAAAATATTGTTCCCAGACTTGACGACCAGATAGGGCGGGTCATATGTGAGCACTGGGTATTCCTTTATTTCTCTAGATGAGCCCAGCGTTGTCATCGCAAGCAAGCTGCATGAAGAGCCATCGACACACCCATGGAATCAGCCATCAAGCTGCCCGATGCCAGAGCCTCGTGGTCCATAGATGGCATACACCTGCGCGGGAGATCTTTTTATCGCGTAGCGTTTCATTTCACGCGACGGATACACCTGGTTAAACCATCGGTTTGCCGCCTTCATGTTTTGAAATTGACAGAGGGATTTTGCGCCGCAACATTGAAGATCACAACCACAAGCGCGATTATCACTAACACTAATTTGGTAAACATATCGCTGCACATGGTGTTGGATAGCCTGTAGCCTGGACAAGCCAAGCGCCGTCCGAGGATGGCGTCATGCGATGCGGAGCCTCGGAAATATAGCTCAGCACGCTTTAGGGAACCCTGAGTGAGCCGGCGCGCCTGGGTTTGGGATGGACGGCAAGGCGCAGAGCTTAAGTATACCCGCAGGTATCGCGAGCATTTGCAACGCAGCGAGAAACACCCAAAGCTAGAATGCGCCGGCCACGATAGAATTGTTCAGACCTAGGGTTTTCCCCAATTGCGGCATTGGAGAAAGTTCCCTAGTGGTCAGCCAGATGGCGTGGCGAACTCCGTCCTGCCTGGCTGGGCCTTGCCATGGTGAAATACCGGAGTCACAGTGAATTTATTTTTGTATTTATTTGTTGCAAAAAATGTACTATTTTTAAGATATTTGTTTTATAATACATCCATGTCATGGAGAAAGACTTCCCGATTTGCCGTCTTGACCGTGTGCTCATGCGCTGCGTGGGCATGGATTCCAGCCTGGGCCGATCCGGCGCTGCCCAGCGCAACGGATGGTGCCGTGCGCATCGCCCTTGCCGGTGCCCGCGCATCGTCGCAGGATGCGATGGCCGATGCGGCGCCGGTCGCCGATGTCTCCGCGTCCTTAAGCGTCGGCAACCTGACGGCTAAGCCGTTGTCAGTTCCTCGGCGCGGCGCGGCGGGTAAACCGCGCGTGGGCCGTCAGCTGGACGCAGGCATGGCCAGCTGGTATGGGCGCGGTTTTGATGGCCGGCGCACCGCCAGCGGTGAAAATTTTGACCGCGACGCCTTTACCGCCGCACATAAAACCCTGCCGCTGGGCACCCGCGTGGTGGTGCGCAACCCGCGCAACGGCAAGCACATCGAGGTCCGCATCAACGATCGCGGCCCTTACACCGGCGACCGGATTGTCGACCTGAGCGAAGCTGCCGCCCGCGCGCTGGGGTTGAAAAGGCGTGGCCGCGGCTGGGTGGTGATGCATGCGGTTTTACCGCCTTCGGTTACGCCCAATCCCGCGGTCGACACCGCGGCGCAGGCCATATTCGATGACAATCCGGCGCCGCCAACGGTATCGAGCGCCACCTCCGTCAAGAAATCAACCGTTGTGCCGATGCCACGTCTTGCGGCTGCTGGCGAGACGCCCGCGATGACAAGTCAAGTATCGGTATCCATACAATAGCAGGGGATTTCATGAGAATCGGCCAAATAAACTGTTGCGTCGAATACATGTTCGTGTTTCCATGGAAAAGAGCGTCGCTATGCCCAAACTGATCCTGTCACTGGACGGCATCGTTGTCAAAGAGGTTCAACTTACCAAAAGCCGCTCGACTCTTGGACGGCGGCCTTACAACGATATCGTGATCGACAATCTGGCGGTCAGCGGCGAGCACGCCATGATTCAGAATGCGGGTGGTCAAATGGTGCTCAAGGACTTAGGCAGCACCAACGGCACCTATGTCAACGGCAAGCCGATCCGCAAGCAAGTCCTGGAGCATGGCGACCGGATCGAGATCGGCCGATACAAGATCAAGTACCTCGAAGACGCCGGCGATGGCGCGCCGGACAAACCGGACGACGAGGCGGCTTACACCACCAACGGCAACGTGGAGTCCACGATGCCCTTGGCTTTGGCCACCGCGGTGGCGCCGGTTCCACCGACCCTGGGCAGCGAAGCCATCCAGGGGCCGCGCGTGCGGGTTTTGGACGGTCCTTCCGCCGGTAAAAGCCTGGCGTTGACCAAGGTGGTCAGCACCATCGGCAACCCCAGCGTCGCGGTTGCCTCCATCATCCGGCGCGCCAACGGCTATGACTTGGCGCACGTCACCGGCGATCAAGCCGTTACCGTCAACGGCGCGCCCACCGACAATGGCACGACGACCGTGCTCAAGCATGGCGACCGCATCAACGTGGGCGGCGTACAGCTTGAGTTTCTCGAGCACTGAACTGCTCAAGGCGTCCAGCCCCAGGGTGTGTCGTGTCGCGCACCCAAGCCTTCCGCATTTGGCGCTGCCACGGTGAGTTATCCGGGTTAGCCTGTGTCCCCCCTCGTTTTGCCACGGCGGTTGAATCTCTCCCAGGTTGGGCGGGCGGTGCTCATCGCCGCGCTGACGCTGCTGGCCATTTTGCACACGCTGGGCGTGTGGCCCGTGGACGCGCTGGATAAGCTGGAGCACTGGCTCTACGACACGCGGCTGAAGGCCACCATGCCGAGCGGGCATGATGACCGCATCGTCATCGTACAAGTAGATGAACCGAGCCTGGCCGCGCTGGGCCAATGGCCGTGGCGGCGCGACGTGATGGCGCGGCTGGCCGATGAGCTGCATGAGCGCCAGCAGGCCGCCGCGATCGGGATCGACGCGGTGTTCGCCGAACCCCAGCGCGACGCCGGCGCGCGGCAGCCGGATCAGCAACTGGCCGCCGCGCTGGCGCGCACCGGCGCCGTGATCGGCTACTACTTCACCAGCGACCGCAATGGCTACCGTACGGGCCAGCTTCCCACGCCCATTGCGCCGCTGCCCCAGCCCGCGCCGGCGGGCCTGTTTCAGTGGGACGGTTATGGCGCCAATCTGCCGCTGCTGATGCAAGCCGGCGCGCGCGCGGGCTTTTTCAACGCGGTGCAGGATGTGGACGGCCTGGTGCGCGCGGTACCGCTGATCGCCGCGTTTATCGACGATGCCGGGCACGGGGGGTACTACGAATCGCTGGCGCTGTCGGTGCTGCGGCAGGCTTTGAGCGCGCAGGGTCAGGCACACACCGTGCGCGTGCGCACCGCCAAAGGCAGCGTCGCCGGACTTGATCTGATCGCCGCCGATGGCGGTATTCGGCGCTCGGTGCCGCTGGATGCGCGCGGTGCCGCGCTGGTGCCCTACCGCGGCCCGGACGAAACGCGGGACGGCGTGTTTCGCTATATCTCCGCGGTCGACGTGCTCAAGGGGCAACTGCCCGCCGCAAGCTTGGCTGGGCGCATCGTGCTGATCGGTTTTACCGCGCCGGGGCTGGTCGATTTGCGCGCCACGCCGGTGGCCCAGGCGTATCCGGGCGTGGAAGTGCACGCCAGTCTGATCGCCGGGATGCTCGATGGCCGCATCCCCGCGCAACCGGCGTGGATACCCGCGGCACAGGCATGGCTGCTGGCCGCCATGGGCGTGGCGCTGGCCGGTGCGCTGTTCATCTGGCGGATGCGGGGCGGGATCGCGTTCAGCCTGGCGCTTAGCGCGGTGCTGGTGGTGGTCAACGGATGGCTGTATCGCAGCGGGCATTGGGCCCTGCCGCTGGCCACCCCGCTGGCGCTGGTGCTGGCCGCCGTGCTGGTCAATCTGGTGCTGGACTATTGGCTGGAAATCCGCGCCAAACAAGAACTGGCGCGGCAATTTGCCGCCTACGTGCCGCCGGAGCTGGTGCGCCAGATGCAGGCCGACCCCAATTACTACACCATGCGCGCGCGCACCGAAGAAGTCACCGTGCTGTTTTGCGACATGCGCGGCTTTACGGACCTGGCCGAAGGCATGGCGCCGCTGGCGGTACAGGCGCTGCTTAACGAAGTGCTGGGCCGTCTGACCCAAGCCATCCAGGCGCAGCAGGGCACCATCGACAAATACATGGGCGATTGCGTGATGGCCTTTTGGGGCGCGCCGCTGCCCGCGCCCGACCACGCCGCGCGCGCGATCCGCGCGGCGCTGGCGATGCGCGAGGCCCTGGCCCAACTGACGCGCGAACGCCAGGCCGCCGGCCTGTCGGCCATCACGGCAGGCATCGGCGTCAACACCGGCACGGTGGCGGTCGGCGACATGGGCTCCAGCGCGCGGCGCGCCTACACCGTGATTGGCGACGCGGTCAATCTGGCCGCGCGGCTGGAACAGCTGACCCAGGCTTATGGCGTCGATCTGATTGCCGGCGAGGCAACCCGGGCGCAAGCCCCCGATTGGGTTTGGCAGGAACTCGAGCGCGTACGCGTCAGAGGGCGGCAGCAGGCCACCTCGATTTACACCGTGCGCGCGGCGGCCGGCCAGATCACGCCCGCGCTCAAGCAAGAGCTGGCACTGTGGCAAGACGCCCTGGCCGACTGGCGCGCCCAACGCTGGACGGCGTGCGCCGAAAAAATCGAACGGCTGCGCGCCCTGGCCCCGGATTTCGGTCCCTACCAGCTTTACGCCGAGCGGCTGGCCGTTGCTCCGCCCGCGCCCATACCCAGCGGTATCGCGGCGTTTGCGCCCGATTCGAGTGGTTTGTGATGCCGTGGCGGTGAAATATCCGGGCTAGCAACAATGCTGTTCGGTTAAGCGCGCAGAACCATGATTTCGTCATTCCCGCGAAAGCGGGAATCCAGGCGACGCATAGATTCTGCGACTTCGCGCAGAATGACACGAATAAAGGCGAGGGCTGTAATCAACTAAATCGAAAATGCCCTAATCTCCAACGTCGTCCGCCCGCGGCCCGGTTATGCCGGTGCGTTCCATCCAGGCGCGGTACTCCGCCGGAAAAGCCGCCCTGTAGCGCGCCAGTTGCTCGGTCAGCACGGCCTCGTCGCCGAGCAGGGCGGCGCTTTCGATCACTTTTTCGATCACGCGCGATTCGGGCGAAAAGTGCAGTGCCCGCAGCGCCTCGGGCAGCAGCGCCGCCGCGTTCTGGGGCGTGGCCGGGCGCATGGTGACGTCGACAAAGCGCACGATTGCGGCAAACAGCCACGAGCGTTGGGCCTGCACCATCGTATGCGCGCGGAATACCGGGGCGCGCTCGTTTTCCGCCAAAAACAGTTGGCTGATGCGCCAATAATCCCAACCCGCATAAGCCAGCGCGGCCAGCGCCAGCACGCCGCATGACACGTATGACATGTATGACGCGTATGACGGATGCTGGCGGTCCGTGGTAACGGCGGGCGCCGCCGCGCCGCGCCGTGTCGTCCACAGCAGCCACACGGACAGCAGCGCGGCGATCTGAAACGGCGCGTACCACAGCGGGTATTCGACCAGACTGTGGATGCCGATCACCAGCAGCACGCCCCAGGCCAGTTGCCGTGCCGGATCGGTTTCGCGCCACGGGCGGCCGCGCCAAATCAGCCACAACACCAGCGCGCACAGCATGGCGGCGGCGGGCACGCCGAGCGTTACCGCCAGGTGCAGCGGCAGGTTGTGCGCGTTGTCCAGGATGTGGCAAAAGCGCGGCAGGCCGTGGCTTTCGTAAGGCGCGTTGTAATGCGCCCAGGCCAAATCGCCCCAGCCCCAACCGGTCAGGGGCTGGCGGGCAATCAGCCACAGCACGTCGCGCCACAGCACGACCCGGCTGCCGCAAACCGATTCGCCATGCTGCCAGCGGCTGACCAGGCCGCGCCCGTCCAGTCCCTCGGTGCCGCCCAGCACCAGCGGCAACAGCCACCCGGCAAGCAGGTACAGCAGCACGGCGGCCAGCGCGATGGCGGCCACGCGCCAACCGGCCGGCGGCCGATCAGCCCGCCAAGCCCAGCCAACCATCGCCAGCGCCACGGCGGCGATTTCGACCGTGCCGGTGCGCGAGGCGCTGGCGGCCAGGCCCATCAGCATCATCAGCGCGGCCAGGGCCGCCGCCGGCCACGGCAATTTGCGCTCCCGCGCCAGCCACCAGGCGGCCAGCAGCCCGATCACCAGGTGGGTGGCCAGCAAATTGGGTTGGCGCAGATTGCCGAACGCATAACCGGCATGGGAGCGGTTAATCCACGGCCAGGCCCAGTTTTCAAGATTGAAATATTGGAGCAGGGCAATGCCGCCGCTTACCGTGGCGGCCAGCGCCCATCCCAGCGCGGCCAGGGCGAAGGCGTGCCGCGCGCCGCGCCAGGGCAAATAGGCCAGCAGCACGGCGGCAGTCGCCGCACCCGACAGGTAAGGCGCCACCGACGGCAATGGCCCCCAGGTAAACGGCCACAGCCACGGCAGGGCAATCAGCAGGACGGCGACGGCATCCATCAGGACAAACGGCATGGCAGGGATTGTGCCGGAGGACTTGTTCAGCATTGCCATAATTCCAGTCATGATTTTGCGTCACGCCTTCACACCCGCCGACAACACGCGCCTGGCCCATTTGTGCGGGCCGCTGGACGAACATCTGCGCGGCATCGAAGCCGGTTTGCAGGTCGCCATCACGCGCCGGGGCGGGCAATTCCGCGTTGAAGGCCCAAAACCGCAGGCCGGGCGCGCGCTGGCGTTGCTGCAAGCCCTTTATGAACTGGCCGCCAAGCCGATCCGCGCC